>JAABUN010001792.1_pt1 | contig 43548 bp, 31 predicted proteins | sample 5559311 | NCBI WGS metagenome assembly JAABUN01 (sample SAMN10711877, study PRJNA513370) | rock metagenome | isolation source: Antarctica rocks | place: Antarctica: Victoria Land, Siegfried Peak sud
CCGACACCTAAATTTGCACTGTGTCGGCGAAGGCCGACTATTATGTTGGCTGCGATTTTATATCGCACAACCATGAGGTCGATTTACATCTCATTTAGGTTCACTATATCTCTTCGGGCAAGGTCTCGAAGCCGGGCGGGTTTTCCCATAACGCCAGATAGGGCGCGAAACGGTAGCGGCGATTGCGTTTGGCGTTGCCGATTTGTTCGAGAAAGCCCAGTTCGGGAGTTTCCATATTTGTCACCAATTTGGCGGCGGTTTGATAAACGCATCCCAAATGCTTCTCGACCGCAGAAACCGTGACTACCGGTTGCTCGAACAGAAAATCGAAAAGGCGCGTTGATAACGCGAGGTTACCGTTTTGAGCCAGCAATTTCGCGCGGCCTTCTTCGCGCAAGTGGAGAATTGAGCGCGCGGTTTCGGTGGCCGAAAGCGAGACTTCGGCCACGCCGCGCAGAAAGAATTTAAGCCACTGCTCCCAATTTCCGCTCTCGCGCACCGCGCTCAAGTGTTCATAATATTCGGTGCGATGAAATTTCAAATATAAACTCAGGTAAAGCAAAGGTTGGCTCAGGATTTCGCGCTGACACAGCAGAAATGGTATCAGCAAACGCCCGACGCGCCCGTTGCCGTCCAAAAATGGATGGATTGTCTCGAACTGCGCGTGCGCCAGTCCGCAGTGCAATAGCGTGGGCAGCGATTCGGAGTGAAGCCACTTCTCAAATTCGTGCAACGCGTCCATCATGTCGGGCACGGGAGGTGGCACAAAGGTCGCGGTTTTGAGCGTGGCACCCGCCGCCCCAATCCAGTTTTGGCTGCGCCGAAAATTGCCCGGATCGCGCCCACTGCCGCGCGTGCCTTCCAACAAAATCGCGTGGATTTCCTTGATGAGCGGCAACGAAAGCGGAAACTCGTCCAAACGCCGTAAGCCGTGATTCATCGCGCGAATATAATTGACGATTTCTTCGACATCGTGGGGCGTGTTGCTATTAGACGCTCTAGCCTCGAATTCCAGAACATCTTCGAGCGTGCTTTGCGTCCCCTCAATCTGCGACGATAGAACCGCCTCCTGACGCACAACCATCGCCACAAACAGATCGGGATTGGGCAAAACGCTGGTCACGCCATCTAATCGCCCCAAAGCGCGGTCGGCTCGCGAAAGGAGAGCTAATAACTCATCGTCTAATTGGAGCGGAGGGACAGGTGGCAAAGGCGCGGGCACAAAAGCGCGATAACCCGAAGGCTGTGTCAGCCAGCGCCCCGCTCGTGAAGAATTGTCCATCGCGATTGGAGGAACGGATTCCTTATTTTACGGCAGTAGAATAAGGAATCGTTTGCCTTACTCTTATTTTACCATAGCGAGACTTTATGGAATAAGAACGCCAAAAATCAAAAGTCGAACGCTAAAGTGACGGCGCTCGACTTTTCTTAACTTTTCAGAGAATGGTGTTCTTCAAGGAAATTCAATCCTCAAGTCCATCCTGTTCATCCTGTCTAAAATTAGGGCGTCAAATTCATCCCGACCACGAACGGATCGTGATCCGAAGCGCGATAGGGATCGGGCGTAAAATCGGTGACCTTGATGCGGTCGTAGACGTTGAAGAACGGTTCGTCGGCGTTGATGTGCCATTCGCCAAATCCCGTCACCTGCGCGTCCAGACTTGGCGTTACCAGGGCGTGGTCGAGCGAACCGAACAGGCCATCGAACGAGAACGAGTAACGGTCTTCGGGCGGCAAACGCAGATTGAGATGTTTCAGTCCGGCCTCGCGCAAAGTCCGCAAGGGCGATTCTTGCGCATAGGCGTTGAAGTCGCCGAACGCCAAAACGTCGGGGTCGCCGCTCTCGGTGACGAGTTGCGTAATGAACGCTGCTAACAGCCGCGCCTGTTGGGTGCGCTTGAGATTCCAGGCGCCTTCGCCTTTGTCCACGTCGCCGGTTTTGGGCTCCGAGCCCTTCGACTTGAAGTGATTGACCACGACGGTAAACACGCCGCCGGTCTGCTTATCGCGGAAGGTTTGCGCGAACGGAAAGCGGTCGAAAATCTTGTCGGTCGCCACGCGCGCCGCGCCGAGGGGCTCGACTTTGGCGGGCTTGTAAAACAGGCCAACGCGAATCGCGTCATCGCCCAAACCCTCGGCGGGATCGGTCACGGCGGCGTATTCATCGTCGCCGTAAGCCGCGTTGAGACGGCGCACGAATTCGGCGACGGTGAGGGGATTATTCTCTAATTCCATCACGCCCAGAACGTCGCCGTCCAGCCCTTTCATTTCGGCCATGATTTTGGCGTTCTGGCGCTCGAACTGTGGGGCGTTGTCGGCGCCGCGCGCGTTGGGGTTCTCTTTGTTCTTGAACGTCGTCCAATAATTCAACACGTTGGCGCCCGCGACGCGTAGCGTGCCGCCGACAATCGGCGGCGCGAATGGGCGCGGATTGCTGTCCACTAACTCCGGCTCGACCGTCGGCTCGATGCGATAATCTTCGTCAAACTGGGAGACGACGCCGACGAGTCCGCTCACCGTTCCGCCGGTGCGTCGCGTGCCTTTGCCGTCGAGGTAGCGCTGCTGCTTGGGATAAGAATCGCCCGAACCGTCGTCGAGCGTGATCGAAACCGGCGGCTGCGGAGCGGCCTGAATTTCTTCGATGGTGCGCTGGTTGGTCGGGTTGAACAAACGGCTCGTCGAAAGTTTGAGCGTGCCGAAGCGCGGCAAATCGTTTTGCGCCGTCACCACCAAAGTTTGTGGGAAGCGCACCAACATGCCTTCGAGCGCTTCCCAGTTCATATCGGCCTTCAGTTCAAGCGGCATCGGCTCGATGTGCGTTTCGTGATCGAGAATTTTGAGTTCGGTCGGCGAGCTAATCTGGGTTTGGCCTTTGTATTCGGTGACGCGCCCGGTCACGCGCACCTTATCGCCTTCGGTCAGTTTGGTGGCGGCAAAGCGCGAACGCGAGTTGACGTAAACGAACACTCCATCGGAAGTCGCGGGATTATTATCGCCCGCGCGGTCTTGGATAAAGAAGCCATCGAATTTGGCGCCGCCGCTAAAATCGCCGGTCACGATGCCTTCGACGGTGACGGTCTGACTGACCATCGGCGATTGCGCGCCCGCCCCCTGAACGGCGGGAATCGTGGCGGGCACGGCGTGGGCGACAAAAGCGAGGCCCAGAGAAAGGCCGAGCAGGGGAAAGGAAGGATTTTTCATGGAAGGGGCGAAGGGTAGACAGAAACGCCCGGCGAAAAGTTCGCCGGGCGTTTTTGGAGATGAAGTGAAGAACGCTCAGTTAGGGGTGCCATTGGGAGCGTCAGATTGAATACTCCACTCGTTCGGAGTCGTCGAACCGTAACGGCGGAACTTAACGTGACCATCGCCAAAGAGAGCGTTAAAACCATCGAAGTGACGTTTGGTGGCTTTTGAAGATGTGTTCAGCTTGTAGCGATCTGTGCGATCTTCGGCTGAAATGCTTCTCATTGAAGCCCCATTATTGGATGTTGTCATCGCATCAAAAATGCGAATTGTGCCCGCGCTGTCTTCCACTTGAGCTTCGTTCAAGCCGATTGAAGCTGATGCCCCAATGTTAATAAAGCCAGATTTGGGGCCATTCGCTCCAGGAGTCGCTACGGTGCCGGTAAAGCCAGTGGTTTGCCAGCCATTGCTGCCACCACTACTTTTCCCCGTTTGTATCAAGTTCATTGCGTAAGACAAGCCGTTGTTGACTAATCTATTTGCTGCTACGGAGCCGTCGTTGCCCGTTTGTCCTTGATAATCGTCGACAGGAGTAACATAATCTACCGAAGACTGGGTCGTGCCCGAAGATGGACAAGCGAAAATCTGATCCGCTTTAATATAAGGTTGGATGATACTAGGCCACGAAACGTTACTAATAGTAGAACCCGGCGACCAGCCATCGAAATCTTGCGCGTATTGTTGAATGCCCAATCCAATCTGCTTCAAATTCGACTGGCACGAAGCCCGCCGCGCGTTTTCCCTCGCGCGAGCAAAGACGGGGAATAAAATCGCCGCGAGAATCGCTATAATAGCGATAACGACGAGGAGCTCGATAAGGGTGAACGCAGAACGCGTTTTTGTGCTGGGGGTTTGCATGACCGTTTTGCAACAATTGTAAACGGAATTCTATCTCCCGTTGCCTGTTGGCGTTAATTATAATCTCCACAGGTTAAAGCGGCAATAAGAACAGGTTGACACGATATTTCTTGACACTCTCCAATGGCAAACGCCCGACGAAATTTTCGCCGGGCGTTTGCTTTAAATCGACTGAAGAGTTCAGTCGGCTTGCACCGTCCACTCTTTGGGGCGTGTTGTGCCCCAGCGACGGAACTTTACATGACCATCGCCGAAGAGAGCGTTAAAGCCTTCGAGGTGACGATTTGCCACTTTCACATCTGGGTCGGAGTTGGCACCGCGATAAAAGTCCAATTCGGTTTCTGCCTCAATATTATACATAGCGATTCCACGCGAGGCCGGATCAACCGAGGTGTGGCCCACCATCGCATCCACAATATGAATGGTTCCTGCCGCGTCTTCGATGGCGGCTTCGTTCAAACCCGAATACTGCGCGCTCCCTGAAGTCGCAGGATTCATAAAGCCATGCTTTGGAAGATCGGTAGATGTGTAGGAGACCCATCCTTTCGGGTAGTTGTTGTTGCCCGACAGCGTTTTGTTGCGCATGATGTTGCGCGAGTAGGACAAATTGGGCACCAAGCTCAAAGCCCGATTAGTGCCATCGCCCGCCCACACATAACCAAGAGCTTCCGAAGCCGATGTTTTTGTGGTGCCGGTATATTTCTTTGTTGTGGTAATCTGGCTGGTGTCGCTGGCTCCATCGCCCGAAGGACACTCGAAGACCTGGGCACTCTTGATGTAAGGCTGAACCATAGTGGGCCACGCGATGTATTGACTATTGACATAAGTGTCAGCCGCAGGCCAAATCATATCGTAATCGTTTTTATACATCTCGAAGGCCAAACCAATCTGCTTGAGATTGGACTGACACGACGAACGGCGCGCGTTTTCGCGGGCGCGGGCAAAGACGGGAAACAGAATCGCCGCAAGGATGGCAATAATCGCTATAACAACGAGGAGCTCGATAAGGGTGAACGCAGAGGCGCGTTGAGAACGAGAAAGAGGAAAGTTAGGCATCGGAATGTTTGGACGCAAAGGCACTTCAGTAATTCGGTCGTGGCCATTGCAATGGCTTACAGAATACCCGGCAAAAGTTAAATCTAAATGAACTCTGGGTTAAATTATTGACACTATCGGAAATTGCTGAAATTGCATGGACAGCTTGTAATCACCGCTTCAACCAACTCGGTAGTTTGACATTCGCCGAATCGCGCCACGCCGTCAGGAACAGTTGCGCCGTAAAGCGCGAGGCCGTGCGTCCGCGTTCGAGCGCGAAGGCCTCAATCATCGGCGACGGCGTGTAAGCGCCCTTTTCGGGCGGCAAACCGGTTTCCATCGCGTAGGTCTGATTGATGTGGCTGTAGGTCTCGCGCATCTGCGCTTCGATGCCGGGCCACAGCGCGGACAAAGGCGTAACGGTTTGTTTGTCGGCCAATTGGTCGGGCGTCAGGTTCAGCTTTTCGATGAGCGAGTCCACACGGGAATGGATGCCGGTTTTGGGCGAAGAGCCGTCGGATTTGGCGCGGCCATCGTGATCGTTGGTGACGTGAAGCGGCATCGTCGCGTCGCCCGAATAGTGACTGAGGATTCCGGCATAAATCAGGGCTTTGTTTTGGACGTAAGCGTTGCCGGGATACTGGCGCGATTCGGCGAAAGCCATCGTCAGGCGCTGCGTCCATTCGGCGATAGAGTAGGGCAGTTCGCCCACATCGAACGGCGAAACTCCGCGTTTGGCGCAGTCGGCATAAAATTCCTTGCGCGTCGGCGGCAAGGCTTCCATGCCGATGAGTTCCCAGTCGAAGAAGTGTTGCGGATATTCGCGCTCGGTCATGATGGCGAGCGAGCGATCTTTCTGCACGTCGGGGTCTTGCGCGTCGTGCGCGATTTGGCCGATTCCAGCGCGAAACCAGACCGGCACTTCGTCGGGCAAGGCTTTGACCGCGCCCGCCGCGATAATCGAGTGGCCTTCGGGCCACCACGCGCGCGCCGGTTGGCACGTCAAGGTGCCGAAAGATGCGGCGAACAGAGCGAGAGAAAGAAAGCGCTTCATCATCATTTTTAGACAGGATAAACAGGATAACGACAGGATGGGTTCGAGCGGGTTAAATTCTTCAGAGAAAACAACTCGATTTTGGTTTAAACATCGAAGTTCCCACTTGCTCGGATCCATCCTGTTTTTATCCTGTCCATCCTGTCCGAAACTTGCACCCAGTATTGACGTGATGGCGTCAAACTTGAGAAGATTACAATCTAACAAAGGAGTTTTCACTATGAACACCACCAACGGCACCGCCCTTATTTCGCCCTCTGGTCGCGAAGATTTATCCGACATTCGCGAGACGCTCGAAGCGCGCGAGCTGGCCACGCTCTGCCCCAACGCCGCTAAATCTGCCAAATCCAAAGGCCGCGAGAAGCCCATCGCGCCCGACCCGATTCGCACCAACTGGCAGCGTGACCGCGACCGCATTATTCATTCCAAGGCGTTTCGGCGGCTCAAGCACAAAACGCAGGTTTTCATTTCGCCCGAGTTCGATCACTATCGCACGAGGCTGACGCACACGCTCGAAGTCACGCAGATTTCGCGGACGGTGGCGCGGGCGCTGCGGCTCAACGAAGATTTGACCGAGGCCATCGGCATAGGCCACGATGTCGGTCATGCGCCCTACGGTCACGTCGGCGAAGAAGCGCTCGATATGGCCTATCGCCGCCACGACGAGACGGCGCGCTTTCGGCATTACGAACATTCGTTGCGCATCGTGGACGAACTCGAAAACGGCGGCAAAGGTCTGAATCTGACCTGGGAAGTGCGCGACGGAATTCTGCATCACTCCAAAGGCAAGTCCGATTTGCTGGCGGGCGAATCGCTCGACAAGTGGCTGCAAGTCGGCAAGCCTTCGACTTTGGAAGGCCAGATTATTCGTATTTGCGACCGCGTGGCCTACGTTAATCACGACATTGACGACGCCCTGCGCGCCGGATTTATCGAGCAGGAGCAGTTGCCGCGCGAGTGTCTGGACGTGCTGGGCGAACGTCACGCCGAGCGCATCACGCGCATGGTGGCGGCGATTATTGACGCTTCGAGCGAAATGGTGGGCGGCCAGCGTCAGGCGAGTCGTATCGCCATGCGCGACGACGTGATGGAAGCGACCGATGCCCTGAAAACCTGGATGTTCGATCACGTTTATTTGATTAATTCCGCCGACGAAGAGCCGCGCGTTTATCATGTGATTAACAATCTGTTCGATTATTTTATGGAGAACCCGGACAAAATGCGGAGCACTTTGTGTCCGGCGGCTTCGGGCGATTGGGGCGACTTGGAAAGTAAAGAGTTGGCGCGTTGCGTCTGCGATTACATCGCGGGCATGACCGACCGGTTCGCCTCGCAAACCTTCGCCGATATTTTCCTGCCCGCCTCCTGGCGCGGCGCGTGAGGAGCAGATGGGATTGGCCAAAACGGTTTATTATAGGGCAGAGAGTAACGACTCAGGCTTTGTCTGAACCGCGCGCGTAAGCAAGTCGGGCCGCAGCACAATGACGCAATTGCCGCGCATCATGCGCCCGACTTCACGGCGACCCGACTTGCTTGCGCGCGCGGTTCAGGGGAAGAGGCGGAGTTATGAGCAGAGAGTAAATGTCGGTTAGGAGTTACGCAGTCGAATAGGCGGTAGCGGCGGACTCCGTGCCGCTGAATGTAGGTGAACTCAAGCGTTGGCGAGTGACCATGACGTGAGCGAACAATCTCAGGCCTGAGCGTTCATCCACGTTCGGCGGCACGGAGTCCGCCGCTACCGCCCATCCAACTGCGTAACTCTTATGATGGATTGAAGAAAGCGCGGAGATTACTCCCCCACTGACCTTCGCTGTCCGCAAACCCATCCGAAATCCGCCATCCGATTCCTCACTCCTGTTTCAACGGTAAAATCAGCGTAAACGTGCTGCCTTTGTTTACCTCGCTTTCGACGCTGATATGGCCGTGATGCCGTCGCACGATGTCGGCGACGATGCGGGTGCCCAAACCCGTGCCGCCGATTTTGGTCGAAACCGCTTCGTCGGTGAAGAGCTTCTTGCGCACATGGGGCGGCATACCCGCGCCGGTGTCGGCGACTTCGACCAGAAAATTGCTCGCTTTGGGATCGAGCGAGCGCGTGCGCAGAGTTACGGTGCCCTCTTCGGGCGTGGCGGCGATGGCGTTGTTGATGAGATTATAAAGCGCGGTGTCGATCTGTTTGCGGTCGAACTCGGCAACGGGCAGGGCCGAATCGAGGTCGAGTTCTAATTCGACCTGGGCGTCGTGGGCGACCAATCGCAGGGCGGTGATGGCTTCTTCGCAAGCATCGTTGAAGTCGCCCTTCTCGAAGCGTGGAGGCGTCGAAACGCCTTTGACGGCGTCGGCGATTTCTTTGGTGCGGTTTTGCACGCGGTCGGCGGCATCGAGCGCGTTTTGCAGCATCCACTCGTATTCGCCGCGCGTGAGTCGAGTCGCGTCTTCGATGGCCGCGCGTTGCTGCGGCGCCATGTTTTTGGCGGCGATTTCCAGTTCGTCGAACATCTGGCGCAGCATCGGATCCAATGTCCACATTCCGGTTTGAATCGGCGTCAGCATGTTCTTGATGTCGTGCGACAAATCGCCGATAAACGAGACCATGGCGGCTTTGCGCGTCTGCTGTTCGCGCTGCGAATCGTCAATGGCAATGGCGGCTTGGCTGGCGATAATTTCGAGGCTTTCCAGATCGTATAAATCGTATTGCGACTGGAAATTGAGCATCTGAATCACGCCGATGGGCGCCGAGTCGCGCGCCTTGATGGGGACGGTCGCCATCGCGTGGGTGACGAAGCCGGTGCGCGCGTCAACGGCGCTGTTGAAGTTGGGGTTGGATTGCACGTTGAGCGAAATATCGGACTGGCCAGTGCGGAACACCCGTCCGCCAATGCCCTGCGAAATCGGCAGGGCGAAATCTTTCAATTTGTCGGCGCCGGGCCCCAACGCGCAACGAAATACCAGGCAGTCGCAACTCGGATCGTAAATTTGCACTGAACCGGCGCTTGCCTCCAGCGTGTCCATGGCAATCGTCAAAGTCTGGTGCAACATGGCCTCAATCGAATCATGCGAGAACAGCGTTTCGGAAATCGCGCGAATCGCCTTAATTTGCCGCTCGCGATGCCGCAACCGCGCGCGCAGAATCTGAACTTCCTCTTCGGCGGAGTGCAGCAAAGGCGAAGCGGGCGCGTTCGGATCGGGAAAAGGCATGAAGTTACGGCGGAAACTGGGACGGTGAGAGTTTGGCAGAAATCGAGGGTGGATGTTTTGGATAATCGGATATTTGAATGGGATTGAGGAAATCATCCGCCATTCCAAAAAATTCTTCCCAACCCCCTTGACAAGCCCACCCAGATTCCGTAAAATTGAATGTGCCCTAATGCGGAAGTAGCTCAGTTGGTAGAGCATCACCTTGCCAAGGTGAGGGTCGCGAGTTCGAGTCTCGTCTTCCGCTTTTCCCAAGTTTCAATTCGCTCTTTATGGCCCAGTCGGTGTCCCGAATGCCCCGCGCACTTTTTTCGTGAGCGGGGTATTTTTGTGAATCAGGCCATACTTTAGGAGATAGAAGTTGGGAGTTAGAAGTCGGAATGATTTGAGCGGAAATTTTCGTTCGTGGGATGCTCCCATTCTGACTTCCATCTCCCAACTTCTATCTCCCGAAGCCGGAGCGATTCCAGAATTAAAACTCGAAAGGATTTTCTCAGTCGTGCAAAATAACCCCATCCAACTGCAAAACGTTTCTCAGACGCCCGGCGAGGGCGGCGTCGTGACCCTGAACATCGAAGTCGCGCCCGGCGCCGTCAGCGATGCGCGCACGCGCGTCGTCAAAGAGTTCTCCAAGCGCATTCGCGTGCCCGGCTTTCGCCCCGGCTCGATTCCCGCCGGAATCGTGCGCCGCAACGTCGGCGACGAAGCCATCAATCAGGAAGTCGCCGACCAAATCGTGCCCGCCGCTTATCAGGCCGCGCTCGAACAGGAAAAAGTGATTCCCCTCGAACGCGCCGAAGTGGACGAAGTGGATTTCGATGCGTTCGATGCCGAGAAACCTTTCACCTTCGTCGCCCGCGTCATCGCGCGTCCCGAAATCGAATTGGGTTCGGTCGAAGGTCTGACCGCCGTCAAACGCGATATTCAAATCACCGAAGTTGACGTCAACGCCGCGCTCGACCAAATGCGCGAAGAGGCGGCTTACCTGAAAAACGCGCCGGTTCGCGCGGTCGAGATGGGCGACGTTCTGTTCGCCGAAGTGCAGGTCTTCGTGGACGGCGAGCCGCGCAGTGAAGAGCCCGCCACTTTGCGCGGATTTGTCGTGGGCGAAAGCGGTTTCGTGCCAGCGATTGACGATGAATTGGTCGGCATTAATCTGGACGAAACCAAGCGTTTCAAGATGACCTACCCTGACGAATTCCCCGACGCGGAATTGCAGGGCAAAGAGGCCGATTTCGAGGTCAAAGTCACCGCCATCAAAGAGAAGGTCGTGCCCGAATTGACCGACGAGTTCGCGCAAATTCGTCAGAGCGAGAACGTCGAGGATTTGAAGAACAACCTGCGTCAATATCTAACCTCGACCGGCGAGCGCGAGGCCCGCAAAGAGGTGCGCGAGGCTCTGGTCGAGCAGGTCGTGGATCGCACCAACTTTGATGTTCCCTCGGCTCTGGTTGACCTGCGTTTGCAGGAGCGTTTGGAAGGCATTCGTCAGGAGTTGGGACAAAACGGCGCCACCATGGAAGCCTATTTGACCGCGATTAACTCGACGCAGGAGCAGTTGGAAAACGACCTGAAAGAAGAGTTGACCAGCGAACTCAAAACCGAGTTGGTGTTGGATCAGATCGCCGAGGGCCAGGAGTTTCCGGTCTCGCGCGAAGAGTTGGAGCAGCATTATTTGTTGATGGCCAACGTCACCAACACGCCGCCCGAAGAGCTGGTCGAGAACGTGCCGGTCGCCAACGTGCGCACCTCGATTTTGCAGCGCAAGGCGATTGATTATCTGGTCGAGTTGGCCGAAGTCAAGGACGAGCAGGGCAACGCCGTTTCGATGGATATGCCCGCGATGGACGACGAAGCCGAAGAAGCGCTCGAAGACGCCGAGGTTCTCGACGCGATGGACGACGAACTCATGGAAGCCGAAGCCGCCGAGGCGGGCGCCGATACCGAGTTCGTCGCCGAAAGCGAGGACGGCGCGAGCGAGGATGTTCCGGTCGAAGAGACCGAGCGCGTCATCGTCGAACCCGAAGGCGGCCCCGTCGAAGAGGCGAAGACCGACGTGAGCGAGTAAGCGTCTGCGGGGAACCGCGACGCTTGGGTAAACGTAGAAATATGGTAATTGTGAAGAGGCGCCAAACGGCGTCTCTTTGCGTTTGCGAAGGTGGGTTTTCGTAGAATTGTCTAGAATAGCGGCAGTTGAAGGCCTCGCTACCCGAACCCCCTCTGTCGTTCCGACATCTCCCCCTTCGTAAAGGGGAGAGGCGGCGTTACCCTCGGCGTGAATCATTACCTTTGACCGCCGTTCAACTTTTGGCGATGTCGAGGGTAACGCCGCCTCTCCCCTTTGCGAAGGGGGAGATGTCGGAACGACAGAGGGGGTGAGCGTTATAGCCACTTCCACGTTAATCCGTTCTGAAACCCAACCCAACACTCAACCAAAAACCACTATGCCATTAGTTCCCTACGTTGTCGAAGACACCCCGCGCGGCGAGCGCGGCATGAGCATCTTCGACCGCTTGCTCAAAGAGCGCATCATTTTCATTCACGAGCCGGTCACCGACGCTTTGGCGACGGTTGTTCAGGCGCAGCTATTGTTTCTGGAAAAAGAAGACCCCGAGCGCGATATTGACATCTACATCAACTCGCCGGGCGGCTCGATTTACGCGGGCAACGCCATCTACGACACGATGCAGACCGTCTCCTGCCCCATCGCCACGATTTGCACCGGTTACGCTGCCTCTTACGGAGCGTTGCTCTTGTGCGCGGGCGACGAGGGCAAACGTTACTGCACGCCCAACGCGCGCGTGATGATTCACCAGCCGTCGGGCGGCTTTGAAGGTCAGGCCACCGACGCCGAAATCAACCTGCGCGAAATGCTGACGCTGAAAAGCACGCTCAACAACATCATGGCGCATCACACCGGCCAGCCGATTGAGCGCATCGAAGCCGATGTCGAGCGCGACAAGTGGATGGGCGCCGAAGAAGCCAAAGCCTACGGCATGATTGACCATATCCTCGACAAAGCCATGCGCGTGAGCGGCGACAAATAAGCCGCATCGAAAGCGCGAAAACGCCGCCGCACCGTAATGGTGTGACGGCGTTTTCGCGCTTGACCAAACTCAATCATCGCCCATCGCTGCGGTTTTAGCGTCCTCTTTGACTGGCTTGCCCGCGAGCGGATACTCGTCGAGATAGCTCTTCAAACGCGCGGCCATCTGGCTTTTAATGTCGGTGTAATTCTTATCGTTTGCCAGATTAGTGAACTCAGTCGGGTCTTTTTGCAAATCGTAGAAGATTTCAGTGGGGCCGTCTTCATAATAAACGGCGTATTTGTAGCGCTTGCCGCGCACGCCATACCAACTGGGGTAACTCTTGAAGGCGTGTTCGCAGAAGAAGTCTTCGCGCCAGTTCGGTGTTGGATTGCCGTCAACTAAGTTCACCAGCGATTTGCCCTGATAAACCTCTGGCACTTTCAGGCCCGCCCACTCGACAAAAGTCGGAGCCACATCAAGGAAGCTACCCAACTCTTTGACGACTCTGCCACGTTTTGCGACTGGCAAAGTCGGGTCATAAACGATAAACGGCACGTCGAACGATTGATCGTAATGGTTCCACTTGCCGGCCAAACCTCGGTCGCCCAACATCATGCCGTTATCGGCGGCGTAGACGATGACGGTGTTTTTGTCCAGTCCAGTTTTTTTCAGTTCGGCCAACACGCGGGCGACTGCGTTATCAATTCCGGTGGCCATGCGCCAGTAAGCGCGCATGTTGACCTGATATTTTTCGGGCGTATCCCAGCGCCAGAAAAAGCGCGCGCGCGATAAACCTTTTTCGTCCTGCAAAAACGGAGGCAAAGCAGCGAAATACTTTGGATCGTTGAGCTTGGGCAAAGGAAGCGTCATATCATTGTAGAGTCCGTTAGTGGATTCGGGCCACTGGAAATGAAAACCCGGACGATGATCGCCGTCTTCGGCGTGCGAGGCGTTGAAGCTGACCGAGGGACAAAACGGCTTGTCTTTGGGGTTGCTCTCCAAAAACTCGACGGCGGCATCGGCGCACAGATCGGTTTCGTGGCGCAGAGTTCCATCGGGCATCTTTTTCAGATAGGGCGTGCGGGTATACGGCTTAAAAAAATCGAACTGTTGCGGTTTATCGTTCTTGCTGAAATTGAAGCCATACTTGCCCGTGAAGCCGGTGCGATAGCCATTGGCTTTCAGCACAGCCGGATAGCTGGTCGCGATATATTTGGAATCGACCGGTGGCGCGCTAAAGTTGGTGCCGTGAGTGCGCTGACTGAGACCGGTGATAAGCGAGGCGCGACTGACATTACAAATCGGCGATTCGCAGTAGAAGTTATCGAAGCGCACGCCCTGCGCCGCCAATCCGTCAATCGTCGGCGTCTTGATGAGCGTGTTGCCATAACAGCCCAAAACGTCGCGGCGTTGGTCGTCGGATAGAATGAAGATAATGTTCTTTTTCGGCGCCGCCTGCGCGCATTGCATGAGAGGCAACGCCGCCGCAACCGAGAACAGCGCACCCAGCGCGAGGGTAGATTTGGGTTTCATGTGAACTGTTTTTGTGGGCTGCGGGAGTTGCGGATTAATCGAAACTCGCCGCGATTTTCCAAGCGCCCGCCGGAACTCTGAACTTGACGAACTCTGCGTCCTCGGCAACCGGCATCACCGAACTCGCGCCCTTAACAAACGTGCCGTCCGACCAGACAACCGTGCCGTTGACCTTGATTTGCCCGATTTTGCCCAGCGCTTTGGGAATGCCAACAACGGCAATGGTTTGCGCGGGCGCCGTCAAATCTAATTGGTAGCTGCCGTCGATGCGGCGAATATCGGCGACGATGTTTCCCTTCACGCTGGGCACGAGCTGTTTTACCGCCGTCATGTCAACCAGATGCGGCATCACTTCAAATTCGCTCCAGCCAACTTTGGTCGGCGCGATGCCCGCGATATATTTGGAGAGAACCGTATTGGGCGCATTCCAGGCGTGATTGTAGGAGCCGCCCGCCGGGAAGTTCTCGTAGAGCGTGGTAATCTCTTTGCGAGCGACCTGCGACGCGTAACGCGTTTTCATGCGCGCCAGCGCCTCGCGCGGGAAGCCCGCCTGACACATGGCGTCTTCGACCATCCACTCGAAGTGCGGGCTGCAATACAAATTGGGAATTAGCACATTCTCGACGATGGTTTTCTGTTTGTCGGCATCGGCCAAACCCGACGCCCACGAACGGCGCACGCTGAAGAAATTCTCCTGTTCCGGTGTCAACTTCACTTCGGGCTTGACCATAAGGAGCGGCTTGCCCTTCCAGCGATACCACAGTTCGGGTGTTGATGCGCTTTCCCAAAAAATAGGGTTCGATGCTCCCCGTAGAGACGACGATTTATCGCGTCTAAACGTCAGAATTTCTGTCACTTTGAAGAGAGTGTGACGTTTTTTAGACACGATAAATCGTCGTTTCTACGGAGGCAATATCGCGATGAACAGGCCAACGCCACAACATTGCAAAGATTAACGATTTCTGATGCACTTCAAGCAACAGTTCGCTTTTTCGCTTATGAAACATTCCCTTCGCCTGGTGCTGAGTGCCGTCGCCGTGCTGCCTTTGCTGGGCGGTTGCCGGGTGATCGCCGAAAAAGCCGCCGAGACCGCCATCAAGAAAATGGGCGGCACCATCAACGCCGCCGACCGCGCGTCCGCTACCCTTGATACCGCTTATATCCAATCGCTCCAGCCGTTGCCGAGCGGTTCGGGGCTGATTGTCTGCGAGCCCGTGCCCGATGCGGCGCTGCAAAACGCCGCCAACTGGGGCACGGGCGCCGCGCGTTGGTTGCAGGTTCAGGTCGCCGGACAGCCCGAATTGGGCAAAACGCCCCTCTGGGGCATGCCCGAAAACGCGCGGATTCGATTGGGCTATCCCGACTTGAAGTTGGACGGCAAACGCGCCGACGCGCTGGGCCAATCGTGTGGCGTGACGCACGTCGCCGTCGGAACACTTACGGGCACGCCCGCCGCCGCGACCTTGACTTATCAGTTGCGCGAGGTGCAAAGCGGTAACGTCGTCGGGACGGCGCAAATTAGCGGCGACTTAAACAAGCTCAACGCGCAGTTGCCGACGCTCGCGCGTTCGTTGGCGAGCCAGCTCAAAGTGAAGGCGGCGTTGCCGATGCAAATCGCGCTGTCGTCCGATGAAGTCGCGTTTCTGGGGACGCCCAAACTCAAGGCGACTTATCGAGGCGACCGTCTGCCGCCCGCCGACCAAACGCGGCTAAAAAATCTGGTCGGCACAGATCCGTTGGCAGCGATTATGGCGCAACGCTGGGGCGAGTATAAAGACGAGAAAGCCTGGCAAACCGTCGCCGATTCGTTGTTGAAGCAAGCGCCCAACAATGCGTTGGCCTGGGGCGAAACGGCGTATTGGGGGCCGATTCGCATCGTGCCCCTCGGCGGAAAATTGGCGGCGTTGCAACAGAAATATCCAAACAATTATCTGTTGGCTCAGGCGGGCGTGGCTCTGGAGCGCGGCAATAAAGCGCGCCCGTTACAGGTGAGTTGGGCCGAGAAAGCCGTGCGCGCCGCGCCCGCCAATTCCTACGCGTGGAACGATCTGGCGAAGGCTTATTTCGATTCGTCGCAGGCGTTGCGACGCAGCCGTTACTCGCGCGATATTAGCGGCGCCGAGTGGAAAAAGCTCAACGGTTTTTACGCTCGTTATCAGGCGACCGCCGACAAAGCGACGCAAGTCGAGCCCAAAGATAGCTCCGCATGGGAGGAGCTGGCGCAGGCCGCGACTTTCAACGGCGATTCCCATATCGCCGAGGCGGCGCTGGAGAAATCGTTGGCGCTCGATGCGCGCAACGGCGGGGCGTGGGGTTGGGGCATGCAGATGACGCAGCCCAAATGGAGCGGCGACGCCGATAAGTTCATCGCCTTCGCCAATCGCGCGGCCCCTCATGCCGACGATTTTTTCTTTCCCGCCGAAGACGTTTCGGGCGTGTTTACCGAGGCGGGCGAGCGTCCGGCTTTCAAGGGCATCTTGCAAACCGTCGTCGCCAAAGACCCAACTAATTACGAGGCGCTCACCGAACTGGGCGCGATTTATCATTACGATGACCGCTCGTATAAAAAGGCCGAGCAATTGTATCGTCAGGCGCTCAAAGCCAACCCGAAGTATGCGCGCGCGATGTCCACGTTGGGCGACTTGACTTACTGGGTTCACAACGACCCCAAAGGCGCCGAAGCGCTTTATAAACAGGCCATCGCCAGCGATCCCAAAGACGGTTATGTTCACGCCAATCTGGGCCGATTGTATACCTTGACGGGTCGGCAGGCGCAGGGCGTGACCGAAGCCGAGGCCGCGAAAAAGCTCGGGTTCAGCGATAAGTCACATCCCATATGGAGCGCGACGGGCGTCAAGCCAGCGAGTCGTTGGTAAAACTGTTGGCGGATTTGTGGCAACGCAGAAAGCGCCGCCCATTAGACTTAACGCGTGATTCACTTTTCCGGGCGTGCCCGTTCGTTGGCGCTCGTCGCTGTTATTTTTGCCGCTTGTCCCGCTTTTGCTCAACCGAGACCTCCGCAAATCGCCTCTATCCGCAATGATGGCGCGCCACAAATTCACGGCGCGCGTGTCGTGGGTGCGACGCCGGATCGTCCGTTTTTCTTCCAGATTCCTGCGACCGGCGCGCAACCGTTGCTTTATCAAACCGCCGATTTGCCGCCCGGTCTGATTTTGGACGCGCAAGCCGGCATCATTCGCGGCAATATGCGTTATGCGGGCACGACCGTTGTGCCGATTCGCGTCAGCAACGCGTTGGGCGCGGCGACGCGCAATTTGACGATTATCGGTGGGCGTTATCAGTTGGCCCAGACGCCGCCGATGGGCTGGAACTCGTGGAACGCTTACGGCTGCGGCGTGACTGGCGCCCGTGTCAGGGCCGCCGCCGATGATCTGGTAAAAACCGGTTTGGCCGCGCGCGGTTACCGCTTTGTCAACGTGGACGATTGCTGGCAGGGCACGCGCGACCGTCAGGGTTTGCGCGCCAACGAAAAGTTCGGCGATATGAAAGAATTGGGCGATTACATTCACCAGCGCGGTCTGGGATTCGGGATTTACTCGTCGCCCGCGCGCACGACCTGCGCCGGTTTCGAGGGCAGTTTCGGGCACGAATTCGAGGACGCCAAAACCTTCGCGAGTTGGGGCGTGGATTACCTGAAATACGATTACTGTTATTACGACGATGTCGCTCGCAACGTCGGACGGGCGGGCACAATCGAGCCGTTCGCCTTGATGCGAACGGCGCTCGATGCGACCGGGCGCGACATCATTTACAGCGTCGCCAATTCGGGCAAAAGCAAGGATTGGACGTGGGCGGGATTGCCTCCGGTGTGGGCCAATCTGTGGCGCACTTCGCGCGACATCAATGGCAGTTATCACTCGATGGCGCGCATCGGGTTTGGGCAGGGCGACTTTTATAACTGGGCCGCGCCCGGTCGCTGGAACAATCCCGATATGTTCTATCTGCACCGACTGGAGCCGCACGAACAACTCACGCAAATGACGCTGTGGAGTCTGCTGGCCGCGCCACTTCTCATCAGTAGCGACATCAGTCAACTATCGCCGTTCACGCTCGACGTTTTGGGCAATGGCGAAGTCATCGAAGTGGATCAAGACCCGTTGGGCATCGGAGCGCGTCGCGTCGCCAAAGCGGGCGATAGCGAAGCGTGGGCGCGTCCGTTGTGGGATGGAACCGTCGCCATCGGGTTGTTCAATCGCGGCAAAAAGACCGCGAAAGTCGCGGTCAACTGGAACGCCATCGGTCTGGCGGGCGCGTTGCCGGTGCGCGACCTGTGGCAACAGCGCGATTTGGGCGAGTTCGCCCAAAGTTACGCGGTCGAAGTCGCGCCGCGTGGAGCGGCGTTGGTGAAAGTCGGGACGCCAAAAGCGCGCGATTATGTGCCGGATTGGGTGCGGTGAAGCGAGGTATTGGGAAGATGCGAACCGCGAGCGTAAGCGACCGGACAAAGTTTAAGTGTCCCAAGAGTCAAACTTTGTCCGGTCGCTTACGCCCGCGGTTCGCATCTTCACGAAAATCGTGTCGGAACTTGAATCGCGGTTTAAGTCCCGATGCGACCGCCCGGCTTTTTGTTGAGCACCACGAAACCGATGGCGCCCAGAATCAGGCCGATGAGGATGGCGGGCACGAGGCCAAGCAGCAGTAGGCCAATGACGAAGCCCGCCACAAAGCCGGCGATGGCACCGAAGAACGGCGTCGCCGAGCTGTGGCCCGCCGCAGGCGGCGTGGGCGCCGACGAAACTGGCGGCGCGGGCGCTTTGATGACGCGCGCTTTGGGTTCGGGCGCGGGCGCGGTTCGTTTGTCCTGCACGCCCAGCAAGCTGGTTCTGTCGGCTTCTGTTTCGGCGTTGCCGAGCAGATCGTTCATGAAGGTCTCGAAGTCGGTGCTGGCCGTATCCGCGCGTGCGGCGGCGAGGTAGGCATCGTAACGCGCGCGCTTGGGCTCTTCTAATAACGCGGTGCGCGCGGCGGGCAGCAGTTCCAGCAGAGCCTGAAATTCGCGACGTTTGTTCAAATTGCGATGATCGCGGTTGGCCGAGGCGTGATTGTAAATCGCCCCGATTTTGGCGCGCAAAGTTTCGGTGTCGGCGTCGGGCGATTCGCCCAGAAGGGTATAAAAATCGATGGTGCCGTTGTCCAGTTGCGATTCGGCCAGGTGGTAAGTGATATCTGCCATGTTGGTATTTGGAAGTAGTGAGTTGTGGGTGGTGGGTTGAGACGGATCGTCATTCTGAGCGTGGGCTCCCTCTGGGAAGTAGGCACGAACGAAGCCGAAGAATCTACTGCGTCAAAGCGACCGCACATGTTTGTTGAAGCCCTTACGTCATGGATTCTTCGGCTTCGTTCGTGCCTACTTCCCAGAGGGAGCCCACGCTCAGAATGACGATCCGTCTCAACCCACCACCCACAACTCACTACTTAAGATATAATCGCCTGCGACAACAACAGCGCCTCTTCTTCGACCTCGGAATCTTCGCGGTCGCCGGTCAGCGAAATCAGCACGCGGCTTTCGCGTCCGGTATCGCTATCGCGCGCGACGGCGATAATCCGTCCGTTCTCGTCACAGCGAAACTCGACCGCGATGTTCGGTTTGCCCGCCGGACGCGCCGGAGTCGTGTCCAGATTGAACACGCCAATGGGCCCGTTCGGGTAGGCTTCGGGGTCGCGCGATTCGCCTTCGTAGACGCGCACTTGCACGCGCTCTTGCCCGTCCAACGTTGTAGTGTAACCGCCGCGCGTCTGCGAACATGGCAGATGCGTCAACGCCGGAATGATATGATCTATCTGCGTTTGCCCCGCCTTCACCGTCGCCACGCCCAGGCTGTGCGCCAGAACGTGACCGACGTTTACTTCCTCGACGGTTTCGTCTTTGACCAAAAGCGCCGCCTGCAACGCCGCGCCTTTGGCAACGCATTCGTCGGGATCGTGCAAGAGCGGACGCTTGCCCGATAAGCGCGTCAGCATTTCGCGCACCATCGGCATGCGGCTCGAACCGCCAACGCACAATGTCTCGGAAATGTCGTCCCAACTCATGTTCGCCTGTGCCATCACGTTTTCCAAGAGCAGCTCGGTGCGCGACAACAAATCGGCGCACATTTCCTCGAACTTCTCGCGCGTCAGCTCGACGCGAACCGGAATGTAGGTGTCCATGCTGCCGCTTCCCGTCGAGACGCTGCGTTTGGCCTTGAAGGTAATCGGCACGGCGGGACGCCCGGTGAGTTGGCGCTTGGCGGCCTCGGCCTTGAGCCGCAGTTCGGCTTCGAGGGACGGATCGGGTTCGAGTTCGTAGCCGAACTTCTCGCTCAGCTCGTCCTCAATGAAGTTCATGATGCGGTCGTCCCAATCTTTGCCGCCCAGATGCGGATCGCCGCCCACGCCCAGCACGTTCAGACTATCGTTATCAATCGCCAGAATCGTCACGTCGAAGGTGCCGCCGCCCAGATCGTAAACCATGATGTTACGAGGCCGACCGCGCCGCGAAATGCCATACGACAACGCCGCCGCCGTCGGCTCGTTGATGATGCGCAAGACGTTGAGACCCGCCAAAGCGCCCGCTTCGTAGGTCGCGTGACGCTGCGATTCGGTGAAGTAGGCCGGAACCGTGATGACCGCCTGGGTGACCGATTCGCCCAGCATATCTTCGGCTTCCTGCACGACTTTGCGCAGGATGACCGACGAGATGAACTCGGGCGAAAAGGCCTGGCCGTCCACCATGACGCGATGGTCGGGCACGCCCATGAAGCGCTTGACGAACTGCACCACGCGATGGGGATCGGTCATGGTGGATTGCAGCGCGACTTCGCCCACCACATAGTTGGGCGGGTCAACGAAGACCGCCGAAGGCGTCGTCGTCTGGCCGTCCGCGTTTTTGATCACCATCGGCTTGCCGTATTCGTCTACGCAAGCCACTGCGGTGTATGTCGTTCCGAGGTCGATTCCTATTGCGCGAGACAATATCTGCTCCTGTGAAGATAGCGTTTCGAGGCCGCACTGGCCCCACGCTCGATGTTAATTGACGGCTCATTTCGCTCGCGGTATCGCGGGAAAAACGGGCCAGAGAAAGTGACGTGAAAAGAATCGGCCAAATGCGCCGAAATTTTCAAATTCATACGGTCTTGCCTCCCGTCTTTTGCGGCGGCGGCGGGGTGGCGCCCGGTTTGACCGGCGCGCGGAACTTGCCAACGACGACTTCGGCGGGCCGTAGCAATTGTCCGTTGAGGAACCAACCACTGCGCACGACGCGAACGATGGTGCCATCTTTTTCGCGCTCGACCGGCATCACGTCCACGGCCTTGTGGAACTTGGAGTTGAACGCGCCCCTGGGCGCCTCCATAATGGTGACTTCGCAGACTTGCAGCGCTTCAACCAATTGATCGCGGAAGTATTCGACGTTTTCGCGCACCACAAACGCGGCCAGGGTGCCGGGCGCGGGAGTCGGGTTGGGCGAGGCATTCTGCGTCATGGCGACTTCGCTGTCGAACTGCTCGATGGAATCGAACAGGAACAAAAGCGGGCGCACGACCGGCTTGAGATGCTCGTAGAGAAAATCGTTTTTGTAGTCCGAGAGCTCGGCATGAAGCGTATCGAAGACGCGTTCGAGCGAACTCTCGCGTTCGTTGACCTGCGTGACCTGGTCGGTCAGGCGCTCGATTTCGTCGCGCATTTCGGCCAGTTCTGCCGTCATACTGCTCGGATTTGAGGACGTCGCCACTGGTGGCGTTGCGGGCGCCGATTGCACCTGCACCGCATCGGGTTCTTCGGCCTCGTCGAGTTTGGGCGCGTGGGCGCGGCCTGCTTTGCTGGCGCTACTGGCGCTGGCGCTATCGGTGCTGGCGCTGTCGGCGCTCTGAGTGAAGAACTTGGGCAAGCGGAAAACCGGCGCCGAAGCGCCCGAATTTTCGGAGGCGCCAGCGCCGCGTTCTTTGTCAGAGTTGGGTGCGACCGGTGTCTTGTTGGAATCAGCCATAACGAAATGAAAAGTCGAATCTTGCTTTCGATTGCGGGCGCGCACTACGATGCGCCGCTCGCCATTCAGCAACATTCTTTCCTTGTTAGCTTTACGTCTTAAGTTTGCCCGAATCGGATGCCGGATGCCGGAGTGCGAATTTCAGATGTCGGATGGCGCTCATCGTTCGTGAGAATAACGGCGTTCTAAACGAGATTGGCAAAGCAAAAGCGCGCCAGAACCCAAAGTTCTGGCGCGCTTCTGTTCGGTGTAGCAAATCGGGATATTTACGGTTTGCCCGTCCCGTTGAAGAGTTCGTTGGTGCCCAGGTTGCCGTCTTCGTCGATGTTGCCGATGTGATTGGCGCGCAGTGCATCGATACGGGCACTCGACCCCGCCGGGTAAACGGGCCTCATCGCTTTAACGTGACCGTCACAAAACAAAACGTTGCCGGTCTCGAGATGGCGCGCGTGAAAGTTGGGGTATTCGCCCGCGCTCGAAGGCGCCGAAATGTTGGTCGAGGGGATCACGCTGAGGTCGGCGCCAAAGCTCAACTGAGCGCCGTCGGCAAAAGCGACCGTTTTGGCGGTGTCTTCGATGGCCGCCAGACTAATCGCCACAGCCGTTGGTGCATAAGAAGGCGGCCCACCATAAGTGGTTCGCGCGAGCGTGGCGACATTATAAGCGTAGCCGGTGGCTCCTTCCCAGGCGTTGGTGGGAGTCGCCGTGAAAGACGGACAAACGCGCACTTGATCGCTTTTCATATAAGGCTGGAGCAGACCGCTATTAGCATTGTAGGTCGTGCCGTCCCAGCGTCCCCACCAAAACACGGCGGGAGCTGTCGTGGTCGCCGAACCGCCCGAAACGCCGTTGGAAAATCGCATGATTTTCTCGTCGTAATCCTGGTTATATTGAATCCACGCCAATCCGATTTGCTTGAGATTGCTGGAGCACGAAGTCCGGCGCGCGTTTTCGCGCGCGCGGGCAAAGACAGGAAACAGAATCGCCGCGAGAATGGCGATAATCGCTATGACGACCAAAAGCTCGACAAGGGTGAACGCCTGGGAAGCGCTGCGGGACGGAGAAGTGTGTGTTATTTTCATGGTGTTTTTGGCGCTCCCGACGAGCGCGAAAAACCAAAAAACCCGACTTCGCGAAACGGAAATCGGGGTGAAAACAAACGCCAGCACTATCCACAAAGCGCGCGGAAAAGACGCGCGAAAAAGGAGGCGAAGACGAATGCTTCACCCCTGTCCCTCGAAGGCGTGTTGCGCGCGCAGCCGGTCGTCTCCTGACTCATCGCTTCCTCCTCGGCCCGTCTTCCCAGAATTTATTAAATTCCAGTGACGTAATTGGGCGTCGTCGGCGACTACAGTGGCGGGGCCGTCCTTATGGGAAAGGCTGAAGGCTAAAGGCTGAAGGATAAAGATGAGAATTGGCGGTCAAACGTTTCCGCGCTAACTTTCATCTTTATCCTTCAGCTTTCATACTTTCCCCTTTCCCTCCGTGTTCCGAAACCTGATGGTTCCATTCCGGCTGTGCGTTGGGTTATTCGGTTGTGCCTTTGAGCTTACCCGATGTTTACGGCGGACGGCAAGGGGCGTTGGGAAAATGAGTTATCTCTCGCGATTGGCTTCCATGTAGGAGCGCAACGCCGCGTCTATGCGCGCGCGAAACTCGCCGTCGTGCGTTTTGAACCACGCCAAAACCTCGGCATCAACGGGCAGGGCGAGCCATTCTTGATCGGGCATTACGAGTTGGGCGCGCGCGAAAAAATCGTCGCCTTGCAGGGGAATATCCGAGGTGTCGATCTCTTCGTCAGTCTTGGATTCAAGCGCCTCCCAGTTGGTTTTGGAGCGCGCTTTCAAAACGGGATTTGTCCTATTGAGTCGCTTTTGCATGGAGATAACGCGAATAATATCGGGTTCGCGTCGGGTGAAAACCACGAAAACAACTATCGCTTCCAGGAGTCCAATCGCGATCCAACGCTCTTCACCGTAGTCTTGGTCTATCGCCGGAGCTTGTAACATCGGCCCACCGAAGACAAGTTCGGCATCGGCAAAATCCAAATCATGTTTGACGAGGTTGATTTCATTTTTGCCCTCGTCCCACTCGAATTGCATGTCACCAGTTTAGTTCATCTCCTTATTCTCGCGCCCAAAAATTCACTTTCGCGGGAGTTCTCCGATTGACAAAGGGCGCGAAATCGCTCCTACTTAGAAGTTGGAATTTTATATGCGCTTCTTTATGCCCGCCGCGGCAGCCCTGCTTCTGATAAGTCCACTGAGCCATCCCGCTCACGCCCAGACCAAGCCCGATAATCCCACGCCGCTCGCGCCCACGCCCGAAGCGAAATCGTTGGTGCAGCAGCTTTTGCGTGAAGGCAAAATTATGCGTTCGTCCGACGCCAAACGCGGCATGAAAGGCTATGGCCTCAGCGTGTTTCAGGGCACCAAAGTCGAGAAATTTAACATCGAAGTCTTGGGCACGCTCGAACGCGTGCAGGGCGGCGGCGATTTGGTGATGATTCGCGTTTTGGACGGCCCAGTCGTCACGCGCCAGAGCGGCATCATTCAGGGCATGAGCGGTTCGCCGGTCTACATCAACGGCAAATTATTGGGCGCCATCGCCATCGGCTTCGGCTTTCCCAAAGAACCCATCGGCGGCATCACGCCCATTACCCAGATGATCGAAGGCGCCTTGCCCGATAACGCGCCCGCCGCCGCGCCAGTCAAAGTCGCCGCGTTGCCCAAAACTATCGCTCCCGCCAAAACGAATTTAGCGCGCGCGATTGAAAGTCAGTTGAAGGCGAAAGAAGAACAAACGTTTACCGCGCCGCCGCCCTCAATTGAAGGCGCCTACATTCCGCATGAGCCGCTACAAATCGGTGATCGCCGCGTGACGCGCGTCGCGGTTTCGTCCGATTTGGCGATTCCCAATTGGAGCGGATCGGAGGCCGCCGCGACGATGACGATGCGGCCCTGCACGCGTTTGGTGATGCTGTCGGGCGTCGCGCCCGAATCGTTGCCGCGCTGGAAAAATCTGTTCGCGCCCTATGGCCTCACCCCGATGATCGGCGGCGGCGCCATGAGCAAATCGGCGCAGGCGCAGGTCTTTGGCACGCCCTCGACCAAAACCGGCGTCAAGGCGAACTTGGCGCCCGGCGCCGCCATTGGCGTGCAATTGGCTTCGGGCGATGTGGACGCGACCGGCGTGGGAACCGTGACTTATCGGTTGGGCAATCGCTTGCTGGCGTTCGGGCATCCGATGTTCAATCTCGGTAGCGTTTCGATGCCGATGACGACGGCTTACGTTCACGATATTTTTCCGGCTTACGATATTTCGTTTAAATTGGCTTCGCCCATCAGCGTCGTCGGCGAACTGCAACAGGACACTAACTTCGCGATTGGCGGCACGGTTGGGCGTGTGGCCCAAACGGTTCCGATGCACATTTCGCTGCTCGATCCGGGCAAGAAAATTAACCGCGACTGGAACATGAAGCTGATTCGCGATCCGTTGTTTACGCCGCAGTTGGCGACCAACATCGCGGTCGAGGCGCTGCAATCCACCCTCGGTTTGGATTCGGGCAAAACCGTCAACGTCGCGTTTCGGATGCGGCTGAGAAATGGCGAACTCATCAACCGGCGCAATGCGGTTTATGCCGATGGCCCGGTGATTCAGGGCGCGCTGACCGAGATGCTGACGGCACTTGCGCTAACGCAGCAGAATCCGTTCGAGAAGGGCGACATCGCCGGTATAGATTTGGCCATCGAGATCGTGCCCGAACGCAAAACCGCTGTCATCCGCCAGATTACCGCCGACCGCAATCGCGTCAAGGCGGGCGAGAAAGTCACCATTTCGGTGGAACTCGAACCGACCGGTCAGCCCGACGAAACCATCACCAAACGCTTCGTGGTGCCCGTGCCCGCCGACGCGCCCAACGGCCTCTTGCGCGTGGCCGTCGGCCCAGCCGAGAGCTTCTGGAGTTTGCGCAGTCGCGTCGGCGGCACGCCGCCCAATCCGGGTAATTTGCCCGAATTATTGGAGGCCTACGATAAAGTCGGCGCCTCCGACGTGCTGGAATTGCAGGCCTCGACGCCCGACCGTTTTCTGCTGGTTGACCGCAAGAAAGTCTCCGATCCGCCGCCGTTGTGGGGCCGATTGGTGCCGCAAACGCAATCGAGTTCGTTGCGCGCCTACAACGAAACTGTTGACCTGAAGCAGAAGAGCGAATACATCCTGTCGGGCCAGCAGTTTTTGTCCGTGCCGGTCGAATCGTTGCGCCCCAGCGACCGCAACGAACCGGTTGACGCCGAGCAATCCGCCAACCTGAGCGGGGCGGCGACGTTTGACGACAATAGCGGCGATGTGCAGTCCACCATAACGATGGACGACGGCGACATCGCGACCGACTGGACGCGTTTCGACAAGCCCGGCAATTACCGTCGCGTGATGGGCAAGCTGAACTTGCAGATTCCGTCCAGGGGCAACGAGCCGCCCACACTGCCGGGCGCCAATCCGACGCCCAAGGCGCCCCTCGTGCCCGCGACGCCCGCCGTTGATCCGGCGAAAACTCCGACTCCGACGCCTTCGCCGACGCCCGATCCCCAGGCCAATAGCATCGCGCGTCCCCCGGGCCGTTGGATTCAGAAGACCGCCGCCGACTTCGGCAGCGGCAACTTCTACGGTTCGGTCGTGCGCGACGACGGCGCCATCGTGCCTGGCCCGCGCGAGAAAGAGCTGGTTTCGAGCGCCGAACCGGTCGCGTGGAGTCTGGCGGTGGCGCCCGACAAAACCGTTTACGTCGGAACTGGCTACAACGCCCGTTTGCTGCAAATCCGCAATGGCGTTTCGCGCGTGTTTTATCAGGGGCCCGAAGTCGCCATCACCGCTTTGGCCCTCGACACCGACGGCACGCTTTACGCGGGCGCAAGTCCGGGCGGACGCGTTTACCGTTTTGCGCCCAATGGCAAACGCGAGATTCTGCTGCAAACGCGCGAGACCTTCGTTCACGCGCTGAAAATCACGCCGCAAGGCCTTTACGTCGCGACCGGCGGGCCGCGCGCCGCGCTCTATCGGGTGGATAATCCCGCGACTGTTTCGGCCAATCCCATCGCCAAACCTTTGGTCGTTTTGCCGCAGACTCATCTGCGCTCGCTCGAAGTGAGCGGAACCGATATTTACGCCGGAACCGGCGACGATGCCGTGTTGTATCGCGTTGACAGCGCGGGCACTCCGACGGCGCTTTATCAGGCGACCAATCCGGCGACGGGGCAGGGCGGCACCATCACGATTCAGAGCGGCGGTCAAACGCGCGTCCTCACCGTCGGGGCCAACGGCGCGCCGGTTCAAAGCGCGCCGGGCGCCTCGACCAACCCGTTGCTCAAGCGCGGTGGCATTACCGGCGGTAACGAGATCACCTCGATTGTTGCCGATAGAGACGGCGTTTATTTCGGCACTCTGAGCAGCAGTGCCGTTTACCGTTACACGGCGGCGCGCGGCGTGCAGGAATATTGGAAGGCGCCGATGGGCGCGATTTACACGCTCGCCATGAAAGACGGCGATCTTTATGCGGGCACCGACGGCGGCGGCGTGTGGCGTCTGAGCGGCGACAGCGGCAACGTGCGCGCCACGCGTTTATTGGACGCGACGCAACCGCAGGTTCTGGCGTTGGCGTTCGAGGGCAAAGACCTGTTCGCGGCGACGGCCAACAACGCGGCGGTTTACCAAATCGGTGCTGGCTCGGACGGCAAGGGCTACGAATACGATTCGGATATTTTCGATGCCAAAAGCGTGGTCAAGTGGGGCGCGTTGCGCACGATTGGCACTGGCGTCGCGCTTCAGACGCGGAGCGGCAACACGACGGATCCCGACAACACTTGGAGTAATTGGGCGCCGCTCGATGGCGAACGCATCGCTTCACCGGCGGGCCGTTATCTGCAATATCGCGCCATCTTCCAAGAGGGCGGCAGTTTGGCGCGCACCGAGGCACTTTATCGGGCGACCAACCGTGCGCCCAAAGTCGAGTGGACGCTTCCGGCGGGCGGCGAGGCTTTGAACGGCAAGAAAACGCTGACCTGGAAAGGCACTGATCCCGACAGCGACAGCTTGCGATACAACGTCGAAATCGCTGGAGCGGACGGTAACTTCAAAGCCGTTGACGATCCGACGCCGACCGATGTCAAAGTCGAGGTGGACACCAGCAAATTCGCCGACGGCGTTTATCGCGCCCGCGTGCGCGCCTCGGACGCCACGCGCAACCCCGACGATCCGCAAAGCGACAGCGCGACTTCGCTGCCTTTTACGCTCGACAATACGGCGCCGACGTTCTTCAGTTTGAGCGTGGAAAAAATCGCCAACGGCTGGCAGTTGAACGCGATTGGCGTGGACGAAACTTCGCCTCTGGCAGGCGCCGAATGGCGGATTAAGCCGGAAGAAGAGAAGAAAACGGACGAGAAAGTTAAGCAGGACGACAAAGCGGACGTGACCAAAAAAGACGCTGCCAAAACCGACGTTGTGGACAACGCCGATGCAAGCGACACCAGCGTCTCCGATGCTGCCGAGGCCGCGAAAGTTAAGGCCAACGCGAAAGCGGCGGCCAAAGCGCGCAGCGATTGGCAGGCGGTGGGCAGCGTTGACGGTTTGTTCGATAGCAAACGCGAGAGTTTGATCGCGATTCTCGATTCGGCGTTTGCGCCCGCGCCGCTCCAAAGCGGCATGGAAATCGAAGTGCGTCTGCGCGACGCGGCGGGCAATCAGACGGTTAAAACGTTGAAATTACCGTAGACACAGCAAGCATTAGCGTTTTACCCTCACCCGGCCTTCGCGGGACTCAGGCACCCTTCTCCCTCCGGGAGAGGGGTGCCTGAGTCCCGCGAAGGCCGGGTGAGGGTAAAACGCCGCAAACTCCCCGGCACTTTCGCGCCACCCGCGCGTCCAATTAACCACGTTTCACCATGACTTCCGGCAGTCCCATCTCGCAAATCGAGGCGCCCGCGCCCGACGCCAAAGAATCGCGTCCCGACAAAGCGCCTGCAACGCCGCCGCGCGCGCGCATTACCGCCGCGCCTTCGCGCGTGGTGAAGTGCTACCTGTCCATCGTCGTGCCCGCCTATAACGAGCAAGACCGCTTGCCCGATACGCTCGTGGCCATCGCCGATTATCTGGGCACGCGCGAGTTTTCTCACGAACTGTTGGTCGTTGACGACGGTTCGCGCGACAACACGCGCGATGTCGTGCGCGAGTTCGCGGCCTCGCGGCCCTGGGTGCGTCTGGTGCAATACGACGACGAACACGGCAAGGCGCTCAACAAAGGCAAAGGTTTCGCCGTGCGCGCGGGCATCGAAGCCGCCGTCGGGCGCGACATTCTGTTTTCCGACGCCGATTTAAGCACGCCCATCGAAGACATGGAACGGTTGCTGCCGCCGATTTCGCGCGGCATCTGCGATGTTGCCATCGCTTCGCGCGCGCTACCCGAATCGAACCTCGACGTGCGCCAACCCGCGCACCGCGAATGGATGGGACGACGCTTCAACAAACTGGTGCAAGCCCTCGCCGTGCCTGGCATCGTGGATACGCAATGCGGCTTCAAGGCGTTTCGCGGCGATGTCGCCAAACGATTGTTCGCGATGGCGCAGATTGACGGCTTCGGCTTCGACCCCGAAATCCTGTTTCTGGCCCACAAATACGGCTACACCATTCGCGAAATCCCCGTCACCTGGCGCCACCGCGATAACTCGCGCGTCAATCCGTTGACGGCGCCGTTTTCGATGTTTCGCGAATTATTGGAAGTGCGCTGGAATGACGCGCGCGGTTTGTATGACGAAGAAGTTACGGCCAAATCCGTTACTGCCCCTGACAATTAATCGAGTTCGCTTCAAAAAGCGGAACGTCGTTTGCGGCGTTCCGCTTTCTGTCGTGTCTGGTTTGACAATTTGAGTAAACCGTAGAGAACGCTGAGGACGCAGAGAGAACACAGCAAATAAAGATTAAAAGTAACTACTCAGCCTACCCTTGAACCGCGCGCGTAAGCAAGCGGTTCAAGGGTAGGCTGAGTAGTTACTTTTAAAAAACAATAGATTCATAGGTTTAAACTTCTTTGTTCTCTCTGCGCCTCAGCGTCTCTGCGCGAAATAAAATTTTGTCAGGGCGTCTCGTTTTCCATGCTTTCTAAAATCCAGTCGAAACTTCAAGCTCCCATCACGATCAGTCCGGCGTTCAAAGAGTTCACCGACAACGAGAAATCCGCCGGAGTTTTCCTGATGATTTGCTCGATAGTGGCGCTCATCCTGGCCAACTCGCCGCTTTCCGATGCTTACTTCGGCTGGTGGAAAACTTATCTTGGCCCGCTCAATCTGGGGCACTGGATTAACGATGGCCTGATGGCGATCTTCTTTTTGCTGATCGGCCTCGAACTCAAGCGCGAGGTTTATGTCGGCGAACTCTCTGACCTCAAAAACGCGACGCTACCGATTGTGGCGGCGTTGGGCGGCATTGCGGTTCCGGCCTTAATTCACTTCGCTTTCAACAAAGGTTTGCCCACGCAAAGCGGCTTCGCCATTCCGATGGCGACCGACATCGCTTTCGTGTTGAGCGTGCTGGCTCTGGTCGGCAATCGAGTGCCGATTTCGCTCAAGATATTCCTGACCGCCGTCGCCGTGATTGACGATTTGTGCGCCATCATCGTGATCGCGCTCTTTTATACCGCCGACCTCAACCTGATGTATCTGGCGGCGGCGGGCGGCACGGCGGTCTTGCTCGTCGTCATCAATCGTCTGCGCGTGATGAGCCTGATTCCGTATTTGTTGTTGGGCGCGGTGATGTGGTTTTTCATGCTCGAATCGGGCATTCACGCCACCATCGCTGGCGTGGTTCTGGCGTTCGCCTTTCCGTTTCGCTCGACAATTGAGGGCCGAGAACCGCCGATGGCGCGGCTGGAACACGCGCTGCATAAGCCGGTCGCCTTCGCGATTCTGCCGATATTTGCGTTTGCCAACGCGGGCATCGCGATTGGCGGTGGCGCGGTCGAAGGCTTGCTTTCGCCCAATGGTCTGGGCATCATGCTGGGCTTGTTGGCTGGCAAAATCGTCGGCGTTTGCCTGTTGAGCTTTTTGGCCGTCAAAGCGGGTTTATGTTCGTTGCCGGGCGCGGTGCGCTGGAAGCACGTCTTGGGCGCCGGTTGGCTGACTGGCATTGGTTTTACCATGTCGATTTTTATCACCAATCTGGCCTTCGAGAATAATGATGCTTTAATTAACGTCTCGAAAATGGCGATTCTGCTGGCTTCGTTTGCGGCGGGTTTGATCGGTTATTTCTGGTTGTTGGCCGTCTGCCAAACGCCGGAAGAACAAGTCGCCTGAAACAGGTTGTCTTAGAGTGCCTAAAACTAAGAGCCGAAGTTTCTGTTTGGAGCGCGCCGGTGAGGGCGATTGCCATTCTAATCGCCCTCACCGGCGCGCTCCAAACGAAATTCCAAGCTCATTTGGGCGCTCTTAGACATTACCGGTTCCGAGCATAGGTTGTGGCAATGACCCTGCTGGCGACCTATCCGATTGCAGCACCATCAGCCTTGGGGAACTGAAGTTCACTCCTCGTTTGGCCGTCGCCACTTGGCGGCGAACATTCCGTCCGTGCCCTGGCGATGCGGCCAACTTTGCAGCCAACCTGCTTCGGTTGTCACCTCTTTCATCCACGCGGGCGCGGCTTCGATGGGCCAACCGCTCCGCCTGGTAAACGCGCGCGCCTGTTCGCCGTTTTCTTCGGGTTCGAGCGAACACGTCGAGTAAATTAGAACGCCGCCCGGTTTGACTTGTTTGGCGGCGGCGTCCAGCAGTTCGCGTTGCAGCGTCACCAGTTCGGCCAACGATTGCGGCGTTTTGCGCCATTTGGCGTCGGGCCTTCGCCGCAGGGTTCCCGTGCCCGAACAGGGCGCATCGAGCAGCACTACATCGGCGAGTTCGCCCTCGAACGCGCGCAGGTCGGCGGTGCGCACCCCAATAATCGAAATACCCAATCGGGCCGCGTTTTCACGAACTAACTTCAGGCGACCGGGCGCGATGTCAACCGAGAGAATTCGCCCACGATTTTCCATCAACTGCGCGCAATGCGTGGCTTTGCCGCCGGGCGCTCCGGCACAATCGAGCACGCTCTCGCCCGCGCGCGGCGCCGCATAATGCGCGACCAATTGCGCGGCTTCATCCTGCACGAAGAAATCGCCCGCATCCCAGCCGGGCAAGCGCGTCGGGTCGCCGCCATCCAACAATATCGCTTCGGGCGAGAGCAGACCCGCGCGCGCGTTGGGCAGACGCTTTAACAGTTCGTCGCGCGAGACTTTGAGCGTATTGGCGCGCAAACAGAGCGGCGCGCGCGCGTTGTTGGCTTCGAGCAACCGCCGCGTTTCTTCCTTGCCCAGCGTTTTTAGATAGCGCTGCACCAGCCATTGCGGATGCGAAAATTCGATGGCCAAACTCTGCGGCAAATCGGCGGGCAAGTCGCGCCAATTTTCGGGAATGCGGCGGGCGATGGCGTTGACGAAGCCGACCGCCGAAGTTTTGCGTTCGTCGCGCATCAGTCCGGCATACTCACCAACAAAACCGTGCGGCGGCGTCTGCAACACCAGTTTTTCATAGGCCGCCAATCGCAAAGCCGCGCGGACGGGCGCGTCTATTTTGGACAATGGTTTCGACAAAAGCGGCGCCAGCGTCCAATCGAGCCGCCCGCGTTGGCGCTGCGTGCCGGAATATAACTCGCGCGCGAATGGGCGCACGCTGATGTCTAAATCGCGGAAATCGGGCGCGACCATATCGTTGCTTTCGCTACGCACGAGAGCGCGTAATGCCACTTGGCGCGCGGCGGTTTTGGGGTGCATGGGGAAAAGGATAAAGGATGAAGGCTGAAGGATAAAAGTTGAGCGATTGTGTGAGGTTAGTTTTTCTGTTAGTCTTTGCGCCTGAAGAAAAAGAAGGTGAGTAATGCCATCAGTCCCATGAAGGGCGCAAACAGCAGCAGTCGCTCCGTCATTTCCTGCTGAGCTTTGGCTCTCTCCTCTATTTCTTTCCAGGCGCGCGGCGCGGCTCCTGCGGCTCTCAATCCTTTAACAAGTTCGGGACTCAGCGCAGGAAAATAGGCCATAGAGAAGCGGTCTTCCAACAGAGTGCGATCATTTTTATCGATCACTTCCACATCATCGACTTGATTAGAAAAGTCGGTTGTGTTGGCGGTTTTGAGTCCCTCGATCAACAGGCCGATGATTTGTGGATCGGTCACGATTATATCATCGTATTGTTCGTCAAAATGAACATAAAGGCGAATTTCTTTAATCGATTTCAAATCTAATTCGCGCGCGATTTTCCGCGTGTGTTCATTCGGAAAAATGTCGGGGCCCTCCTGACAAAACGCCGGACAGACGAGCGATAGAACGAGCAAAGTCGCCAGAGCAAATAGGGATTTCATGTCTCTATTTTGTCACATCTGCAAAGTCAGAGGTTGAACAACGGCAGTCGCTTCGGTTGTTTCAAAACTTCGCCCCAATTTCCAAACGCGCGCCGCGCGCCCAATCTGCCGCATTCATGCGCGGCTTGCCCGGCGCCTGAACTTCCAGCAATTGCACCGTTTTTTCGCCCGCCGCGAGTATCGGCCCAACTTTATCGAGCGCCAGAATTGTGCCCGCTTCGCCGCTCGCATCAACCGTTTGCGCGCGACAAATTTTGAGCGGCGCATCTTGGTAGAGGCACCACGCGACCGGCCACGCGCTCCACGCGCGCGCCGTATTGACGATGCGTTCGGCGCTCATCGTCCACTCGATTTTGGCGTCGTCTTTGTCAATCTGCGGCGCCAACGTCACCGCGTTTTCGTCCTGCGAGACGCGTGGCGCCTGACCATTTTCCAGCATCGCAAAAGTTTCGACCAACACGCGCGCGCCGATTGCGTTGAGGCGCGGAAACAGTTCGTCGCTGGTTTCGCCGTTTTCAATTGGCACTTCGACCTGTTGAATAATATCGCCCGCGTCCAACTTCGCCGCCATCCACTGCGTCGTCACGCCGGTTGTTTTATCGCCGTTCCAGATCGCGTATTGGACGGGCGCCGCGCCGCGCCAACGCGGGAGCAACGAGTAGTGCAAATTGACGCAGCCGCGCGGCGCCATGTCGAGAATCGCCTGCGGCAGAATCTGGCCGAACGCAACGACGGCGATGGCATCGGGCGCGAAGGCGCGCAGCTCTTCGATGAAACTTTCGTCGCGCGCGCGCTGAGGCTGCAAGACCGGCGCGCCGATTTCAAGGGCGCGTTGCTTAACCGGCGGCGCGATGAGTTTGTGCCCGCGCCCGCCGACTTTGTCGGGTTGACTGACCACGATAGCGATTTCGTGATGCGCGGCGAGAGCGTCGAGGCAGGGCACGGCGAGGGCGGGCGTGCCCATAAAGGCGATTTTCATAAATCCTACTTTTTCCCGCGTTCGATGCGCTCCAGCAACGCTTCCTGAATGTGCAAATCGTCGGGCAGACGTTTCGCTTTATAGGCGTCCATAATTTTGTCGCGCGTGGTGCGGCGCAGCAAAATTGTCTCTTCACCTTCGTCGTCCAGGCCTTCGATGAGCCAGACAATCGAATCGGCGATGGCGCGCTCCAGATACATGATGCCGTCCAAATGATCGGTTTCGTGCTGAATACAGGTCGCGGCGCGCCCGGTTTCTTCGCTGTCTTCGAGCGTCCACTCGACCGGTTTGTTGTTCTCGTCGCGGCCCTTCACCGTCACGCGTTTGGCGCGTTTGACCTGGGCTTGCACGCCTGGAATCGAAAGACAACCTTCGTCGTTTTTGGCTTCGCCCGAACGCTTGACGATCTTCGGGTTGATCAGAGCATGGTTCTCTTCGCCGACGCGGAACACGAAAATCCGCTTGGAAACGCCGACTTGCGGCGCGGCTAAACCGGCGCCGTCGGCGGCTTCCATAGTCTCGAACATATCTTTAATTAGCTTCTTGTCGGCGGGCGTGAGCCGGTCAACGGCGGCGGCTTTCTTGCGTAAAATGGGGTCGCCCCAAATGCGAATCGGTAAAATGGCCATCTTTTCTTCAGGTTTCAGGATACAGTTTTCAGGAGATAGGTTGCAGATTTACGCTTACAAATGAATTTCGCATCCCCGCGCATTTCCTTGAAATCTGATCCCTGCCAACTGAAACCTTAACGAATTCCCTCGCGCGCCCAACGGTTATACAGTTCGCGTTGGCCCATACCCAACACGTTGTGGAAGGCGTTTTCGGGTGGCGCGTCGCGCCCGATTTGGCGCAGAATCTCCAAAACCGCGTTCTTGCCCCACTTGGTCACGATGTAATCGACAATCGAGTTGGCCTGCGAATAGGCCAGAAACGCGCGCTCGCCATCCACGTTCCAGTTCAGCATCTCGTTCATCGAGAGCAGCGTATTATTGTTGGCCGCCAGGCGCACGCGGCGGATGTAACCGTCATAGCCACCTTCGACGCTCGTGGCGATGCCTTCGTTGAACCAGACCGGAACCATGCGCGCGCGCGACAGTTGGCGGACGGCGACATGGCCGTATTCGTGGGCGACGGTGCTAAATAACGCTTGCGGATCATCGGTGAAAGCGTTGATTTCTTCGCCCAAAACAACGGGGCCGTTGCGCGTCGAAACCAGTTTAGTCAGCGTGAGCGCGGCAACGAATTCGTTGCCGCCCTGATCGGAAAATTGCGTGGTGTAACCGGCGAACTCACGCTGACTGCGCCACAGCAAAACTTCGGTATTGCCCATCGGAATGCCGAAGTCGGCATAAACCGTGTGCTGCGCTTCTTCCAATGCTGCCAGGAGCGGGACGGCGTTGGGATCGCCCGCGTAAACGCGCACGGTAAACAGTTGCGAGCGCACGATGCTCGGCGGCTTGAGCCGGCTCATACGTTCGCGTTCGGACAGGTGTTCGCCCAGCAGTTGCACCCAGGCGGCATCGTCGCCGCGCGCGGGCGCCACCATTTGCAAGCGGCTGGCTTCGTTTGCCATCGTGCTGGCGCGCGCGTCGTCGCCCAATCGCGAGAATTCCAGGCCCAACCGCAATGCCGTCAAAACATCGGGCTGCGCCTGACGCTGGGCGAGCAGGGCGTTGATGAGATAACTCGGATGTTCGGCGCCGACGCCGATTTTTTGTTCGGCGTCCTGCTGCTGGCGCACGATATTTTCGGGATCGCGCGTCCGATTATTTTCGGCCTCGCGCAAAGCCTGTGCGCCGATAAGTCCGGGCTGCAACAATTCGGCTTTGGCCAGTTCGTCGGCGGCCTCGCCCCACAATCCGACGCTAACCAGAGCGTTCGCGAAATCTTTGTGCGCCTGCGCGCGGCTAAAGGCGAAATCGTTGGCGTCGTTGATGCGGTCGCGCAGCAGCGCGGCGGTCGCGTCGGCGCTACTGGCCACGCTATGCGCGCGGTCGAAGGCGCTGCCAACGCCGATCCAATCGCTGGCGCCGCGCTGCAACAGAAAATGTCCGGTCAAGGTGCCCGCGCCGGGCGCGCGTTGCATCTGGCGTTGCAGCCAATCCTGCGTCGCGCCCGCGTCGCGCGTCGAAACCGTGTTGAAGCCGCCGCCGCCATCGCGAATCACGCCGCTCCAACGCTGCGAACGCAGCGCAATCCAACGGCCGCCGACGCGTGAGGCGACCAAATCCAAAACGGCATCGCCGCCACCGACGCCTTCGCTCCACTCGATGGAGGCGCGCTTCAACAGCGCCGTCGTGGCATCGGTCGGCGCGGGAAAGCGTTGGCCCTGAAAGGCGAATCCGGCGGGCACGCGCGTCAGCCAAATATCTTGTGTGCCGCTCGAAAGCGGAACCGGATTGGCGCGCACAATCGAAATCGCGTAGTTCTGTCGCACCAGAGCGCCCGATGGCGCGATGGCGATTTGCGTGACTTGCGTTTGCACGCGAAGCGGCGAATTATCGGCGGGCAAACCGGCGCCAAACAGCGCCAGAGCATTGGCATCGCGCGCACGCGCGGCGTTATCGAGACCGCTCAGAGTCGCGCGAATCGCCGTAATATCTTCGGCAGTTCCGCCGGTCTGCGCGAGCGGCAAGCCGGTCGCCGCATCGACGATTTGCGCGTGCCCGACGGTGCCCGTAACGGTGCCCGCCAGCAACAGCAGGCAGATGAGCAAAAGCCGCGCGAACAGCTCGCGCGGCGCCAGGCGAAATAGAGAGGGAGAACGACGCATTAAGATGGGAAAAGTGCGCAGTTGTGGACGAACGGCAGGGCGGGGCGTTGCTTTGCGGAAAACCTCAACGCTTTCTGAAAAGCCCTACTCCTTGCCCTTAACCGCCGCCTTCGTCTCGCCGTCTTCCGCCGTTTTGCGGCGCTTATTACGGCGCAAGCGCTTGCCGCGATGGTAAGCGACGGTGCGGCGCGCGATGAAACATTCGTAATCCTCGCGCAATCTCATCACGACTTCCTGATCGGTCAGGGCCGGATGCTGCGCGATTAAACGCGCCACCACATCGGTTTTGCTCTGGCACAGAAAAATCAGCTCGATTTTGCCCCACTGCGTTTCGACGAATTTCTTGCGAATCAAGCGCGAAACCATCGAAGGATGTTCGCCCAAATCGCGCGCCAAAGCCGCCTGCGCCAAGGGCTTGAGTTTGCGCACGTCACCGGTTGCCAGATAATCGATTTGCAGTTCGCAAAGCTGGGTAATCAAGCGCGAAAGCGCCGACAAGCGCTGATTGATATAGCGCGCGCGCATCAGCAAATCGCGGGCGTCTTCGGGCGCGTCCTTCTTCAGTTCCTTAATCGCTCCTGGCTTAATCCGGTAGCGCTGCGTATAAACCGAATCGTGATGAAACTGGATCGCCAACTCGCCCTCGTTGACCTGCACAAAGGCCACCGGTTCGTCGTTGGAGTTGACCGCGCGCGCCGGTTGCGCTTTGCGGTCGGGCATCTGTCCGGCGCCCTCATAGCCCTGCGCCAGATAAACGCGGTCGGCGGCTTCCAAAACTTCCTCGGCTTCCAGAATCGAACACTCGAAATGCTCGGCCAAAATTTCCGCCGTCGCTTCGCCGCTCAACACCAAATCCAGAAATTCCTGTTCGGAAACCTCGTAGCGCTCGACGAAACTTCGCGTGGTCTCGATAATCTCGGTCAGGTCAACGAGGGCCACACCCGACATGGTATCGTCCATCGAAGGCCGGTCACCGCCTTCGCCGCCACCACTGCTGCGGTCGCCGCCGCCGCTCGACAAAACGCCCGCCATATTGGAAGCGCCGGTCGAACTCAGATAGCGCAGAAACTTGAGCGTATCGCCGACGGGCGCGCCATACTTTTCGGCGATCTCGGCGGCGCGCTCCATGGCGTGGGGCGATAGAAAATCGCGCTCCCACTCGTCGTGGTTGGTGATGCCGAAGAATTGCAGATAATCCATCATCTGCTCGTCCATGAAGGCTTCGTATTTCTCGCGCGGAATCTTGCCGCGCAGACGCACGCGGGCGATCACGCCGTCCGACATCAGCCGGTCGAACGCCGGATGCGTTTCGAGCGAGTCCACATAAGAGCGGAACTCTTTTTCGCTCTGCGAGAGCAGCGAAACATATTCGGTCGGCGGACGGCGCATTCGCAGCGCCATGTCGTCGCGCATATCGCCCCGAAACGAGGAGCGCATTGAAGCAGAAGCCATGATATTTTTGAGAATTTGAGCGAACTTTGCGTAAAGTTAAGCCGTAGGGCTACCCAGCATTATAACACATTGGCCGAAAAAACGGCGAGGTTGTTGCGTTGTGCGTTTTCTTCAAGGTTAAACGAGCGGTTGGCGAAGAGGTTGCGTGGGAAATGTCGGGAACATTTCGGGGTTGGCGTTTGCGCCGACTGAAGCTGCGCGGACGCCCTGGAACCGCGATGTTTACGGGTAAAAAGAAAAAATACCCCTAAACTTTGAGAATGATGTTTGAAAGCCGAAAAATATGGGTATACTAATAAGGTGCTTCTCGTAAGCCGCGTTTTTTATGTCCGTTTCCCTTTCCGAATCGCCCCGCGTTAATCGTTATGTGCAGCTTTGCGATGAGCTGCGCGAGCGCATCGTGCTGGGCGATTTCAAGCCTGGCGACCGTCTGCCCTCGTTCACCGAGATGCGCCAGCAATATGGCGTGAGCCAGTCCACCCTGGAGCGCGCGCACGGAATTCTGGAAGTGGAAGGTTTGACCGTGCGCAAGCGCGGCGCGGGCACCTTTGTCTTGGACGGCACGCCCGAACACGCGGGGCTCAACGACAAGCCGGTGAAGCCGAGTTTTCTTAACCGGACTATCGCGGTTTTTACGCCATTTGCCAAGCCCGTCGAGGCGCACAAAGCGGGCGGCTGGCTGGAGTGGATTGGGCAGAGCGCGATTAATCGGGTGCAGACGGCGGGGCATCATGTGGTGACTTTGCATCCCGACATTTCGCGCGATGAGTTGGAGACTCTGGTGAGCGAGCGGCCTTTGGGAGTGTTGGTCTCGGCGGCCATCACCGAGAACTCTTTGCCCCTGACGCTGGTTCATAAGTTGCGCCAGGCCAACATTCCGGTCGTGGCTTATGGCGGCGACCCAGGAGAATTGGGTTGCGATTGCATTTTGAGCGATCACGAACAGGGCGCTTACGAATTGACGCGTCTGTTAATCGAAAGAGGCTGTCAACGTATTCTCAACGTGTGTCCCGACGGCCCGACGCCCTACTGGTATCACCAGCGATTCGCCGGTTATGAGCGCGCCATGCGCGAGGCGGGCTTGGAGACCTTGCCTGCGGCTCAAACGCCGGTGATGCACGATCTTTCGCATACGCGTCGCGTGAACGCTCAGGCGGCGCTCAAGCCGGTCGAAACTGCCGTCAATGCCGAGGCTGACGAGGAGATTTTTCGGCGCGACGTGAAGAGTTCGGTCGGGCACTTCATCGAACATCTGACCGGTTCGCAGCCGGTTGACGCGCTGATGATGGTGACCGACCGCAACGTTTATCTGGCCGCCGCCGTGTGCCGGATGCTGGGCAAAGACCCCAACTCCGACGTATTGGTGACCGGCTACGATAACTACTTTCTCGACTGCGAAGAGCGCGAGCTGGAACCGTTTACGCCCCTGGCGACCGTTGACAAAAACAACGGCGCCCTGGGCGCGGCGATGGCGCAACTGCTCCTCGAACGAACCGAAGGGCAACTGCCTTCTCAACCCCAAATTCGGTGTGTCTCGCCAACTCTGATTGTCGTGGGCCGCTGAAGAGCTTACTTTTCTGGAAAAACCATGAAACAATTCATCTGCAAAAAATCCGCGTTCACTTTGATCGAGCTTCTCGTCGTGATCGCCATCATCGCCATCCTCGCGGCGATTCTGTTCCCCGTCTTCGCAAGGGCGCGCGAAAACGCGCGCAAGACTTCGTGTTTGTCTAACATGAAGCAGCAGGGGTTGGCGGTTATGCAATATACGCAGGATTACGACGAGAAATTTCCGTTACGCAATAACGGGAATAACCCCTACCAACGCATTCAGGCAACTGACGCGAGCGCGCCACCTAATTACTGGGAGGCTTTAGCACCCTATTTGAAAAGCACACAAGTGCTTCAATGCCCATCGGACGCAACCAACGCGGCAAATCCGGACACTTCGCGCCAAAGTTACACGTTGAACGGACAGGTGTTTTTTAGTGACTTTGCGGGGGGCACTGGAAGTCTGGCAGCAATTCCGGCTGCGTCTTTGGTGGTTTTGAATCTAGAATGGCCTAAAAGTGATGGGCCGCGCTATGTGTGGAGCGACGATATCACCTGGGCGCTCAATAACAGGAATAGCAACACCACGGCGCTCGCCCAGTATCAGGCTTTGAACCGCCATCTCGAACGCGCCAACTATTTGCTGGCCGACGGGCACGCCAAATCGTATCGCCTGGATCAGGTGCGCTTAGTTGGTAATTGGGGCACTGTTTTGAAGGGCAAACAGGTTTCTTTTAGTTTTAATACCGACTCCTAACCCATCTCATAATGCCGTCTCCCTACCAAACGTTGGCTTCAACGCAGTAAAGGGGGCGGCACCGATGATCGTCCCGTCAGATGGACGCCACCTCGACGGCTCCAACTGGCTCTTTTTCAATGGTCACGCGAAGTGGCTGAAAGGCTCGGCAGTGTCGGTTGGCCGCAACGCCAACTCACCCGAATGTAACCAGGGTAACGTGCCCGCTATCGCAGGGTGCGAGCGGACTGCTGGCCAAACGGAAAGGCAAGCCGCAGGCACCGAAGGTCTGGCCAACGGCGCTCCAGTTGCCGCGACCTTCAGCGTTAGATAGTGGTAGCTAACCCGATCAAGTGGCGGCAAAGTGGAACTTCCCGCTCTGCCGCCACTTTTTCCCTGTCAATGAATCTGCTTCGTAAACCTTCGACCACTCTCGTGATGGGCACGCTTTTTATAGTCGGTTGCGCGGCGCCTCCAACCACGTCGCCCCTGTCGCCGCCTCTGGCGCACGCCGCCGAAAAGAAAGACGCGGGCGAACTCGACATTCGCACCGCCATTGCGTTTTCGGCTCCCCAACGCGCGCGTCTGGCGCAAATCGTCCAATCCGACGACAGCACAAAGGCGCTGTGGCAACAAATCAAAGCGCAGGCCGACGACGCGGCGACCGTCACGCCCGCTCCGCTCAAGGTGATCAACTACGAAGGCCGCCTCAACACCGATAAGGCGCGCATCGAGACCGGGACGCGAATATCGAGCTTTATCCCGAAGCCTTTGGCGAGGCGATAAGTGTGCTTTTGGGCGCTTATCGCTTGAACCAGACTCCGATTTATCTCCAGCGCGCGCAGCAATTGGCAGCTCAAGCGGAAACGCTGTTTTTCGCCGATGGCGCGTTGCCCAGAGCGTCGAGCCAGGTTTCGCATTACGAAGCGATTACGCGCGGCGACACGCTCGTGATGGCGCTGCTCGATTTATGGGCGATTCAAAATCGCCCCGATCTCGATTTAGGTTTGATTTGGTCGGATCGCTGAATTGTCTCCGCCATGAGTTTGGGAGGAAACCGCCTCTTGCTTCTTCCATTCCCCTTTTCGCAGTTTGTCTGTTGAAAATTAGTTTTTGGCACCTAAACCATTTGGGTGTATTTCCGGCCCGTTCCTAAACGGGCTTTTTGTGAGCAAAAAATGAAAAACTTCCTTAAAGTGACGGGTTCGACCCGTCCCGCTGGTGCCGCGCCAGCCTTGCTGCTGGGCGCCTTGATTTGCGTTTCGTCAAGCGCTCTGGCCGCGCCCGTCACCGCCAAAAAAGCCGATGCGTTTGTGGATACCATTGGCGTCAATATCCATCTGGGATATGATGATGGCGTTTACAGCAAATTTGATTTGGTGAAGACGCGTTTGCAGGAAATGGGAATCCGCCACACGCGCGACGGGTTTGAAAGCCCTGATTTCAAACAATGGGTGAAAGACCGCCACAACGATTTGGGGCGGTCGGGCATTAAAGGCACTTTCATCGCTGGCGGCAAATACCGCGATAACAATGTGGAGAAAACTTTGACGCCCGCGCAGTGTTTGGCCTCCGCCGATTTGATGCCCGATGCGGTGGAAGCCATCGAAGGCCAAAACGAAATCCTCAACATTTATGTGCGTTGGGATGACGCCAAACGCGACGCGGCGCGCCAGTATCATCAGGATTTGTTCGCGGCGGTCAAAGCCTCTCCGAAGTGGCGCGACACGCCAGTGATTGGGCCGACGGGCGTCGGCAACAAGGCTTATGAAGCCTTGGGCGACCTCAGCGCCTTTATGGACTTCGGCAACGCCCACTCTTATCCGTTGGGGCCGGCGCCCGCCGTTCCCAAGTCGGGGTTTTTCAACGAACTCATCGGCGCCAATTTCGTGGCGCCAGGCAAGCAGCTTTGGGTGACGGAAACCGGTTACACCACCGGAACCAGAGACGACGGCAACCAGCGCGTGAGTCCCAAAGCGGCGGGCAAATATGCGCCGCGTTTGTATCTCGAAAACTTCAATCGCGGTATGTTGCGTTCCTACTGGTATGAATTGGTGGATCAGGGCAGCAACGGTTCGCAGGAAGCCACTTTCGGCTTGGTCGACAATAAATTCGATTACAAACCGCAAGGCACGGCGATTCGTAACCTCACGACGCTGCTCAAAGACGCTTCTTTCAACACCAATACGCGCCAATGGGAATCGCCCGCGTTCACGCCCAAATCTTTGGATTACACGCTTTCGGGTGACATCGCCAACGTTCACTCGACTTTGCTGCAAAAGAGCAACGGCAAGTTCTACCTGTGCTTGTGGCAGGAAGTCAGTTCCTACAATATCGCCAACGACGTGGAGGCCGACATCCAAAACCCCGAAGTGAACGTGACGCTCCAATTGAAAACGCCGATGGCTTCGGCGGTTTCGTATCTGCCCACATCGGGAACAACAGCGTCCACGCTCACAATTGCCAACAACTCAATTGATTTGAGCGTGCCCGACCAAGTTTTAATTGTAGAACTCACGCCGCGTGCGGCGACAAAACCTGCGGCGACAAAACCTGCGGCGACAAAACCTGCGGCGACAAAACCTGCGGCGACAAAACCTGCGGCGACAAAACCTGCGGCGACAAAACCTGCGGCGACAAAACCTGCGGCGACAAAACCTGCGGCGACAAAACCTGCGGCGACAAAACCTGCGGCG
>JAABUN010001793.1_pt1 | contig 43527 bp, 2 predicted proteins | sample 5559311 | NCBI WGS metagenome assembly JAABUN01 (sample SAMN10711877, study PRJNA513370) | rock metagenome | isolation source: Antarctica rocks | place: Antarctica: Victoria Land, Siegfried Peak sud
CTTTAAAGGGAGTTAGTACTTTATAATATTTAAGGATAATTTTATATATATCTTAATTATTATTTACCTTAAGTATAAGAGTAATACTTTCTAATTATTTTAGTAGTTTAAGGTAGCTTATAAGTATTTAAACTACTAAATCTATTACCTTTATATTAATAATAGGGGTAAATATATAAGTAATACCTTTATTAACTACCTTAAGGACTAAGGTATCTACTATAAATTTATAATACCTACGAACCCTTAAATAAATAGGGCCGCGGAGTGTTTTAAGTAGATATTATTATATAAGATATAATTAATACTCCTTAGCTCTAGGCTTAATAAGTCTTTCTAGCCTAAGATTATCTTTATAACTAACTACCTTACTATTTAATCCCCTAATATTAAATTAGGGAAGACTCTTTATAAAGTATAGTATAAATACTTATTAAAGCTCTTATACCTTTGAATAATAGGCTTAATAGCCTACGCCTTATACTATATTTAAAAGAAATTAGAAGATAAGAGTAATAAGTACTACCTTTTTAGCTATAAAGGGGATTATATCTTTTAGCTATAAAACCCTATAAGATAATAGGTTATATACCTAGGCTAATAATATCTATTTTTAAGAAAAACGCCCTTAGTATATTAGTACTAATAAGTAGTAGTAGCTAAACTTTAGGCTAAGTAAGCGCCTATAAATATCCGCTCTAAGGGAGAATAATAAGAAGCGGGATATCTAGGATAATATTAACCCCGTCTAATAAATAGCTCCTACTTAATAATAAGTTTATACCTATAAAGTAGAATATATTAGTAGGGAAGAACGGGCTATCTAGCGGGTAACATATAATTATCCTAAGCTAGCTCTACTAGATTTATAAGATCTATTACTAGACCCTCTAGTTATAATAGCCCTTATACTCCTTACTAATATTAATAAGATTAAACTATTTAAGTTAAAGACCTATTAATAGGTAATAGAGGATAGTTATAATATCTAATAAAGCCTTAGGATAGATAATAAAGTTAAATCCCTTTAAGAAAATAATACCTAGAAGGTAGTTAATTACTTATAAGTAAGTATACCTTAGGAGGTAAATAGGTTTATACCTTAAAGTATAACCCTTAGGGATAAGTTATATATTATAAGGTATACTAGGTTATTTATAGGTTTAAATAGTATAAAGGTATTAATTATAATAAGACTTTCGCCTTAATAATAAAACCTATAAATTATAAGCCTATCTTTACTCTAGTAGTTATTATAAACTAGAACTTAGAGTAAATAGATATTAAGATAGCCTTCCTTTATAATAATATTAATAAGGAGATTTATATTAATTAACTTATAAGTTATAAGTAAAGAAACGGGGTTTATTAACTTTATAAAGCCCTTTATAAATTAAAGTAATTATTATAAGTTTAATACTATACCTTTATTAACTTTATAAAGGAATTAGGCCTTATACTACTATTTACTAACTTAAGTATCTTTATTAACTTAAAGGAAGGGACCTTAGTAGCTCTTTATATAAATAATATCTTAATTATAAGTTTAAATAAATAGGCTATTTAATAGATTAAGGATACCTTAAATAGCTAATTTAAGATAATAGATTTAGGTTTATATACCTATTACCTTAGTATAATAATTACTTAAGACTATTAATAATAAATGTTATAATTAAGTTAAGTAGCTTATATTAAAAAGGTATTATAAGACTTTAATATATAAGAGTATAAGTAGGTTATTATATTAATAGAAACTAGTACTTACCTAAAAAAGGCTAATAAAAAGTATAAAGTAAACCCTATATTTAAAAAGAATTATTAAAAGGCTATAGGATTTCTTATATATATTATATTAGGAACTTAGCCTAATATTACCTACGTAGTATTAGCTATTAACTATTATATTACTAACCTTAATAAGTTATATTAATTAACTATTAAGTATATCTTTTAATATTTATAAGTTATAGTTAAATTCTAACTTATATTCTAAGGCTCTTTATAAGCCCTTATTAGGTATACTAACTTTAACTAAGAAGGTAATTATAATACTTATAAGTTAACCTTAGGCTATATCTTTAATATTAGAAGTATAACCCTTAACCAGTCTTTTAAGTAATAGGTTATAGTAGCCCTTTCCTTATATAAAGTAGAATATATTAGCTAGACGTAGGCCTTTAAGGAAGCTATCTAATTAAGGAACCTCCTTAATTAACTCTATTCTAGGGAAGTACCTAAGATAGTAATTATTTATAGTGATAATTAAGGCGTAATTACCCTTATAAAGAACCTTAAGTTCTATATTTACTCTAAGTATATTAAGCTCCAATATTACTAGATAAGGGAGTAAATTACTACTAGAATTATAGACTTTAAGTATATTCTTATAAACTAGTAGTTAGCTAATAGCCTTACTAAACCCCTTTATAAGGAGAAGTTTATTACTTTTTATAAGAGACTTAGTCTAGAAGAGGTCCTTTAATATAATAGGAGTATTATTATTAGTAGGAGTAAGCCTAAGGATACCCTAAACCGTCGCTAAGTTACGGGGACTAAATACCTTAAAGACTAGTAACGGCGACCTTACGACGACGTAGGGCCTTATAACTACTTACCTAGCTACTATAAGTACTATTAAGCCTAGATAATAATAGTAATAACTAATAATATATTAATAATTAATAATATTTACCTTCCTATAATATATCTAACTATATTTTAGTATAATTTTACTATATATAGCTTTATCCCGAAATAAAAATCTTAAATAACCATATTTTTATAAACAGTGGAATATATAATTTAATATATTTATTTTTAATATTTAGTAGTTTAATATAGTTATTTTTAGAATTTTTTCGAAATATTCTTTAGTTTTAGGGGTATAAATAGTTTAAGTAGGAGTATTAAAATATAGGGTCCTACTAAGACGCTGGCATACTTAGTAATATATAACTAAGCAGTCTCTTAGTATCTATACTTAGTTCTCACGTATCTAGACTTAGTAACCTAATTAACTATTCTACTATACATTTTAATATAAATAGAGTAGAAAAGCTAATATTATTTCTCTTTAAAGATCTTTTAGATATAGAAACCTAATATTAAGTTATAAAATTAGAAGTAGGGGCTGTAAGGACTAGTTAGGAATACGGTACTACTATTAACGTGGCGTCTATAATGCGTAGTAGTACTACGCTACCCCTTTACTTATAATATATAGAGGAGGTAATTCCCCTTAAAGAGAAGGGTAGTAATTAGTCTTACTATTAATAAGAATAGAGAGTTCTATATATAAATATATATATACTATTTATAGTATTTAATAGTTATATTATTATATAGTATCCTTATATTCTAATTACTTTACCCTACTTAGGGGTAGTAGCCTAACTATTAGTAAGATAAGTAGAGAAGGGTTATTATAAGTATAAGGTAAAAAGGTTAATTAATTACTATAAATAACCCGCCCTAATATAAGAGACTAAGCTAATATAGAAAATAAGTCTTAAGATTTAGTTAATAAATTAATAATAAATATATTATAATTATAATTAACTATATAAGGGTAGCTACTAGGTATATAAACTAAGTCCTTACTACTTAATACCTAAGAAGTACTATTATAAAGGATAAAAAACTTAAGGAGGAAGTCTTAAAGAGGGAATAGATATAAGAGTTAAAATAAGAAATTTTTATTAATAATACTACTTAAGTAGGCTATTATTATTACTTATTATTAATTAAAGAATTAGAATTAAAGTATCCTTAATATAAGATAAATATCTTTAAGCTATAAGATCTATATATATATAATAGGAAGTTAATATAAGAATATTAAAAATAGTTTAATAATATAATTAATATAATTAAAATAAATATAACCTACTTTTTAAATAACTTTATAAAAATCTAATATATATTATATTATATAACCCTAGACCCTAAGGCTATATAATATAAGTATATAAAAGATATATTAAAGGATAAGTAATTTTAAATATATTTTAATAATTTTAATAATTTTTTAATAGATTAAATAAAAGATCCTTAAAATTAATATCTTATAACTAATAAGTAGTACTTAGAAGTTAAGTAAAAAGAATATTAAAAGATTATAAACTTTATAAATTACCTTATTAAGTTAAAAAGGTAGTTTAAGTTATTAATAGAGTATATATTATATAATAGTTTATTAAATAAATTATATAAAGATCTTTATAATTATCTTATAATATAATTTAATAACCCTAAGATAAAAGATACTTTTATTATATTAATAACTTAATTAAAGCCTTATATAGTAGTATTTATATATAAAGATTAAAGGGATAATACTCCTATTAAAGGTTAATATCTATAAAGAGGAAAGGGAAATTTCTAAGGATAAAAAAATAATAGCCTATATATAAAATAAAAAGGGAGGGGTATTATTAACTTATTACTATATTTTTTATAAAGGCCTAAGCCTAACCTTTCTACTATTAAATATTATAATTATTAAAAGAAGGGATATATAATTAAAGATTATTAGAGTATAAAATTAATTATTATAAGTATTATAATTAATAAGCTTATAACTAGTAATAAGTTAATTAAAAAAAGGCTTAAATTTAAAAAAAACCCTTAAATATTATAATTATATCTATTATTATAATATTAAAGAAAAAGTAGATATAATAACTTATTATTATAATATAGGTAGAGTATAAGTAATTATAAAGAGAATTTATTATATTAATTAACTTTAGAGTAGATATTAATTATATTAATATATACCTAGTAAAGGAGTAGGAGTAGGAAATAGATCCTAGCTCTAATAATATTTTATATAATAAGGTTAGAAACTTAATATTATTATTAGATTCTTATATAAATAAATTAAACTTATTAACTTTAATAGTATTATATAATATTATAAGGGCGCCTTTTATATAATCATAAACCTTAATTATAACTTCTACCTTAAGTATTTATAATTAAAGGAATAAAATCCCTAAGTTAAATTTATATAAAACTAGTAATTCTTTGTTAAGAAAAATAATATTAAAGAGTATTTTAATATTATTAAAGGCCTAGAAGAGTAGCTTAATAGTATTATATCTATTATAATATACTTAAGAGTAAGTAATAAGAGCCTACTATCTAAAATTAAGCTCCCTTTAAAATTTTAAGAATTTTAAAATATCGTTTTAATTAAGAATATTAAGGCGCTACTAGCTTATATACCTTATAATTATATAATTAATATAAAGGAGAATAAAGAACCTCCTTTAACCTCCTTTATAATTTATTAGAAAAAAAGTTATATATATTAAAGGAGTACTTTAAATAATCTTTAAAAAAGGGTTAAATTTAATATTTTATAAGTTTAATAAATATATTAATCCTTTTTATATTAAAAAAGGATAGAATATTATATTTATATATTAATTATAAAGTACTTAATAAAATTATAATTAAAAATTATTATCTACTTTTATTAATTAATAAAATATTAATAAAGTTAATCAATGTTAAGTATTTAATTAAGTTAGACCTTAAGGATATATATTATTACTTATAAATAAGAAAGGGTAATAAATAAAAGATTATATTTTATATAAAGTATAACTATTTTAATATCTAATTATACCTTTTAGACTTATTAATATATTTACCTTATTTTAAGTATATATTAATAAGGCCCTAGTAGGATTATTTAATATTATTTAATATTATTTATTTAGATAATATTCTTATCTATTCTTAAGATAAAGAGTCTTATATTAGAGTTATAAAGGTAGTATTATAATATCTTTATAAATTTAAACTTTATATTAACTTAAAGAAATATAAATTTATAATAATAAAAGTAGAATTCTTTAACTTTATTATTAATTATAATAGTATATATATAAATCCGCGTAGAGTAGATATTATAATAAAATAACTAAAACCTAGAAGTATTAAAGATATTTAAATCTTTTTAAAGTTTATTAATTTCTACTATTATTTTATTTAATATTATTCCTCTATTATTCCTCTATTAATAGATTATCTAAAAAATAATTATTTATATATTAAAAATAAAAAGTTAATATTAAGTAATATTATAAAAGTAATATTTAAGTAGTTATAATAACTCTTTTAAGAGGTACTATTACTTATATATTTTAACTTTATAAGGGAAATCTAATTAAAGATTAATACTTTAATATTAATTATTATAATTATTTTATTATAAAAGTTCCTAATTAATAATAAAGAGGTAGAGGTAGAATAATATTTAACTACTTTCTATTTTTATAAGCTATATTTAGTAGAAACTAGATATAAGACTTATAATTAGGAACTACTTATAATTATTAAGGTATTTTAAGTATAATAGTATTTCTTAAAAGGTAGCTTATATCTAAATATAATAATTTAAGGTATTTCTAGATAATATTATTATTAATAAGGAGATAAATATATTAAGTAATAAAGCTTATAATATATAACTTTAAAATATACTATTATATAAATATTAAAAACCTAATTAATATTAAAATATAGGGTTCTATTAAGATACTAGTATACTTAGTAATATATAATTAAATAGTCTCTTAGTATTTATACTTAGTTCTTATATATCTAGACTTAATAATTTAATTAATTATTCTACTATATATTTTAATAGGTTATAAGCCTAGAAATATAAGTATTTATTTTAATTTTAATTATTACTTATTCTATCCTAGCTAATATAATATTAAAGTCTTAATAGCTTTTAGTATCCTTTAATAAATTAATAATTACTATTATTATATATATTACCTAGAATTCTTTAATTTCTTATTAAAGTTAATAGCTTTTACTATTATAAGTAACTTTAAATAAGTAAGTAAACTTAATTAATTTATAATTATAAGGTTTAGAGACTAGTTATAAGGGCTATTATAATATTGTTATTAGTATAAGTACTACTAAATAATTATATTTAACCCCTTAAGTAAATACCTACTTTTAACCTTATTAGTATAATAAATATTAATTTTATAAGTAGAAATCCTATTAATACTCCCTTTATTAAGCCTTCTTAAGTAGACTATTATTACTTTATACTTAGGGAAAGAAAGATACTTCCTCCTCTTAAATAATTATAATAGATACTATTTTTTATAATAATCTCTACTTTATTATATTACACCTTTTAATATTATTTAACTATTTCCCCCTAGAAAAATCTTTATAAAGGAGGTTAGGCCCTAGGAAAAATCTTTATAAAAGGAGGTTAGGCCCTAGCTATCTCAATTCTTCTAAATCTTAGTAAGTAACTATTAATTATTTAATTAGGCCTAGAACTAGCCTTTCCTATTATTATTATAATTACTAGCCTAACTATTTTTATTAAATTAGCCCCTTAAAGTTTATATCCTTAAGAATATAAAAATAGCTTATTATAATAAATAACTTATTAACCCTCCTTTTATTTTTAAATTAAATTAGTTTAAATTAATGCTCCTTAAATCCTATTTTTATTTTAATATTTTAATAGCTATCTATTAATATTTTAAGTTAAAGTTCTTCCCTTACTTATTAAAAGCTATTATAAAGGAAGTTAAAAAGCCTATTATTAAGGAAGATAATAATAATTATAAATTATTATAATTACCTTTAATTTATAATAATTTTAAGTTAAAAGTTAATAAACTATTATTAAATACTCTTAATAAAACTATTCTTTTTAACTTATAAATTAAAGGTAATAGACTTATACCTCCTCCTTTAATATCTTTATCCTTAATATCTTTATTAATAAGTTTTTTTAAGACTTTATAAAAAATATATTAAGCTTAATTAATTAATTATTATTTAAAGTTAAATCTTTAAAGGTAAACTCCTAGTAAAATAGTTAATAGTTAAAGTAATAATAAGAACTTTCCCCTTACTTTAATTATAATCTTTAAGTCTAACTTAAGTTATAATTATTAAATTAAAGAAGTTAATAATTAATTAATCTTAAATAACCTTAAATCCTTTTTAAAGGTTATATAAATTAAGGTATATATTATAATTTATAATTATTTTAAATTTAATATTTATAAATTTATTAAAGACTTTATTTATTTTAATTTATAAATTTAAATTATCTTTAATAAAATTAAGACTCACTTTAAGCTAATAAATTTTAATATTTATATTAAATTAATTTATTACCTTTATATAATCTACTTTAATAAGTTAATTATTAAGGATATAAATAATTATATTTATTAATTTTAAGAGGTTAATATTAAATTTAAAGAGTTAGATAAAAAGGTAGTTATATTAAAGGCTTATATAATTTAACTTTATTTTATAAGATTAAGTAGTACCTTTAATACCTTTTAAACTATTTATACTTAGAGTTATACTTTCTTTAACCTAAAAAAGGTCCCTTTTAATTAAGTTATATTTATTATTTATAATAAAGAGTAATATTAATAAGCCTTAAAAAGTTATATTATTATTATATTTAAAGCCTATTATATTTAAGGAAAAGATAAGGGGGATAATAAATTATAATAAAATTATAACTATTATAAAGATATCTTATATAAGTCTTATTATACTTATATTATAAATTAATATTAAGAGTAGTTCCCTTACTTAAAGCCTAATAAGTTTAAGAAAGCTTTAATAAAGGCTGCTACTACTTAAATTAATAGTAATTTAAAGATATAAAAGCTTAATAATATTTTTATTAAATTTAATTTTATAAGTTATATTAATAAGTTTAATATTTATAAAATAGTTAATAATAAAGTTATTATTTTAATAGTAGCTTTTAAGAAATTATTTTTAAACTTAAATAGTATAATTTTATAAACTTTAATTATAATTAATATACTTTCTAAGATTAAAGTATATTTATTAACTTATAATTAATTAAGATCTCTTATATTATTAGGGGTATTAATAGTATTTAATATATTTTATAAAGTAGTAGGACTATTAAGATTAATTATAATATTAATAATAACCTTAATTTAATACTTATACTTAATATTATATAAATATTTAATTTAAGTATTAATAGTTTCTTATTTATAAGTTAACTCTTTAATATTAATATTAATATAACTTATATTAAAGTAGGTTATATTATCTTAAAGGAATTAATAGCCTTTAATATTAGCTAATTTATAAGAGTCTTTACTTTAGATTTATAAACGCCCTTAGCCCTTAATACTTATAATACTCCCTTAGATAAAGTTTAATAATTATAATATACCTATTAAAAGTACCTTAAATAATAAAATATTAATAAAATATTAATAATATTAATAAAATATTAATAATATTAATTAGAATTAATTTCTTAAAGCTTATCTCTAAGGAGCTTATATATAAATATTATATCTAAGGCTATTAAAAGGCTATACCTTATAAGGATATTATTTAACTAAGGGAATATCTAATAGAGTTTATTTATAATAATATAATTAGCCCCTTTAATCTAGTAGGTTTTAAAGGGAGTTAATACTCTATAATATTTAAAGATAATTTTATATATATCTTAATTATTATTTACTTTAAATATAAGAGTAATACTTTCTAGTTATTTTAATAATTTAAGGTAGTTTATAAGTATCTAAATTATTAAATCTATTACCTTTATATTAATAATAGGGGTAAGTATATAAATAATACCTTTATTAACTACCTTAAAGACTAAGGTATCTATTATAAATTTATAATACCTAAGAACCCTTAAATAAATAGGATTATAAATTATTTTAAATAGATATTATTATATAAATATAATTAATACTTCTTAACTCTAAGTTTAATAAGTCTTTCTAACCTAAAATTATCTTTATAATTAACTACCTTACTATCTAATCTCTTATTATAAAGTTAAGGAAGACTCTTTATAAAGTATAATATAAATACTTATTAAAGCTCTTATACCTTTAAATAATAGGCTTAATAGCCTATACCTTATATTATATTTAAAAGAAATTAAAAGATAAGAGTAATAAATACTACCTTCTTAATTATAAAAGAGATTATATCTTTTAATTATAAAATATTATGAAATAATAAATTATATAAATAAATAATATCTATTTTTAAGAAAAATACCCTTAATATATTAATATTAATAAGTAGTAATAGCTAAACTTTAAGCTAAATAAGCGCCTATAAATATCTACTCTAAAAGAGAATAATAAAAAGTAGGATATCTAAGATAATATTAACCCTATTTAATAAGTAGCTCCCTCTTAGTAATAAGTTTATACTTATAAGATAGAATATATTAATAGGGAAGAATAAGCTATTTAATAGGTAATATATAATTATCTTAAGTTAACTCTACTAGATTTATAAGATTTATTATTAAACCCTTTAATTATAATAACCTTTATACTCTTTATTAATATTAATAAGATTAAACTATTTTAATTAAAGACCTATTAATAAATAATAAAAAATAGTTATAATATTTAATAAAGCCTTAAAATAAATAATAAAGTTAAATCCCTTTAAAATAATAATACTTAAAAGGTAGTTAATTTACTTATAAGTAAGTATACTTTAAGAGGTAAATAGGTTTATACCTTAAAGTATAACCCTTAGGGATAGATTATATATTATAAGGTATACTAGGTTATTTATAAATTTAAATAATATAAAAGTATTAATTATAATAAGACTTTTACTTTAATAGTAAAATTTATAAGTTATAAGGCTATCTTTATTTTAAAAGCTATTATAAACTAGGACTTAAAGTAAATAGATATTAAGATAGCCTTTCTTTATAATAATATTAATAAGGAGATTTATATTAATTAATTTATAAGTTATAAATAAAGAAATAGGGTCTATTAACTTTATAAGGCTCTTTATAAATTTAAGTAATTATTATAAGTTTAGTATTATACCTTTATTAACTTTATAAAGGAACTAGGTCTTATACTACTATTTATTAACTTAAGTATCTTTATTAACTTAAAGGAAGGGACTTTAATAGCTCTTTATATAAATAATATTTTAATTATAAATCTAAATAAATAGGCTATTTAATAGATTAAAGATACTTTAAATAGCTAGTTTAAAATAATAGATTTAGGTTTATATACTTATTACCTTAATATAATAATTACTTAAGACTATTAATAATAAATATTATAAGTAAATTAAATAGCTTATATTAAAAAGGTATTATAAGACTTTAATATATAAGAGTATAAATATATTATTATACTAATAAAAACTAGTACTTACTTAAAAAAAAGCTAATAAAAAGTATAAAGTAAACCTTATATTTAAGAAGAATTATTAAAAGGTTATAAGATCTCTTATATATATTATACTTAAAACTTAGCCTAATATTACTTATATAATATTAGTTATTAGCTATTATACTATTAATCTTAATAAGTTATATTAAGTAGTTATTAAGTATATCTTTTAATATTTATAAGTTATAATTAAGTTTTAACTTATATTCTAAGGTTCTTTATAAGACCTTCTTAAGTATATTAACTCTAATTAAGTAGGTAATTATAATACTTATAAGTTAACCTTAGGCTATATCTTTAATATTAATAGTATAACCCTTAGCTAGTCTTTTAAGTAATAAGTTATAATAGCCCTTTCCTTATATAAAGTAGAATATATTAATTAGATATAGGCTTTTAAAGAAGCTATTTAGCTAAGAAACCTCTTTAATTAACTCTATTCTAGGGAAGTACCTAAAATAGTAATTATTTATAATAATAACTAAGGCGTAATTACCCTTATAAAGAACCTTAAGTTCTATATTTACTTTAAGTATATTAAGCTTTAATATTACTAGATAAGGGAGTAAATTACTACTAAAACTATTAACTTTAAATATATTCTTATAAACTAATAGTTAGCTAATAGCCTTATTAAACCCCTTTATAAAGAGAAGTTTATTACTTTTTATAAAGGACTTAGTCTAGAGGAGGTCCTTTAATATAATAGGAGTATTATTACTAGTAGGAGTAAACTTAAAGATACCTTAAACTATTATGAGTTATAGGGACTAACTACCTTAAAAACTAGTAATAGTAACTCTATAATAATATAAAGCCTTATAACTACTTACCTAGCTATTATAAGTACTATTAAGCCTAGATAATAATAATAGTTAATAATATATCTAACTATATTTTAGTATAATTTTACTATATATAGCTTTATCCTAAAATAAAAATCTTAAATAACTATATTTTTATAAAAAGTAGAATTTATAGTTTAATATGGTTATTTTTAGACTATTTTTAAAATATTCTTTAGTTTTAGGGGTATAAATAGTTTAAGTAGGAGTATTAAAATATAGGGTCCTACTAAGACGCTAGTATACTTAGTAATATATAACTAAGTAGTCTCTTAGTATCTATACTTAGTTCTCACGTATCTAGACTTAGTAACCTAATTAACTATTCTACTATATATTTTAATATTTAATACTCTATTAAAGCGGCTAGATTATATACTATTAATAGATAAAGAAGATACTTATCTACTAATATTATAAATAAAGTTAAAAAATATTAAGTATATTCCTTTTAATAAATATTATATATATAATATCTATAAAGGTTTATAAGATAGTAAGGCCTATAATTATAAATAGTATAAAAGGTTAAAGATAGGGCTTAAAAAGCCTTATACCTTAAAAATAGAGGAGAGTAACGCGCTCTTAAGGATATAAAGTAATATAAGTAATAGCTTAAATCCTATTATAAAATAATTTAATATTAATTAAATAATATTTAAAGGGTATATAATAATAATATTAATAATAGAGCGCGTATAAAATAAATATAATAGCTTAATATTAAAGATATTATAATATCTTTAAAAAGGAGATAGAGTTATTTATCATAAAAAATAGTTATTAAAGTCTTAAAGTTATAAAAGAGCTATTAATATATCTTTATTAATAAATAAAATAGGGATCCTTTATAAAGGTAGTATAGTTTTATACCTAATAATAAACTAATTAAATAAGAAATTTTAAAGCTTTATTATAATAATCTTTATACTAGTTACTACTTATAAAAGTATATATAAGAGCTTATTAAATAGAAGTTCTATTAAAAATTAATAGGATAAAATATTTATAATTATATATAAGAATATTTAACTTACTAATTAATAAAGCTATATAAATATACTATTTATAATATATTATTATTATTATTAATACTTATAAGACCTTTTTAAGAAATTATAAGAAATTTTATTATAAATCTTCTTTTAAATAAATAAAAGGGTAGTATTTATAATATAATCCTAATAATTATAAATTATTATATTAAGGTAGCTAGGTATTTATTGATTATAAAGATAATTAATATTATTAATATTATTAATCTATTATATTATAAAATCTTTTTAAGATTTAATTAGCTTTAAAGTACTATTAGTAATTATAAAATAATATTTATATATAGCTTTTAAGTAGTTATATATTATTATATTAATATAAAAAAAAGCTTAATATTACTTTCTATCTATAAATAGATAGTTAAATAAAGAGATAGAATAGTATACTTAAATAATATCTATACTATTATTCTACTTAAAGATAAGATAATTAAGTAGAGTTACTTTATTTAATAAAGTTTATATATAACTATATAAAATATATTAATACTAGGCTACCTTTATATAAGGCGCTTTATAATTATTTATTAAAGCTAGATATAGAGTTTTTAAAGCTATTATTTATACTAAATATAAGTTATATAAATAAAGTATATAAATAAATAATAAAAATAAAAATAATATAATAAAAATAATATAATAAAAATAATATAATAAAAATAATTATATCTTATTAAATATAAAGTATATTAGATTAGTATAAGTAATTAGAAAGCTATTATAATATTATCTAAGGCCTTTTAAGGTTTTTAATTATATTAGTAGTTAAGTATATAAATTATAACTACCTAATACCTTTTATATATATAATATCTTTTATATCTTACTTATAAAGTTATATTAAGGTAATAATAAGAGTATTATAAAAGTTATATAAGTAGAGCTTATAAATAATAAAGATAAATAGGAGGTTAAAGTTATTCTTAGTTATAAAATCTCTTATAATAAACCTTAGTATTTAGTAAAGTAGAAGGGTAAATTTTATAATTAAAATTAATAACTATATAAGTAGCACTTAGTTAATATATTAGATATATTAGAAGGATTTAAATAAAATTACCCTAAGGTATAAAGTTTATATTATATAAGAGGGAAAAAGATTTTAATTATTATTAATAAAAAAGAAAAGATACTTAAGGCTATTAAAGGTATTATATTAAAGGGCTATTATATTATACTAGTAATAGTACTAGGCCTATTACCCTTATTACTACTATTAATAAGATCCTCCTCTTTATCCTTATCTTTATCTTTTATAATAGGAGGGAGGCGCTTTTATAATATATAATAAGGCTTTAATAAGGCTTTAATAAGGCTTTAAAAGGGGATATAAGAGTATATATATATGAATAGAGGATATTAAGAATACCCTTAAGGGTATTTATAATATAGTTAATAATAGTAGGGTCTACCCTAGCTAAGGTAGTAGTAGTAGAGGGGGTAGAGGCGCGGTAGAGGTAGTAATAGTATTAATAAACAAGTTTATTAAAGGTTTACTAGAATCTAGTAAGCTAAGGGAGGTTAAAGCTAATATCTAAAGTAGTTATAATATCTAAGGCTTATAAAAGGTAAATATAAGAGTAATAAATAAAGATAGAGATCTCTTATTTATATTTAATATTAAGATATTAATAATAATTATATTTAATAAAGCTAAGGGAGGTATATATATAAAGTAGACTATTAAAGGGATAAATAAAGCCTTAATTAAAAATATTAAACTCATAACTCTTTACTTTAAAATATTATATACTAGAGGTATATTATATAAGATAATATAAAGATAGGCTATAAATAGCTTAATAAAAGAGGTTAAGTATTATTATAAGAGGGGATAATAAGAGCCTTTTTTAATTAGTAGAGGATAAGTTAATTATTAAGGATTATTTATAAAGTAACTACTAGAATTATAAGGAGGTATAATAAGGTATAAAGGGGGTAATAATATAAATAAGAATTAAAAAGGACTTAATATAATTAATAAAAAATAAAGATATTAAAATTAAAAGAATAATATTAAAATTAAAATTATATAAAAAAGGTATATTTTAAGTACTTAATAAACCCTTAATAATAATAACTTCTTATTTACTTTAAAATACTAAGACTTTTAACTACTTTTATAATAAATTAATAAAGAATAATAGGAAGTATAATAAAAATATATTATAATATAAAGATTATATATAAGAGTATTATTTATAATTATTATAATTTAATAAAACTATATATTTCTTAAAGCTTAACTTAGAGGGCCTTATATTTAATTATATTATTATACTCTTATTAAAATTATAGTCTATTATTAAAGGAGTATCTTTTATAGATTATAACCTTTTATACTCTTAAAGCCTAAGAGCCTAGATAAGGAGATAATTATAAGGACTAGTTAAGAATATAGTACTACTATTAATAGAATATTTATGGTATATAATAGTACTACGCTACCCCTTTACTTATAATATATAAAGGAGGTAATTTCCCTTAAAGGGAAGGGTAGAGATTAGTCTTACTATTAATAAGAATAGAGAGCTCTATATATAAATATACACGCACCGTTTATAGTACTTAATAGCTACGTTATTACGTAGTACCCTTATTAGAGCCCTTATTTAAGTATTTATTAAACTCCCTTAATTCTTTAATAATAGTAACTTTACTATTATTATAGATTATAATACTCTAAAATCGGTGCTTTAAAATAAAATAAATAGTTACTAATCTACCTACTTAAATAAGTAGGCCCTTTACCTATCTATATTTTAATTAAAGATAAAAATTATCTATTAAGCTAGAACTATATTTCAAAATATTAATAGACTATTTAAACTACTTATAATAAAAATTAAACTTATAAATATCTTCCTTATAATAGTAATTAAAGTAGAAAAGGAATTTTTAAATAAATTTTTAAATATATTACTTAAAGATCCCTATTTTAGGAAAATTTATAATTAAATCTAAAAATAACTAAAAGAGTTATATAACTAAGAATTTAGGGTTATATATTAATTATATTACTAGGACCTTAAGAATAACCTACTATATATATAAAATTACCTAGGACTAGATTAACTTTATATTCTAGAAAAGCTTACCTATAAAATCCTAGAATATAAATATAACTATTATATATATAATAGTATTTATTAGATATATAATTAATTATATAGTTTAATATACTTTTTAAAAATAAGAAAGGTTATATAAGGGTATATTAATAGGTATTTAGTTTATTAATTATTAAAACCTTTAAGATAACTATTATATAAGGAATTATATCTTATAAAGGATACTTAATATCCTTTAAAGGAACTAGTAATAGATTTTATAATTAGCCTACTACTAACTAAGTAAGGTTATAACTCCCTATTTATAATTATAAATAAGTTCTTAAAGTTTATTTAACTAGTCCTAGGGAATAAAATTAATATAATTAAAATCTAGGCTAGATAATATTTCAATAATATATATTAATTATAGGGTATTCTAAGCTACCTTATCTTTAATAGAGATTCTAAGTTTACTAGTAAGTTCTAGAGAACTCTATTCTCTAAATATAAAGTATTATTAAGAATAATAATAGCTTACTATCTATTAATAGATAGATAAGGAGAATAAACTAATTAAATTATAAAAATAACCTTAAGATATCTACTAATAAGCTAATATAAGAAGAACTAGGATACTTTACTACTAGAGAAAAATACGCCTTAAATACCGCGGAAAATATAAGTATACTTATAATACTATTTAAAGTACTTTATAATATAAAACCTAGGGGTTACCTTAATACTATTATCCCTAGAAATAATAAAATTATAATAGAATTCCTCTATTATTAGGATATAATATATTATAATATTATAAATACTATAAAATTAGCCTAGGTAAAGATAGTAGTAAGATATAATTTAAATTATAAGGTTTTAAATCTAGTAGATAGTATATATCTTAAACTTATTAAAATAAGAGATATAGGATATTATATTACTAAGTTACCCTCTCTATTAATAAAAAAGGTTAGGCTATATATAATCCTAGAGAAAATTAGCCCCCTAGTATATAAGTTAGAACTACCCCCTAGTATATCTAGGATCTATCTAGTAATATTAGTAATTTACTTAGAGTAGGGTAAACCTAATCCTTTTAATTAAGCTATTCCTCCCCTAGTACCTATTATTATATAAGGTAGATAAGAATATATAGTAGATAAAATATTATATAAGGAGAAAAGAGGTAGAAAGAATAGCTATTAAGTTAAGTAAAGAAGTTATAATAAAATAACTTAAGAACTAGCTACTAACCTTATAAAAGATATATTAAATATAATACTATTATAAAATACTACTATAGTAGGCGCTATACCTTAGTTAGATATAAGGAGTTACCTCCTTAAATATTAAGGTAAGCCTTTATATACCTAATCTTTACCTAATAGTTCTCTACTTTATATTACTTTTATCGTGATTTCTACTATATTTAGTAGTAATACTATTATATAATGTCTTAATAGGTTAAAATTGACCTAATAGGTTATATAGACTAGGAGTCCTCTACTAATAAACCTAGTATTAGAACGAGTTTACTATTCTATACTAGTTAAATTAGATAGGATTTCGCCTTACCTAAATAACTATAAGGTAAAATAGAAAGATAGTATATTCTTACCTCTTTAATTTATAATATTAGGTAAGACGCCTATCTAATATCCTAACTACTAGCTTTAGTATTTAGCTTTTACCCCTTACTAAAAGATCGGTCTTCTTAGAAGATTAAAGCCGTAGTTTCCCTAGCGGGGAAACTATTATAACTCTATAATAATAATAACCGCCTACTTTTCTCCTATCTATCTTAATTTATTTATCACTTTTTATTACTATTTACTTTATTTACCTTAGAGCTTATTACTATTATTTATTATAGTCTACTCCGTCTTATTAAGGAGTAGACTCGCTTTATCTAAAGGATTAATAAATAGCTTCTTATAATAGTATCTTTATAAGCTACCTTAAAGGAAACTATCTTTTTACTTTTTAATTAGATACTTTTATAAAAATAGGGTATTTATAAATTAATTTAATACTAGAGAGAAATTATAGAATTATATATAAAATTATAACTACCTCTCGCTAGCTAGTATAATTAATTACTAAATAATTAGCTATTAAATACTATAAATAGTTAATAAGGGGTACTTATACTTACTTTAAGACTTATTTTATAAAGCTATTAATTTAGCCCTTAGATTAGGTTATTAATAAGCTAGCCCTTTAACTTATAATAAAAGGGTTTATTAGGAATATATAGGAATTTACCCTACCTACTCTTAAGGAGGTAGCCTAGGTTAAGAACTCCGCCCTAGTACTTAAAATAGTTAATAAGGATATTAAGGAGAGTTTTTAGTTAGAATTAACTTATACTCCTATTACCCCTTACTCTTTATTATTTATATTTATCTAAGCTTTATAAAAGGTACCTTTAACCTTTCCTACTTCTAAGGTATTAATATCTATCTCTTTTAGAATATATCCGTACTTTAATCGGGAGTTATTAGTATTATAATAGTCTAGCTACTCCCTAATCTTAGTAGAACTAGAGCCTAGTAAGGCTACTTAAATAGAAAATACCTCCTAGGAGCCTAAAGATATTTTAAGGTTACTAGAAACTATTTATTAAGGTACCTTAAGGTTTATTAAAATAAGATAACCTAGTTATTTAATAAAATTAGAGTCTAGTAAGGCTACTTAGGTATAAAATAGCTCCTAGGAGCCTAAATATAGTCTAAGTTTACTAGAAACTAAGATAACCCCTTAGGACTCTAAACTAAATCCGTCTAACTCTAAGATAACCCCTTAGGAGAATCCGCCTACCCTACTAAAGTCTAAATAGCGCGATTACCTTAAGCCTTAAGTAGTTAATATTAGGATAGGCTCTTTAATATAAAATATCTAATTAATTTATAAGGAGGAACTCTTTAAAGTAGAAGCTAAGGCCGCTTACTTAGAAACTTCTAAATTATAAGCTACTACTTAAGGTAAAGACTTAATAGTCCTAGAGTTAAATACTACTACTAGGCGTTTAGTTAATCTTAATATATCTAAAATAGGAGACCGCCTAGTTACTATTAATATAGATAACCTTAAAAGAATTATATATAAGGAAGTTGGTAGTAATACTAGCCCGCCTAGGCTACTTAGTAATCCTAGCTTATCTAGTCTACTAGGCGTTAGTACTAGAGGTAATAGCTAACTAAAATTTAGTATATAAAATATAGGATTTTCTACTTAGACCTACCTAAGTTATATAGTTTAGGGGATATAATATATACTTATAGAGAAATTATCTTTTAAGAGGTATATACTTTTAATAAACGCGTATATAATTATATAATATTAGTTAAAGAAATTAATATAAAAGAAAGTCTCGCTATATACTTTAAAGGTATATCCCTAAATTAGTACTTAAAAGAAATTAATATTTTCAAATAATAAGCTTTCTAAGGAATATTATTAGTAGATTTTCCTAATTAACTTACTTTAAGGTTTAAAATATTAGTATTTAAAGTACTTAATTAGTTAAATGGGGAAAAGTACTCTATTATTAATATATACTAAACTAGGGAATTATAGGCCTATTTATAAAATATTTAGCTATATATTATCTTAAGCCTAGAATTAATTAGATATTAATATCTAGTTTATAATAACCCTACCTATTAAGACTATTATATTCTAAGATTTTATAAAAGAGCTAGAAGCTAAGTATAACTTATAAAAAGTTATAAATAACTATTATTACTTAAATAATAATAATTATAAAAGGTAGTTAAAGCCTAGTTACTAACTACTACTAAATATAATACCTAGGTACTTTTATAATAATTATTAGTTATAAGGCTACTAGGGCTTTTAAGCTAGCTATTATAATAGCTATCTACTATTCCTATTAATAGGATATCTATAATAAAACCCGTTATAAAATAAGATAGCTAATTAGGTATAAATCTTTACACCTTAGCTAGTATTAAGTAAATAACTTATAATTACTACCTTAGTAATAGAGGTAAGTAATTATACCTCCCCTAGCTAAGAAGTATAAGGCTAATTTAATTAGGGTAGATATAATATTAATTATAATAGCTATAATAAATTTTAAGGTAATTATAATCCTTATAAAGGAAGGGGTAGTAATTAATATTAATATACCTTATAACCTACTAGGTAAAATTATAATTATAGATATTAAAATTAAAATTAAATAAATTAAATACCTACGCTTTAAGCTACTACGTATTATAGATATATAGAAATAGTTATAATAATTAAGGTAATAAATAACTTCTTCCCTAAGGTAGAATATAATGCTAGTAAGTTTAAGTATACTATTTATTTAGAGGAATATAATTTCTTATTATAGGTAGTAGTAGCCTTAATAGATACTCCTACTTATTAGGAGGAAGTATCCTTACTAGATTAAAGAGATAGTAAAGTATTTATAATTAATACTTAATATTTCTATATTTAAATACCCTTTATAAGCTCCTACTTTATTAAGATACCTCTATTAAAGTTAAGGACTTACTATTAATATTATTTTTTCAAACTTAGGTAACCTATTATACTTATATTTAATACTATATTAAGGTAGTAAGAATAGCTAAGGTTATAAGTATAATTTTATTAAAGTAAATTTTAAATAAGAAGACCTATTAAAGCTAGTAGTAGACTTAGATATTATATTATATTCTAATACTAGCTTATTATTCTAATTATAATATTTTATTATAATCTACGCTAGATTTTAGGCTATAAGTAATATTAAAGTAATCTACCTAGATATAAGATATATAATAATATTTATTAATTATAAGTTTCTAGCCTAGATTTTACTTATAATAATTATTAAGAAAATATATACCTTAATAAATATCTAGGGTATAAGTTTAGCTAGGTATTCTACTAGTAAATATATAATAATAAATATATATATTCTAGGCTAAAAGAGAGAATAAAAGGCTTTAATATATTTTTATTATAATATATATTTAATAAATAACCTTAAGGTAAAAATACTAGTTAGGATAGATATTATAGGCCTAGAAAGGATAATCTTTAACTTAAGTAATTAAAAATTAATTATTAAGAGTTATAATAGGCTTATTACCCTAATTTAAATTTTAGTAAAGGATAATATTATTATCCGCTATATTATTATATATAATAAAAAACGCGTTATTATCCTAGTAAATCAATAGTTTAAATATTAGTATAATTAAGGACTTCCGCTCCTTTACCTAATAGAGATTACCTTTTTAAACCCTACCTACCTAGGGTATATACTTATATTGTAAATACTTCTCTACCTTTTATTTATATTAAGAATAATATTAAGGTAGATAGGATTATATCTACCTATTCCTACCTTAGTATAATTATTAAATATAATACTAACTTTTATTATACTACTTACTTAGAGGATTATATTTATATTATAATAAAAATTAATGTTAAGGTTAATAGCTTACTATTAAGTAAAGAGATTAAAATTTAAGATAATATCTCCTTATTTAGGAATAAAGGGGAGCTAGAGAAGTTAAAGGCCTTAATATATAAATTTAAAAATATTTAAAAGAATAATAGTAATATTATTAATATTATAGAAAGGGACTAAATAATAGTATTAATAAATATTAATTAAAACTCTTTTATAACCCTAAAGCTAAATTAAAGGGTATACCTAGTAGGTATTATAAATAGAGAGGTAATTAATAAGGAATTTAGTAAGCTTTATAAATAAGGGTATATAAAATAAATAGATAGATTAATACCTTTTACCTTCCTTATATTTATTATATAGAAAACTATTTTAAGTAGATTAATAGCTCTAACTATAAGAAAGGTAAGAGTAGTAGTAGATATTAAAAGTCTTAATAAGATTACTACTATTAACTCCTATCTATTATAATTATAAACTAAAATTATAAATACTTTATAAGGAATAAATAATATAAGTCTTATAAATAGTCTTACCTTCTTTCTTTAATTCCTAGTAAAATCTAAGGATTAGTATAAGTTTACTTTTATTTCTTATTAGAGATTAGAATATTTTATAAGGACTAGTTAGGAATATAGTACTACTATCGACGTGGCGTCTATAGTACGTAGTAGTACTACGCTACCCCTTTCCCTATAATATATAGAGGAGGGAATTCCCCCTAAAAGGAAGGGTAGTAATTAGTCTTACTATTAATAAGAATAGAGAGTTCTATATATATATATATATATATACGTACTATTTATAATACTTAATAACTATATTATTACATAATACCCTTATATTCTAATTACTCTACCCTACTTAAGGGTAGTAGCCTAACTATTAATAAGATAAGTAGAGAAGGGTTATTATAAGTATAAGGTAAAAAGGTTAGTTAACTACTATTAATAACCCGCCCTAATATAAGAGACTAAGCTTATATAGAAAATAAGTCTTAAGATTTAATTAATAAATTAATAATAGATATATTACGATTATAATTAATAGTATAAGGGTAGCTACTAGGCGTATAAATTAAGTCCCTACTACCTAATACCTAAGAAGTACTATTATAAAGGATAAAAGAACTTAAAGAAGAAGTCTTAAAGAGGAAGTAGATATAAGAGTTAAGATAATATTTATAAGAGTTAGAGAGGGAAATATATATTAATAATACTACCTAAGTAGATTATTAATATTATTAATTATTAATTAAAGAATTAGAATTAAAGTATCCTTAATATAATATTTATATCCTTAGGCCGTAGGGTCTTTATATATATAATAGGAAGTTAGTATAAGAATATTAAGAATAGTTTAATAATATAATTAAAATAATTAAAATAAGTATAACCTATTTCTTTAATAACTTTATAAAAATCTAATACGCGTTATATTATATAGTTCTAGACCTTAAGGCTATATAATATAAGTATATATAGGATATACTAAAGAATAAGTAGTCTTAAGTATACTTTAATAGTTTTTTAATAGATTAGATAAAGGATCCTTAGAATTAATATCTAATAACTAGTAAGTAGTATTTAGAAGTAAAGTAAAAGGAATATTAAAAGATTATAAACTTTATAAATTACTTTACTAAGTTAAAAAGATAACTTAAATTATTAATAGAGTATATACTTTATAATAACCTATTAAATAAATTATATAATTATCTCTATAATTATCTTATTATATAATTTAATATCCCTAAGATAAGGGATACTCTTATTATATTAATAACTTAATTAGAGCCTTATATAATAATACTTATATATAAAGATTAAAGGGATAATACTCCTATTAAAGGTTAATATTTATAAAGAGGAAAAGGAAATTTCTAAGGGTAAAGAGAAAATAGCTTATATATAAAATAGGAAGGGAGGGATACTATTAACTTATTATTATACCCTTTATAAAGGCCTAAGCCTAACCTTTCTACTATTAAATATTATAATTATTAAAAGAAGGGATATATAATAAAGGATTATTAGAGTATAAAATTAATAATTATAAGTACTATAACTAATAAGCCTATACCTAGTAATAAGCTAGCTAAGAAAAGCTTAAATTTAAAAAACCCCTAAGTATTATAATTATATCTACTATTATAATATAAGGGAAGAAGTAGATATAATAACTTATTATTATAATATAAATAGAGCTTAATAGCTTATAAAAAGAGTTTATTATATTAATTAACTTTAAAGTAGATATTAATTATATTAATATATATTTAATAAAGAAGTAAGATTAAAAAATAGACCCTAACTTTAATAATACCTTATATAATAAAGTTAGGAACTTAATATTATTATTAGATTCTTATATAAGAAAAATTAAACTTATTAATGTTAATAGTATTATATAATATTATAAGGGTACCTTTTATATAATAGTAAACTTTAATTATAACTTCTACCTTAGGTATTTATAGTTAGAGGAATAAAATCCCTAAGTAGATTAGCCTATATAGAATTAATAATTCTCTATTAAAAAAAGTAATATTGAGGAGTACTTTAATATTATAAAAGCCTTAGAGGAGTAGTTTAATAGTATTATATTTATTATAATATACTTAGAAGTAGGTAATAAAAGCCTACTACTTAAAGTTAAGCTCCCTTTATAATTTTAGGAGTTTTAAGATATCTTTTTAATTAAGAATATTAGGGTATTATTAGCTTATATACCTTATAACTACGCGATTAATATAAAGGAGAATAAAGAACCTCCCTTTAACTTACTTTATAATTTATTAAAAAAAAAGTTATATATATTAAAAGAGTACCTTAAATAATCTTTAAAAAAGGGTTAAATTTATTATTTTATAAGTCTAATAGGTATATTAATCCTTTTTATATTAAAAAAGGATAGAATATTATATTTACATATTAATTATAAAGTACTTAATAAAATTATAATTAAAAATTACTATCTACTTTTATTAATTAATAAAATATTAATAAAGTTAATTAATATTAAGTATTTAATTAAGTTAGACCTTAAGGATATATATTATTACTTATAAATAAAAAGGGATAATAAATAGAAGATTATATTTTATATAAGGTATAATTATTTTAAATATATAATTATACTTTTTAGACTTATTAATATACCTACCTTATTTTAAATATATATTAATAAGGCCCTAATAGGACTACTTAATATTATTTATATTATTTATCTAGATAATATTCTTATCTACTCCTAGGATAAAAAGTCTTATATTAAAGTTATAAAGGTAGTTTTATAATATCTTTATAAATTTAAACTTTATATTAACTTAAAGAAATATAAATTTATAATAATAAAAGTAGAATTCTTTAACTTTATTATTAGTTATAATAATATATATATAAATCCGCGTAGAGTAGATACTATAATAAAATAGCTAGAACCTAGGAGTATTAAAGATATTTAAATCTTTTTAAGGTTTATAAATTTCTACTATTATTTTATTAAATATTATTCCTCTATTATTACGTTAAAGCTTAAAGTTATATTTTAAAATTTCCTTTATTTGGAACTAAACATTTAGATATATTAATAGACTATCTAAAAAATAATTATATATATATTAAAAATAGAAAGTTAATATTAAGTAATATTATAAAAGTAGTACTTAAGTAGTTAAAGTAACTCTTTTAAGAGGTACTATTACTTATATATTTTAACTTTATAAGAGAAATCTAACTAGAGATTAATACTTTAATACTAGCTATTATAACTATTTTATTATAAAAATTCCTAATTAGTAATAAAAGTATAAAGGTAGAGTAGTATCTAATTACTTTTTATTCTTATAAACTATATTTAATAGAAACTAGATATAAGACTTATAACTAGGAACTACTTATAATAGTTAAGGTATTCTAAGTATAAAGGTACTTCTTAGAAGGTAGCTTATATTTAATTATAATAATTATTAATTATAATAACTTAAAGTATTTCTAAATAATATTATTATTAATAAAGAGATAAGTATATTAAGTAATAAAGCTTATAATATATAACTTTAAGATATACTATTATATAAGTATTGAAAACCTAATTAATACCTCATTAAAGTAACTAGATTATATATTAATAATAGATAAAGAAGATACTTATTTATTAATATTATAAAATAAATTGAAGAATATTAAGTATATTCCTTTTAATAAGTATTATATATATAATATTTATAAAGGTTTATAAGATAATAAGGCTTATAATTATAAATAGTATAAAAGGTTAAAGATAGGGCTTAAAAAGCCTTATACCCTAAAAATAGGAGAGAGTAATATACTTTTAAGGATATAAAGTAATATAAGTAATAGCCTAAACCCTATTATAAGATAGTTTAATATTAATTAAATAGTACTTAAAAGGTATATTATAATTATATTAATAATAGAGTAAATATAAAATAAATATAATAACTTAATATTAAAGATACTTTAATATCTTTAAAAGGGAGATAAAGATATTTATAATAAGAAATTATTATTAAAGTCTTAAGGCCGTAAAAAGGCTACTAATATATCTTTATTAATAGATAAGATAGGGGTCCTTTATAAGGATAGTATAGTTTTTATACCTAATAATAAAGTAATTAAATAGGAAATCTTAAAGCTTTATTATAATAACCCTTATACTAGCTACTACTTATAAAAATATATATAAGAGCTTATTAAGTAGAAGTTCTATTAAAAATTAATAGGATGAAATATTTATAATTATATATAAGAATACTTAACCTATTAATTAATAAAGCTATATAGATATACTATTTATAATATACTATTATTATTATTAATACTTATAAGACCTTTTTAGAAAATTATAATAGATTTTATTATAAATCTCCCTTTAAATAAATAAAAGGGTAGTATTTATAATATAATCTTAGTAGTTATAAACTATTATATTAAGGTAGTTAAATATCTACCTATTATAAAGATAGTTAATATTATTAATATTATTAACCTATTATATTATAAAATCTTCTTAAAGTTTAATTAATTAAAAGTAATTATTAGTAATTAAAGGATAGTATTTATAAATAACTTCTAGGTAGTTATATATTATTATATTAATATAAAAAGGAAGCTTAATATTACTTTCTATCCCTAAATAGATAATTAAATAGAGAGATAGAATAGTATACTTAAGTAATATCTATACTACTATTCTACCTAGAGATAAGATAATTAAGTAGAGTTACTTTATTTAATAGAATTTATATATAATTATATAAAGTATATTAATACTAAGTTACCTTTATATAAAATACTTTATAACTACTTACTTAAGCTAGATATAAAGCTTTTAAAGCTATTATTAAGAGAAGTCCTATTAATATAAAAAAGGGTTAAGTTACTTTAAAAATATAAAGAAGGTTTAAAGTAGTATTTATATTAAATATAAGTTATATAAGTAGAGTATATAAATAAATAATAAAAGTAAAGATAATATAATATAAGTAATCATATCTTATTAAATATAAAGTATATTAAATTAATATAAATAATTAGAAAGCTATTATAATATTATCTAAGGCCTTTTAAAGTCTTTAATTATATTAATAGTTAGGTATATAAATTATAACTACCTAATACCTTTTATATATATAATATCTTTTATATCTTACTTATAAAGCTATATTAGGGTAATAATAAGAGTATTATAAAAGTTATATAAGTAGAATTTATAAATAATAAAGATAAATAGGAAGTTAAAGCTATTCTTAATTATAAGATCTCTTATAATAAACCTTAATATTTAGTAAAATAAAAGGGTTAGTTTTATAATTATAATTAATAGTTATATAAATAGGACTTAATTAATATACTAGATATATTAAAAAGATTTAAATAAAATTACTTTAAGGTATAAAGTTTATATAATATAAGAGGGAAGAAGATTTCTATTATTATTAATAAAAAAGAAAAGATACTTAATATAACTAGACTATTAAGGGTATTATACTAGAGGGCTATTATACTATATTAATAGTAATACTAGGCCTATTACTATTACTATTATTAATAATAGGATCCTCCTCTTTATCCTCCTCTTTATCCTTTATAATAGGAGGAAGGCGCTCTTATAATATATTAGTAAGGCTTTAAAAGTACTTTAAAAGGGGAGATAAAGTAGTATATATATATTAATAAAGGATATTAAGAATACCCTCTAGGGTATTTATAATATAAATAGTAATAGCTAGGTTAACCCTAATAGGAATTATAATAGTAGTAGGGGTAAAGGAGGCGCAGTAAAGGTAATAATAATATTATTAAATAAGCTTATTAAAGGTTTATTAGAATCTAATAAGTTAAGGGAGGTTAGAGTTAGTATTTAAAGTAGTTATAATATTTAAGGATTAAAGGAGGCGCGTATAAGTATAATAAATAAAGGTAAAGATTTTTTATTAATATTTAATATTAAGATCTTTATAATATTTATATTTTATTAAATTAAGGGAGGCGTATATATAAGTTATCTTATTAAAGAAATAAATAAAGCTTTGATTAAAAATATTAAACTTATAACTCTTTAAATTAAAATATAATATAATAAAGGTATACTATATAAGATAATATAAGAATAGGCTAAGAGCGGCTTAATAAGGAGGTTATATACTATTATAAGTAGAGGGGGTAGTAATAATCTTCTTTTAATTAATAGTAAGAGTAAGTTTATTACTAATAATTATATATTAGTCTTATAAGTAATTACTACTATAATAATAGTAGTAATACCTCTATTTATATTAATATCTTTTATAAATACTATCTAACTATTTAAGAAGAATTAAACGCCGTCTTTATAGTACTAGTATTAAGTCCTCCTAGCCTAGGAAAGACTTCCCTGAATACTATATATTAATAATAACGTACCTTACTATTAAGAACCTTAATAATATATTAGAGGCCTTATATAAGTATTATAATAAGGCTATTATAATAGACTTCTTATTTATAAAAGCCTTTACTAATAAGTATTTATTCTTTATACCTTAGAGAGTTAGTATTAAGATAGAGAATTTTTATTAAGGCCCTAATAAATTTACTACTCTTTCCTAATACTTCTTTATATTCTATTATTATAACTCCTTAAACTTCTTAAGAAGTAGCGGAACTTACTTTTTAATTAGATAAATTTATATAAATTAGATATATCTTTATATCTTTAATTAATAACGCCGCTCGCTATATTATCTCTTTAATTATAAAGGATACCCTTAGACCCGTTAGATTAAACTAAGAAGCCTTTATTAGATAAGGAGGTACCTATTCTAGATTTATATCCTTAGAAGCTATTAGTCTTCTTAAGGCTTCTATATAATCTTAGCTTTAAGACTAGGTAAGTAATAATCCTATTATTTATAAGGCTATCTTATACTTTAATAAGGGAATAGAAGCCTCTTATAAAATCCTTAATAGCCCTCCCTTATTAAGTGAATTATAGATTACCTCGTCTCTTAATAGTACTACTACTACTAGGTAAATATTAGCTAAAGAAGCTATTTATAAATAATTAATTAGCCTAAAACCTAATTTATCTAGCTAATTATCTAGTAGTATAGTAACCTTCGCTATTAACTTAGTTATATAAGTAACTATTAACGCTGCTATAGCTTAATATATTCAGGAGAACCTAGCTATACCTAGCCTACTAGGTCCTTCTAGACTAGCTAGTTAGCCTAGTTAACCTAGCTAACTAGGTGAAGTAGGTATATTAATTATAATTAACGGCGGCGATAATTATTCTTAATAGAACCCTAGAGACTTAGGATTCTTTAATCTTATATATAATAATAAATCTATTAGTACTAGCTTAACTATCAAGTATACTAGAAAGGATACTTACTTTTAAGATATTTATATATTTACTAATTAAGCTAAGTAAATATACTTACTTAAGGATCCTACTACTATTAGGAATAACCTTTAGCTAAGTCTTTATAAATAAGTACTTAAATAGTATAATAATAAGCTCTCTAAAATAGAATAAAGGATAGTAACCTTTAATAATAGTATTAATAAATAGGTATAACTACTACTTAAAAGGTTCTAATAATTATTAAATATCTCTATTAATAATATATTATATAAGAAGTTTATTATAAAGGATATTATAAGCTATTATAAGTTATAGGAGTTTAATATTAAAATACTACGCTTTATAAAAGATACTAGGTTAAAAGATATAAAGATTTAACTTAATATTATATATAATATTATTAACTTTAAACTTTATTATAATATTTACTATCCTATTAATTAGATCTCTATTAATAACTTCTTATTAGAACTTAAGGATAGGAAGTATAAATAGTAGGTTTATATAAGTAGGTAGAGAGCTTCTATTAGTACTCTAAATAATAGGCTATAATAATATCCTAGTTATAAATATAAGTCTATAAGGTAATATAGTTAATACGGTTTTTCTAATAATAGAGTAGGGTACTAGCTATTTTAGTAGGGTAGCTAGTCTTATAATAATACTTACCCCCCGTTCTTACCCTTTTAAAATAACTAAGCTTATTAAATAAATTAATAGCCTTATTAAAACTAGTAGTTTTATTAAAATACCCCTTAAATCTTACTTTTAGTACAAAGGCTTTAAATTATAGCCGGCCTAGTAAACGCGTTAGATTTTATATAGTAACTTAATTAACCTTAGCTCTAATAACTATTATAGCTTATAAGGCTAGGTTAAGGGAATTACTAGCTGGGTAGTTAATTATAAAATAATTATATACCTCGCTTTTTATTATAATAAGTATATTAGGCTACTATAAAGGATATAGTAGAAGACTTTACTAATAGCGATCTTAATAGTTATTAGGAGTATTATATTATAATATAGGGCGACGCTTATAATATTAAATAACTAGACCTATTATAAGATTAGTATAACTTATTCTATATAAGTAAGTCTTTAGGGATAAATAAGGACCTTATTAACTATAGTTAATAAGGACCTAAGGTAAACTTTATAAATTAGCCTAATATAAATATTTATACCTACTCCTCTTATACCTTTATATTCTTATTAAGAAATAAGTTATTTAGTTATTTATAAAAGTAATATTAGATAGTATAAAAGCCTTCTATAGCTATATCTACCCTTATAATAGCTAAGAAGATAATTATAGCCTATCTTACAACGCCTATTAATTAATTAGTATTAGTAGAATTACCCGTTCTTCTAAACTAATTAAAAGCCCTAGGATATAGCTTTAAGGGATAGAAATATACTACTATTAACGTAGTATAATTTAAGGCTAGAGGGTAGATTAAAGTCTACTTTAATAGTAGCTATTTTATTATACTAATTAACTAAACCTATCTTATAAGGGTACTACTAAATATAGAGATTAAGAAGATAGTATCCTTAATACTAGTATAAGGTATTAGTAATAAGATTATAAAGACTAATAAGTATACTTTATTTAAAATATTTATTAATAGGACTATTAGTAAGAGACTAGTAACTACCTTATTTTTATAGTTAGAACTTACTTTTATAGTAGCTAGCTTCCCGTTTATATCTATTATAGATAGTACTAGTTAGTTTTATTAATTTAGTATATAGAAATGAGATGGATATAAGCTTATAGTTATTTTATATTAGGGATAAGAGTAGTACTACGTTACTCTAATAGGTTATAAGAGCTCTCTACCTTATATTTAAAGATAGATTAATAAGCTTCTCCGTCCTTTTAAGAAGTTTATAAGAGCTTATATAAATAATATAGTTACTTTCTTAAAAACCTTACTAGAGTATCTTATATACTTATAAGCGCTTTTTAGTCTCTATTAAAGCCGTTAAATTAGTCTTAATTTAAAGAAAATATTCCTTAGCTACCTATCTATTACCCTACTAGGCTAAAAGGTAGATTCCCTTAGCCTATCTACTTTAGAAGAGAAACTTAAAGTCATTAATACCTTACTATTCCTATTTTTATTATAAGACCTTAAGATTTTCCTAGGACTTATAAGCTAATTATACTTATCTATCCCTAGATATACTTAACGTATAGATCTATTATAGAAATATAAGACTAACCTTACTAGCTCTCTTCTTAAGAGTATTAAAGGCTTTATAAGAAAGATTTAATTTATATAAGTAGTATATAATCCTACTAATAATAAGAAAAATACTTTTATAGATTTAAAGTCCGCCTTTAGTCGTCCTACTTTCCTTATCTATTTTAATAAAATAAGGATCTTATTTATAAATCTAGATACTTTTAAAAAGTAGGGATTTATAGTAATAATCTATTATATTAAGGGTAATATAATAGAAGGCTTTTCTAGGACCTTAGTTTAACTAATAATATTCCTTAGTAAAATACTTAACTAGGCTAAATAGAACTACTAGCTAACTAAACTAGAGGTAGCTAGTATTATATAAGTTATAAGACGGACTTAATACCTTATTAAATTATCTTAGAAACTATTAATAATTATTTATATTAATTACTTAGCGGTAATTCCTTTCTTATATTAAACTAGTCTTACTACCTCCTTAATTAATAAACTTAATCTATAGTTAATTCGCGCCTTATTATATCTATTATAATTTAACCTAGTAGTAAAATATAAATTAGGAAAATTTAATATTATCCTAGAGACGCTATCTAAACTTTAAGGGGACGGGAAGAACTCTATTAATACTAAATACTAGATACCTTATATACTAAAGGCTTTAATAATAAGGGCCTTATTAATTATAGTTAATAAGAGGCTATTATACTTAATACCTTATATATAGCCGCCTTTATAAAGGCTTACTTATAATATAATAAGTTACTAAGTCTTATTTATTATATTACGCTTATTAAGATATTAGAGGAATTTAAAAAGCGCCTTTCCTAGGCGTATTAATAGGATAGCTAATAGTCCTAGCTACTAGGGATACTTATACTAGTAAATAAGGACCTAGTTATACTAGTTAGTTTATAGGGGTTACACTTTAAGGTCCGTGATAGACTAATCTATTATATAAACTTTAATAATAGCCGCGAAAGATTATATATATTAAATACCTTAGAAAAAGATATATTCTAGCTAGCCTATAATTAGTAATATTATAGTAGGTATTATTATACTTATAAATAAATAGTAGCTTCTTTATATATCTATTACTTATAATAGTACCTACGGACCTATATAAAGTACTATCTGGAATATTAACTTAACTAGATAAAATAATATAAGCCTTATAAAAGTATAGTCTTAATAGATAGACCTATAATTCTATTTTATATTATAGTAATAGATTTTATAGTAGCGCTTTTATTAATAGGTATAAAAGGCTATAATAGCCTCCTTATTATTATAAATAAGTTTTTTAAAAGGGTTCTACTTATACTTAGATAGACTATTTAGATAGCGGCCTAATAGGCTAATATAATTCTCGCTAATCTTATAACCTATAGATAGGGTATATCCTATAGGATTATTAGTAATAGAGATAGTAAGTTTATATTATTATCTTAAAAGATAGTATTTTAGAAGCTTAGCTATAAACTATTAACCTTAACAGCGTACTACGCTTAAACGGATAGCCTATTAGAATAAATAAATTAGATAGTTAAAATCGCGCTATAATACTATATAATATAAAATATAAATAGTTCTAATTAGAGCGTAGTCCTTCCTTATATATAGGGATACCTTAATAACTCTAAAAGTTAGGTAACTAGCGTTTCTCCTAATAAGGTACTTTATAATTTTAATATATAGGATACCCTTATTATACTCTTATAATAGCTCCCTACGGAAGACTTTAACTACTTATAATAGCTTAAACAAGACTAGGCGGAGGAGTTAATAGCCTTTACTAATATCTTCTCTAAACTATATTATAATAGTAAATATAAAGTAGTATTAATAGAGGTAGGTAATAAAGCCTACCTTAGGCTTAGGGGAGGTTATAAAATCCTAGGGGTAATAAATTTAAAACTCTATCAATAACGTATAGGGCCTTTTAAGGTAATTAAAAAGGTTAGGCTATTAGCCTATTAACTTTAGCTAACCCTATTTATATATATTTACCCTATTATATCTATTACTTAGCTTAAACTATTACTAAAATTATTAGATCCTTATACTTATATTTATAACTATTAACCTCTACTAGTAAATAAGATAGATACTCCTATAAATAAATTAGATAATTATAAAATAGAGGTAATTATTAGTAAACGCGTATCTAGTAGGAAGGTTTAATATCTAGTAAAGTAGAAAGGCTATAATTATAAATATAATTTATAGTATAATATAACTAATCTAAATAATACGTAGTAGATAGTAAGTAAGTATAATAATTAGCCTATTAGTTAACTTTATTATTATTAAGGACCTTAATTAGCCTTAATAATATAATATAGACGTCGCTTTTACTTCTTTATAGCGGTATTATTATATACGTAGCTAGTAGTTACCTTAGCTAGCTTACGGAGAGTAGAAGCCTTCCGCTAGGCTACTTTATACCTAGGAGAGGCTTCGCCTCTCTAAGAATCAATTATATAATTACATATTAGTCCTATAGGTAATTACTACTATAATAAATACCTAGAATAGTATATTAATTACCTTAAGGTAAATAGCTAATTATTATAAAGTAATATCTTATAGTAGATATATTAGATAAAAATATTTAGCCTCCTACTAAAATTACCCTATCTAACTATATAATTTAGTAAGTTATATACGCTAGACTAATATCTTATATAAAAAAAACTCGCGTTAGCTACTAGATTTTTTTTATAATAGTAACTTATTTATAAGGTATAAGAATAAGGGTAATATAGCTAATATATTTAATAAGGGGGTAATATAAAATATTATTTATTAGAATACCTATATTTTATAAGGGGATATTAAAATAGCTAGTATTACGCCTAAGTAGTAAGTTAGAAGCTAGTAGATAGGGAAACTAAAGGAAAAGATAAATTTATATAAAATTTATATTAATAAAGCCCTTATCTTATTATTACCCCTAATAGCTCCTATTACCTTTATAAAGTTATTAAAGATAAAAGAGGAGGATAAAGGGTCTATTACTAAGTTAGCTAAGAATCCTACTCTAGAACCTAACTTAGCCCTACTAAAATTCTAAGGGTAAGAGGAGGAGGTCGCTAAGGTAGCTAATAACCCTACTAGAATAGAATTATAAATTTAAAATAAAGCCTACCTTCCTTTAGATTATAAAGGTAAGGAAGATAGAGAATTAAGGCGCTAATTTAATAAGTAACTATATAATATATATCCTTATAATAATAATAATAATAATATTAGAGGAGATATTAATAGTAATAAATAAAAAGCTTATATACCTTATTAATATAGCTAAAGAACTTAGGGATATAAATAATAATAAATTATTACGGCTAGGCCTAGAAATAATAGTAGACTTTTCTAATTTTATAACTACCTTATTTAATTTTATAGGGTAAGTATTATAAGATTATATTAAGATATATTTAACTAATAAAGGGATAAAGTTATTAATTAAAGTACTTTATATATATTATTAGAGCCGCGTAAATTATCTCTTATCTTCCTAGTTTTATAAGACTCTTAATATTACTAATAACTAGGAGGCGGCTATTATTAAGGTAAAAAATAAGAGGTAGGCAGATAAAGTAAATAAGGTAAAGATAATATAAGAGGAAACCTTAAATACTTAAATATTAGATAATAGCCTATTAGCTAGTAAAGATATATATAGTCTAACTGTATTAGATTAGTACTTTAAACTCGAGTTAGGTTCCCGACTCGACTCTTAGCGAGTTAATACTAAATTCCTAGCCTAAGTATTCAGGTTAGTATTAATAGTTAGTACCGAGTATTAAAGTTAATACTATAGGGTAGTACTAAGTATTAGTACCGAAGTATTAACCTAACTCGCTAAGATATTAGTTCTACTTATATTATTTTACTAAGACTATAATATTAGGAATATTTTTTAGTTATAATAATATTTCGTACTATATATAAGACCTACTAAGATATTGCTAAGTATTATTATTATTACTAACTAGGTAATTCTTAATAGTAAATAAGGTAGTAGCTAATTAACTATTTATATAGAAATAATTACTATAATATTGCTAATATTTTCTATTTATAGTAGTATTTAGTACTATATATATAACTTACTACTATATTACTAAGCATTATTATTATTATCACCTAGGTAGTACCCTTAAGTAAATAAGGTAATATAAAAAGGTAATGTATATACCTAGAGAATTAAGGGGACTATAAAAATTATAATTAAAAAATAATTTATTTTTAGAATAGTACTAATTTTAGAAAAAATCTAGGCTATCTAGCTAATTTATTAGTGGCTTGGCGTCTTAGCGATACCTTGGTGATTCGGGTCAGTCTAATTTCGGGTCGGTACCAATCCATAGTACTAAAACCCGACTCGACGGTTAGTCTAGATATATAATATACCTTTAAAGAAGTAAGTAAATATACTAAGAGGTAGTTAGCTAGCGAAGATATATAATATACCTCTAAGGAAGTAGGTAAACGTACTAAGAGGTAATTTAAAGAGAGGGAGGTATAAAAGGAAGTAATAAGTATTAAGAAGAAAAGATATTATAAGCTTGAAAATTATTAATTTATTAATACCCTATCTACCTTATAATCTACCTCGCGATATATTTTATACCTACCTAAGAATAACTTACCTAGGATTCTAAAGGATAATTAGATAAGGCTAGAATAGATAAGCTTTATTAAAGACCCTAAAAATTTAGATTTTAAATTCCTTACCCCTATAATATAGTAGGACCTCTAGAATAGTATTAGATAGCTAGGTATATAGAAATAGTATATATATATAATTAAGGTAGAGTAGAATACTTTCTATACTAAAAAGTATAATATATAAGGATATATTCTCCTTTTCTTATTACTAGTAACTATTATAAAATACTATTATATTAGGCGCTATACCTTAGTTAAATATAAGAAGTTACCTCCTTAGATATTAAGGTAAGCCTTTATATACCTAATCTTTACCTAATAGTTCTCTACTTTACATTACTTTTATCGTAATTTCTACTATAAATAGTTAAATTTAAAAAATCTTAAAAGTAAGGTATTAATATCTATTAAAGATAAAGGTATTAATATAATTATAATCTAAAAGTATATAATATAAATACTCCTACTACTAGTATAACTTTAACTTATAAGAAAATTAAGTTTTATCTTACTTATCTTTATCTCTATTATTAATTATTAATATTAATATAGTATATATTATATATATTATATATATTATATCTCTAGGGGTAATACTCCTTACTACCTAGGGTTCTTATATAAACTACTATTATTAAGAAAGTCGCCTAGTTACTAACCTAGTTTAAAATAAATATAATAATAAGGTATTAACCTAAAACCCTATTTAATAAGAATATTAATTTATATATAATAGACTAGTTAAAAATAAATATAGATAAAGGTTATATTTAATAGTTACTACTAACTTAATTTTATAAGAGTAGACTTATATTTAAGGAGATTTTAAACTACTTACTTAAGGTATTTATCCTTTTAAGAGTCTTTTAATTTTATATACTCTAATTTAAATTTAAATATAATCCCCTTTATAGAAACAATTTATATTACTTTAAAACTACTAATAAGGCCTATATATTAAAGTACTTAAGAGAAAATAAATTAAGACCCCTTTTAATAATATATAATTAACTTATCTTTATACTTAATAACTATTATATTATATACTAGATCTAGGATTAATTTAATTAGTAGGTATAATAAAACTTATTTTTAGACCTTATTATACCCCTAGATATTATTAAGAAGTTAGGCGTACTAGTTAATAATAAAGAAAATTTATACTAGGTTAAATAAAATATTATTTAATATATAATAGCCCTACTTAAAGTTAATATACTTAATTATAATAGTTAAGCCTAGGAAGTAATATTTAACCTAAACTAGGAGGAAATAAGGGTAGAGGTAAGAAAATAGTTATAAATTCTTTAAGAGTTAAAAATTTATAAATTAAAGAAGGTAAATTTATAAAATAGTATAAGATTATAAGATAATTATAAAGATTTTACCTTTTATAATCCTTTTAATTACCTTAAAATAAATTATAAGGTACTCCTACTTAAGCTATTAAGAGAGGATTAGGACTTAAGCTATTCTTAAGAATATATTATATCTAATTTAAATTAATAGATAGGTATAAATTATACTAGCCTTTTAAGCCTTTTTAAGATAGTTTATAAGATAGTAGATAATATCTATTATAACTTAAAATATAAACCTAGGTAATTATTAGATATAAATTAAAAAAATTATCTTAAGGAATATTTATAACTTATATTATTAATAGTAGTAATATTAGAGGAGTTATTAACTCTTCTATTAGACTAGGAGATCTTAATAGTAGACCTTAAGAATAGGCCTAATAATATATCCTTACCTTACTTAATTAAATAACCCTATTTAACAGCTCCTAAAGGAGCCCTTTAAGCTATTAGTAAGATTACCTTGAAAGATATTAACATTAGCTACTATATAACTAGGACCCTCTATATAAGGGAGAATAGGGGGGTAATTTTTTAGGGAAACTAAGTAAAAGAGTTATTCCTTCTAAGTATCTAGATTAGCTATTAATTAATAAATTCCTTATACTAATTTTTTTAAACCTAGATTATATTATTTTAAAGGAGGAGTTTATAAGCTATTATAAAAGCTCTACTATTCTACCTAATAATTAAGTATTCTAAGTAATTTATTTTAACTTATCTAAGTAGGGGGATTTCTACTAATTAAGCCTTAATTCTAATAGATATCTACCTATTAACTTTATCCTTATAAGGGTATTAGTAATAGCCCTAGATAATAAGGGGGTAAGGTATTTCTATATGTTTTAAGGGCGCTAACTATATAGTAATATAAGGGAAAGACTAGGCCTAACTAATAAATATTTACTATCTAACTAGACTTAGATAGTTAATAAATAATACCCTAATTATATAGCTAGTAGTAATAAAATATTATTATAGTACCTTAGAGATAATTATTATAAAATTATCTATCTATTAGAGGATTAGGATATCCTAGGGGAACTACTACTTAGTAATAAAAAGGAGAAAAATTATTAGATACTAAGATCCTTTATAATAAAAAAACCCGTAATTATAAAGAAGTCTAAAAAGCTAGTAAAATCTAGGAGAGCTACCCTACTACTAGTAGCTACTCTAATACCCCCGCTATAAAATAGTACCCCTCTAGGGGTTATAAGATAGCCTAGCCCCGCTTCTCTATAATAACTTAATCTAACCTAGCTAGCCTAGAAAGGTCTTAGAAACCTAAGGTTAAGATTACTATTAATAATATTAATAACTAAGATAGAAGAATTAAGGGAATCTAATAAAAAATAATAATAGTTAAATATATAACTACTTATAAATAAAAACGCTATAATAGTAGAGCTAGTAAGGTATTTAAGCGTATATAATTAATCTATTATAGATATAGTAATAATAATTAATAGTACTAAGGATATTAGGTTAATAAGAAAGGTTAATAAGATACTTAATATCTCTAATAACATATTATAATACCTTATATTATACTACTTATATCTTAAGACTATTATTATAAAGTATAATAATAGTTAATTAATAAAGTAGTTAGTTAATCCTAAAAAAATTATAGAGGCTAACTTAATTAATTTAATAACTTAATATACTTAGAACGAGCTTATTTTCTATAAGGGGTAGATACTATAGTAATAGTAATATTAGGTAAGTATAAATAACCTAGATAGCTATATTTAACCTTAGGCCTAAGGATATAAGGAAGATAAGCCTTTATAACCTACTTATTTATATAGGCTCTAGCTAGTAATATAATAATAATTAATAATTATATAAGTAGGGCTTAGTTAATATACTAGATATACTAAAAAAATTAAGTAAGATTACTTAAAAATATAAAGTATATATTAGAAAAAAGAAAAAAGATCTTTATTATTATTATTAGAAAAGAAGAGGTACCTAATATAATTAAACTATTAAGGGTATTATAATAAAAAGCTATTATATTATAATAGTAGTAGTATTAAATCTACTATTATTATTAATAATATTATCCTCTTTATTATCCTCTTCTTTATCCTTTATAATTAGAGGAAGGTACTCTTATATTATATTAATAAGAATTTAATAAGGCTTTAAAAGGAGAGATAGAGTAGTATATATATATTAGCGTAGGATATTAAGAATACCTTTAAGAGCGGAGGTAATATAGTTAATAATAGTAGGGTATATCTTAAAATAAGTAGTAGTAGTAGAGAGGATAGAGGTATAATATAAATAGTAGTAATATTAGTATATATTAGTATATTAAGGTATTAAGTATTTATTAAAACCTAGTAAGTTAAAGAGGGATAAAAATTAACTCCTCTATTAATAATAGTATTTAAGACTTATAAGAGGTATAAGTAAATATAGTAAATAGAGGCTAAAATCTTCTATCTATATTTTATATTAAAGCCCTTATAATAATTATATTTTATTAAGTTAATAGAAGTATATATATAAAGTATCCTATCAAGAAATTTAATAAAGCTTTAATTAAAATATTAGATTTATAATTCTTTACTTTAATATATAATATAATAGAGGTATATTATATAAGAGAGAGTAAATATAAGTTATAAGTAACTTAATAAAGGAGGATAAGTATTATAAAGATTAAAGGAAGTAGGAGTAGCCTTCTTTTAATTAATAGTAAGGGTAAGTTAATTATTAAAGTAATATTTATAAAGTAATTATTAAAATTATCAAGAGTTATAATAATATATAAGGGGGGTAATAATATAAATAAAGATTTAAAAAAGGACTTAATATAGTTAATAGAAATAAAAATATTATAATTAAAAAAAGGATATTAAAGTTACTTAAAGAAGATATATCTTAAATATTTAATAAACCCTTAATAGTAATAATTTCCGATTTACTTTAAAATATTAAGACTTTTAAATAACTTTAAAATAAATTAATAGGAAGTATAAAGGGGATATATTATAATATAAAGATTATATATAAAAGTATTATTTATAATTATTATAATTATATAATATTATATACCTCTTAAAGTTACTTTAAAGGACCTTAAAGTTAACTCTATTAATACGATTTTATTAAAGCTATACTATTATATAAAGGAAGCGCTTTTAATATATTATAACCTCTTATAATCTTAAAGCCTAAGGGCCTAGATAGAGGAATAATTATAAAGACTAGTTAAGAATATAATACTACTATTAATATTATACTTATAATATATAATAGCTTATACTATACTATTACTTATAATATAAAGAGGAAGAAACTCCCCTTAAAGAGAAGTATAGTAATTAGTCTTACTATTAATAAGAATAGAGAATTATATATATATATATATACTATTTATAGTACTTAATAGCTACGTTTTTACGTAGTACCCTTATAAGTATAGAGAGTATATACATAGTATCTAGAGATCTAGAAGCGTAATAGTAAATAGGATAGAAGATACGGTTTTCTTCTATAGATTATAGTTTCCTCTAGTAAGCTAGATAGTAAAGTTTAAAATATAAATATAAATATAAGGATCTTTATAAATTATATATAAAGGCTATTAGCTATTTAACCTTAAATATCTTTAATTAAGGGTATAATCCTTTATTACCTATTTTTAGCCCTTTTATTATTATATCTTAATCTTTAAATTTAATTACTATTATTTTATAAGGATCTATTATAAGTTAAAGGGGAAAAGAGGAAGGGAGAAGAGGGTTATATAGAGGAGAAGTAGTCTTAAGTAAAGGGAGCCCTCTAGGTAATAATAGGGGGAGAGGATATTAGGCTAGTAGCTTAAAGCTATAAAGATAAAGGAGTTATAAAAGAAGATAACCGTACCCTTTATTTTGAAAGGTAGGATTAAATAACTTCTATTAAATAGTATTAATTTTAAAGGAGTTAAAAGTAGTAATTAAATACTTTATTTAATAAGATATATTTACTTAAATTATACTAATAAAGAAATAACTCTTTAAAGGTATATAAGAGTAGATAAACTCTAATTAGAAGATAAAAGAATAAGTAACTTAAATAAATAATAAGAATAAAATAATATAATATAAATAATATAAGATAAAATAATATATAATATCTAAAGATTTAGAAATATAATAATAAATAAAGTAAGGGATTATTTTAATTATATAAATTATTATCTTTAATATTTATTAAAGTATTTATATTAATTTATATATCTTTATAACCTACCCTTTAATTTACTTTAATTCCTCTCTTACCTTTATATATAAATATAAAGGATAATATTACTTATCTTTATTAAATATATAATAAAAATAGAGCTTATAACTCTATTTATAATATAATATATATATATAAATTATATAAAGATAAGCCTTAATATTTATTTCCTCTTTTTAATATTTTTAATTCTTATTATAATTTATTTAACCTTCTTAATATTCTCTACTAGACTAACTGTCAAGTCGGGTTTTAATACTATAAATTAGTACCGACCCGAATACTTGGTACTACCTCCTAGTACTAACCCGAATACTTAGTACTAGTTTCCGGTATTAACCCGAAAAGCCCTTAGTATCTTAGTGAGTTAGGTTAGACTAACCTAACTTACTAAGGTATTATTAAGAAGCTAAGCCGCTAATAAAATAGTAATAGACTCTAATATAGTTTCCCTATAATATAAATTTAAATAGTTTTATATAATTAGAATTTATCTTATACCTAATATTCTTTACTTATTATTTTATATAATATAATAGTCTATATTACTATTTTATATTACCCTTAATTCTTTTACTATTAGCGCTAAGAATATATTAGTCCCTTTAAGTCCTTTAAGAGTATTAAGTTTTATAAGCCTTAGTAATAAAGCTATTTAATTAGAATTTAATAATCTTAATATAAATAATTTTATATCTAGTAGTCTTTATCCTAGCTAATTTATAAGTTAGGTTAGATAGGGTATATTAGATAGATCCTTTTAAGAAAAGAAAGCGCTTCTCTAGAATACTATTAAAGCTATTAAGGAAGATTTCCTAGACTTAATTCTAGTAAAGAATAATAAGTTTATTAAATAGAGTTAGTATACTAAAGTCTAGTTTAAAGTATAATAGTAGTAAACTACTATAAAGTATTAAGATAAAGTCTAGTACTAAAGTTAAGGATCTACTTTAGATTAAGAAGATTATATTAGGTAAATAGGCTAATATTTAAAATAACTTTATTTAAATTATATTAATAGTTAAGGGATTATTAAAGATTACTTATAAGAAGTATAATAGAATTCTAGACTACTTAATAGCTACTAGTAATTTAAGTATATTTAATATAAGGAAATATCTTAAAATAAATAAATACTTTCTTTATAAATAACTTAACCTATTATTATAAATAGAACTTTCTTTAAGTTAGGTATATTATTTATAATAATATAAATTAATAATATAAAACTAACTATTTAGGGATTACTTTAGAAGAAAAGTAATATTAGGTTTTCTACTAACTTTTATTAAGAGAAGTGGAATAAATAGTTATATAAATACTTTCTTACCTTAAACTAGTCTTTTTAGATTATTAACTAACTAGAGTTTTAGTGATTACTATTAATAGCTTATCTAGATTTAACCCTAATCTATTATATTAAATTATAAAGTATAATCTTTTTAGATTTTAAAGGAATATATATAAAAATTAAAGTAGATCTAGAATATCCTTAATATATT
>JAABUN010001794.1_pt1 | contig 43476 bp, 42 predicted proteins | sample 5559311 | NCBI WGS metagenome assembly JAABUN01 (sample SAMN10711877, study PRJNA513370) | rock metagenome | isolation source: Antarctica rocks | place: Antarctica: Victoria Land, Siegfried Peak sud
AGCGGCAATGACCCAACCTGCGAAGGAAGGTTTTGCTCTGCTTTGCGGCGAATTTATTCGCTGAAGAAAGCCTATTGGGATAAGCCCTAAGGAGGGTTTTTCACCTCGGCTTGTTGAACAAGCCATTATAACTGAAGGCGTACGCGCCGGTGAGATATTGTTAGACCCATTTTCCGGAAGTGGAACTTCTCCACTCACTGCAGCTTTGAGCGGAATGCGCACCCGAGCTTTTGAGGTCAATCCTTTCTTGCATTTTTTGTCTTCCACCAAGTTGCTTCAAATATCACCAACTATTTTTCGTTCCGCAAGTCGCGATGTGAGACGCGCTTTTGATACTCCATTGCCTTCACCACTTGAAGATTTCTCCACATTTTCAGAGGGCAACAGATGGCAACGGTGGCTGTTCCCTCTCTCTGTGCTTCGCAGCTATGAAGCAGGAAAACAAGCAAACGCTCAAATTGACGGTACAAACCACAGCTTAATCCGTTTAGCTCTAATTGGAGCGGCAATGGATTGCTGCAATGCTCATCCTGACGGGAAATGCGTGCGCTACCACAAAAACTGGAAGGCCAACCAAGCGACAGCATCAAGGTTTGTGAGTTTTTTTGAGCATCGATGTGATCAAATAGCAAGCGATCTATCTGTAACACCTTTAAATAATATTAGCGCAAATATAATGGCAGGTGATGCACGCAAATTACTTGTCGAACCATCCGCAGAAAAATTTAATTTATGTGTAACATCACCTCCTTATCTTAATTCTTTTGATTATTCGGATGTTTATCGTCCAGAACTTTTTCTAGGAGAGTTTGTTAAATCTACTGAGGAATTAATGAAAATTCGATTGAAAACTGTTCGATCGCATATTCAAGCTGTATGGGAAAATCCTAAAAGCGATTTATTTGGTAATATATACGAAAAATGTATTACAGACATACGTGAGTCCGATCAGGAGACGTGGAGTAGCAGAATTCCAAGTATGATTCAGGCATATTTCGAAGATATGCAGGTGATTTTGCGTGGTTTGCGCGAGCAGGCCGAAGACAGCGCAAGCGTCTGGCTCGTAGTTTCTACTTCTGCATACGCTGGAGTCGAAGTTCCTGTAGATTTGATCATCGCCGAGATTGGGCAAAGCTGCGGGTGGTTCCTAAGGGAGGTCGGTGTGCTACGCTATCTTAGGAGTTCGAGCCAACATTTCAAACATGTTGTGGATAAAGATAGAAAAGCTGTCCCACTCAGAGAGAGTGTAGTCATTTTTGATGCTTCGATAGGAACATCCAAAAAGCGGAAACAAGTTAACCGAAATAGAAAAACGGTCTGAACCAGCCCCTAAGAGACCGAAGGCGCAGCTCCACCCTCACGCTGCGACCGGCATAGCCGTGGCAAGGCGAAAACTGGAAAACCACCTCGGACGCAGAAATTTCGTTGGCAGAGAGGCACCGCGAACAGGCGTTTCGCCAATCGCTTGCTGATATGAGTCGCTTCAGGGGCATTAGAAAGTGCGATTTGCATTGCTCAGCAGAATATGCGGCGTTTGTAGACGACTTTGGCGGCGCGGGCTGAGGTAAGGCGCTCGAAAGGAATGGTTGGAAAGCCGTGGGCGCCACTGTGTCTCAGCGTTAACGAAAATCGCTTCCTGAGGCCGGAAGGTAGATTCGTGGGCGCCTCGCGTTTGACTCAACATAAATCAAGGGCGCGACCTCCGTGTGGAAGCCGCGCCCTCTCTTTCGCATTCTTGCGTTTGCTTTTTCGCTAGCCCCACATCTCCATCCACTCCGTGCCGCCCTCGAGGGTGGCGATGATGGTCGCGAACTGCTCCTGATGCAGCTCGGGGCAGAGCGCATCGAGCGTGTTCTCAAGCTCGAGCGGCGCGAGCGAGCGGAAGCCGCCGTCAACATCCCCCGCCACCAAGAACGGCCCAAAGATACCCGCGCCCGTGGCCGGGATCCAGCGGTTGTGGGGCATATCTTCCAGCAAGGCCTCATCGTTGGCGACCCCGATGGTGCCCTGCACACCGGTCTCGAAGGTGGTAATCAAGCCCTCGACCAGCTTCTGCTTGGCCTCCAAGGTGTTTTCGATGGTTCGCACCTCGGGCGCGGCGCCGGGCGCGAAGAAAAGCACTTGGATGGTCGGGGTGGGCGCGAGCGGGGCGGCGCGGGCGTACTTGTCGGGAACTTCGGGGAAGGCGATGCCCTCGTCGGTTTCGAGCGTGGTGTCGAGGAGTTCGTCCATCTCCCTTGTGAATTGCACCCAGGGCACATCGAGCGCGAGCAGCCAGTGGCGAACGTCGATGAAAGTCAGGGGCGCGGCGCCAGATTCAAATGCGGCGATCTGTTGGGGCGTGAGGCCAATAATATCTGCCAACTGCTCCACAGAGTGACCACGGGCGATGCGGGCCTGGACGAGTTTGGCGAGGAAGAGGCGGTAGGCGGGGCCGGGCGTGAAAGAAGAAGTGCGGCTCATTTGGCACCGCCCTCGATTGATTTGGCGTCGGCATCGGGCGCGGGAATCGCCTGGTCGAGCTGCACCATGAAATCCAAGAACGAAACGCCCAGGGCGAGGCACCACTCGCGCGTCTGGACGAAATCGAGCTGGCGCTGGCCAAGCTCGAACGCGGCGACCTGCGCGGGCGAAAGACTCAAACCGCTGGCGAGTTCTTCTGGCGAGACGTTGCGCTCGGTGCGGGCTTTCACGAGCAGTTCGAGGAAGATGCGGTAATCGGGCGTGGGTTTGAAGCGGCTCATTGGGCGCCTCCAAAAGATTGGACAGCGGCGAGCAAAAAGAGCGCTGGGGACGGGGTAAAGCGGTTGGACATTTTCGGACTCCTGAAGTGAATAAAACTTTATCGATACAAAGTAAAATCCACGGGAAAGCCGCCAAAAATTATCTGAGCTATTTGGGTTTTTATTTGGGTGTGGAAAAGAGTGAGCGCAGGCGGCTTCTGATATGAGCGACTAAAGAACGCAGGTAAGCAAGCAAGCTAAATCCACGAGGCGAATGCGACGTAGAACGTAAAAGTGCGGGCGCTTTGGTCACGGTGGCTTGGTTAGGTCCGGTGTTAGTGATACACGGCGTCTGCTGCTCGGCCTCTTTTTGGGCGTCTTCGCGCTGTTCAACTTGGCGCTCGGCCCATTCGCGCTCGTCGGCCCAGTAAATGGCGAGGTAGTCCGCGAAGGGCACGCCCACGGTTTCGCACCAGACTTCGAGCCATTCGAAGGGCAGGGGCGTAACCCCATGCTCGAACTCGTTCGCCAACCCGAATGTGAGACCGACCTCGTCTGACATGTCGGCGATGGAGAGTCCGCGCTCGATGCGGGCGCGTTTGAGGCGTCCGAGGAAGTGGCGGTGCGCGGTCGAAGGGGTGTATTCAGGCCAGACGAACTCCGGTTCGCTCTCGGTCTTCTTGGTGTTAATGACTTGGGTGGCGCGGCTCACCTTACGCCTCCCATGTGCAAAACAAATGAAAGTTGGTGGGCGTAGGCGGTGCAAAAGAGCAGAGCAAAGAGCGTGGCGGAGCGTGGGGAAGCGGGCGGGGGCAGAGGGAACATTCGGGCCTTTGGGGCAGCGGGAGCAAAAGAAGCTGCCACTTTTCCGATATGAGCGGGCCGAAAAGCGTTGAAGGAAGAAAAAGGCGTTGCTCACGGTGGGGAAATCCAAACGAGAAAGCATTTTCGATATGAGTGGCCCGAAAGAGCGGTCGAAGGGCCTCGGAAACAGGCTTCTTAGTCGGGTTAGGATCGTCAGGTGCTGCAAGTCGGGCGTATCACTGCTCAAGGAGACCGAGTTGCAAATCCCATTCGAGACTTACAAGCGGCGCCAGAAACTGAAAGGTCACTCGAGCCTACTTATCATTTGGGGCTTCATGGTGGCCCAAAGCATGGCTTCGACCGACCACGCCCCGTTCGTTAGTGCGCTGCGATGGGTCACTTTCGTGGCTGGCCTGGGCGCGGTGGGGTTTGGCGTCTGGCTTTACCTGCCGATTCGCCGCGCCGAGAAGCGCGAAAGCGAGGCGTGGAAACGGCAAGAGCAGGCCGATCTCGAGGCGGCCAACGCGTTTCTGCTGGATCCCTCGCAAAAAGAAGCGTGACAGCCACTCTCAACAAATGGTGCTGAGACCGGCGCTATTGCCTCGATCCGGATTCACCCCGTGAGTTACAACCGCAGCTTTTCGAGTAGCTCGTCTTTACCGAGTTCTGTTCTAGGCAGAGCGGGCCAGGCCTCCAAACCATCGCCCTCAAATCTGGGAATCAGATGAAAATGCAGATGCGGCACCGATTGCCCGGCTGCCACGCCGCTGGCGTGAAGCAGATTCACGCCCGTTGCGCCCAGAACCTTTTGGTAATGCAACGCAACTTTTTGGACGACGGCAAGGACCGCGGCCACAACATCCGCTGGCGAGCCGAAGAGATCAACATGGTGGGCTTTGGGGGCGATCACGGTGTGCCCGAAAGCCTCAACTTCAAGCGGCAAAAAGCACAGGACGTGTTCATCCTCATAAACCACCCACGAGGGCAGTTCGCGGCGAACCAGTTGGCAAATGACGCAGGTTTGCATGATGTGGTAATTCGCTGGAGTAACTCCTTCCAACCCGGCTGTTGATACCTCCCGCAGTTTTGCCGATTCCCATAGGCCAAGCGAAAGGAAAGAGGCGCTCTCTAATATGAGCGGCCTAAGAAAAGGCTGCTGCGCCCGTTGCGGGCTAACGGTTTACGCTTGCGAAAGCGCCCTGAGATAAGGCTTTATTGTGCGAGCGATTTCGGTGGGTTTCACTTTTTAGTGATGACCGAAACCAACTCAAAGACAGCCACAGAGCCAACGCCAGTCCCGAATACAGCCACAGAGCCAACGCCAGTCCCAAACACAGTCCTAACGCCGCCGGTGATATTCCTGGATTTCGACGGGGTGCTGTGCTTTCCCGACGGGACGTGGAGCGTGGAGGCAATGCAGGAACTGAACAGATTGTGTCTCGAAACCGGCGCCGGGGTGGTGCTCACGACCTCGCGCCGTTACGGAGCTACTGTGGAAGAGCTGCGCCGGATGCTGCTCGCCAATGGCCTCGACAAAGCGGTGACGGTGCTGGGCGAGACGCGCGATCTGGGCCCTTACCGGGCGGCAGAAAAGAGCGGCGACCTCATGTTCCAGGTCGAGTTCGAGCGGTGGAGCAAAGGGCGGGAGATCGCGGCGTGGCTGGGCGAACATCCGGGCGCGGCGCGGTTTGTGGTGATCGACGACAAGCCCCATATCTGCGCGCCCTACCAGAAGCGCACGGTGGTGCCGGTCGGGGCGTTTAGCGCGGGCGATAGAAGGCGGGCGATGCAGCTACTGCTCGATAGGAGTCGCGCTCGCCTAACTATTTCATCACATATGAGTGACTAAAGAGAGCGGGTGAAACACTCTGTTTGCGGGCGTCGCGAAGAGGCGTTTTCTATATGAGTTGCTCTATATGAGTGGTTGCAAAAGAGCGGGAAAGTATCCGCTCGGTGCTGCTGTTCACGCTTCGAAAGAGGGCGGGAACAAAGCCTAATTGTGGGCGGAATTTCGGTGGGTTTTACTTTTCTATGCGCCCTCGTATGACGCCATGCGACCGCCCCCCCCATGAACACACTTAAACACAGCTCGCCCAACCAATTTCAACCCGCCACTACTTCAGGTTCCGCGAGCGGCAACTGCTGCCGCTCCGCTTCGAAGCGGGTCATGAACTCGATGAAGTCCACGCTCAGCACCCGGCAGCAGTGCAGGAGATCGACGGGATTGATCTGGCGCTCGAGCGACTCGACCTTTTGCATGAAGGTATAGGGCCGCGAAAGTAGGGCCGACATCGCGCGCTGCGAAATCCCGGCACCCTGCCTGGTCTCGCTGAGTTGCCGGATAAGCAGTTTGTATTCGGCGCCGTGGACACTTTTTTCTCGCAGAAGATTTCCCTCGATGGGGAAAGTTCTGCTTCTATCTGCACTGATACCAATTCGGTGTCAATTTGTCATAATCACTTGCAAGCTACTTTGGGCGCCCGCAGATATTGAGTCGGAGCGTGACTCAATATCTGCTTCCACCTCTTCCACATCGCACCCAGCCAGACCAACATGACACCCGATTTTCAACAATCTCCAGAGAGCGGTTTCTGCTCGCAATGCGGGACGGCCAACGCGCGCACGGCGGCGTTTTGCGCCCGGTGCGGCGCCCTTCTGCCATGGGCCGCGCCCAAAGCCGAACCGGTGGCGCCCCAAGCGGTCGAACCGGTCGCCGCGGCAGCTGCGCTTGTTCCACCGCCAATGCCGCCTATGTCCCCGGCGGCAACGCAAGCCTCACCTCAATCAGCTTCCTCCAACACTCCGGATTTGGCGTCTGGCGTCGGGGCGTTTGTCTCCAGCCTCAAGACCGATGCGTCCAGCAAAACGCCACCCGAGCTGGTGCGGCGCTACGCTTGGCACCTGGTGGCGCTGGCGCTCTTGCTCTTTGTGATGGTGCGCATGGCCTCGACACTTGTGACTTTGGCGGCACTCGGCGCGCTGGTGAGTCTGGTCGTTGGTCTCAAGAACCCGGAGAAGTTCCGCTGGGTATTCGGCGACCGGACTTCCAAATCGACGGTGGGCTGGACTTTTGGCGCGTTGTTCTTTCTGCTGGTTTCGGCGCTGCCAAGTTTGGATGGCAAACAGGAAGGTGCGGCTTCGGTTGCACCGTCGCCCGAAGCTGCTTCCGTGACGTCCCCTGCGCTGGTTGTTGCCCCCGTGCCGACGAGCGTGCCGAACACCAAGAGCGCGGCTCAGATGCGGGCGGACGCGACAAAAGAGCGCATTGCCCAACGCGCCGCCCGTGCCCAAGCTAAAGCCCAGCGCGATTCGGCTGAAAAAGTCGCCGAGAAGAAGCAAGCCGAGCGCGATGCCGCCATGATGGCACGAGCGAAAGCCGAGGCCGCCAAAACCAAGGCCGCCAAAACCGAGGCCGACAACGTCAACGCTCCCAACCTTGATGCGCCTCGCCTCGGCGTGCCCAAGGTGGACTTTCTGGGCACCCATGCTATCCAGGCTTCGGTGGCTCTGCAAGACGCCGGACTGGTCGTGACCAACGAGGACACCTTCGCCTATCGCCAGGTCAGCGTTATTCTCAACGACACGGGGATTTTCGGCGGTTTCACCTTCGAGACGCCCCGGATCGCGCCCGGCGAGCGGGTGGAAATCCCGTTCGGAGATTTCGTCACCAGGAAGGACGCGCGACGCTTCGTGCCCAGCCAATACAAGCTCAAGCGGGTGCTGCTTCGCTGCAAAACCGACTACGGCATCGGTGTCGGCTCGTGGCCCGTAAATTAATCCATCGGTGAATGAGTTTTTATGTGCAATCCTTCACCGACAAAGCCGCAAAGAAAGAAATAGGACACCTCCCATGATCATTTTCAAGACACTTCGCAGTCAACGTTTTCTGTTCTTCCTCGCCCCGACCTTTTGTGTCTCCCTCTTGTCGCTGGGCCTGGCTCCAACCCGGTGCCAGGCCCAGCCCGCCATCTTTGCGGGCGAGGGCATGGGCCAAATCCACATCGGCGAAACGAGGGCCAGCGTCCTCAAAAAGCTCGGCAAGCCGACCCAATCGCTGCGCTGGGAAAGTGTGCCGCTACTTCAAGACACGTGGACGAGCAAGAAATCGAACTCGCGACTGGTGGTGCTTTACTCGATCGGTCACCAGCGGGTGCTCCAAGTCGAAACCACTTCGCCCAAATTCTACACGCCCACTGGCATGTCGGTTGGGTCAAGCGCGGCGGACGCGCTCACTTTCCTGGGCAAAGGCAAGAACGGTCTGTTGCTCAAAACCCTCGGTTCTTCCAAGCCCCAATATTACACGCTGATGTATCACACCCAGAAGGGTATCGCCTTCTTCTTCAACATGACACAGAAGGATATTTCCCGGGGCAAATGCGAGAAAATCATGGTTTTCTCGAGTCCGATGCCGTTGCCATTTTTCAGTCCGACTACCTACCAAATGGTCGGAGCCGAGGAGTTCATGAGGAACAGGAGCAAAGGCTAAGTAACGCTATTGGCCTACATATCCCCACATCCCGGCGGGTGGGTTCGGGTTTGGAAAGAGCGCAGATATTCGGGTGCCGACCGCGGGCGAGTAATTGAGGAATGGTCGGTTCCCGTATGAGTGACCAGAAAGGAATATCGAAAAGTGCCGCCCTGGAAAACTGGGGCGGCGCTTTTACGTGTTCGACGGAGAGGCAAAAACATTTTCTCGCCATTTAATTCGTCATAATTGCTTATGTTTTGTTGATAAAGCCGAACGTCGTTTCGTGTGCGAGCAGGGCAACGAACCCAAACTGGTGAAATATTTCGATTGAGATGCAATGAGGAAATTAAGAACGGCGGCTCGTGATTGAGCCACCGTTTTGTGTTTTATTGCCTGAGTATTTCGAAAGCTTGAGGTGTGTGGAGCGGCAACAGCCGCTTCTCTCCCGATTCTCAAAACGTGACTAACCCCAATTGATAATTTTGAGTAATTTCTGAAATAAAAAAGGCGGGGCAATAGTAAGTTTAAGATTTGTGGGTTTATAGTAAATTACAGTTAATTAATTTCGCCCAATCGATTCAGCGCCTTCCAGGTTTTTAAATTCCACCATGCGTTTTCCGTTTCTAGTTTCTTTGAGTTTTGCCGCTTGGGTTTGCAGTGCTTCGTTTTCTCCCGTGTCCGCGCGAGCGGATGAGGGCAGCGACTGGACGGCGCTGATCGCCACCCGGCAGCAAATTGGTGACGACACTTTTAAGAACAAGCCGCAAGAAGCTGTTACGCAGCTACAGGCGTTTTATCAGGGTCGCAAGCTGCATCCGATCTTGGCGGCAGAAGTGGTGTTGCAGGTCGCCGAGATCACTCGAACCCAGCTCAAGCAGCCCGATGAAGCGATGAAGATGCTCGAAGCGGGCTGGCAAGAAGTGCGCGCCAAACCCGACCCGGCTTTGCCGGTCGAGGTGATGTATCTCGAGGGCGAAGCAGCGACTTTGTCGGGGCAAAAGCAAGAGGCCGAAGCGCAAAAGCTACTGCATGACAACTTTAAGATCATTCAAGCGGCAGCGACGTGTGGGCATCCACACATGGAGGTTTATGCCTCGCGCGCCTTACAGCGATTGAGCGATGCGCAAAACGCGGTGCGGCCCGCAGGCGCCAAACCCGATGACACCATTGCATTGCTTGAAGAGGCTTTGACTGAGATGCCGGTGTTCCTCAACCCGGAGCGCCAGAAGAGTATCAACTGGAGCGAAGGTTGGATGTATGAGCGGTTGGTCGATGCGCTTTCCAAGGCGGGACGCGAGCCAGAAGCGCTGTCGTGGGGCAGACTATTCTTCGCCGAAGCCGCCTTTGATCAATCATCCATCGAGCGCGCGACCAAATCGCTTGGCGGCGTATGGGCCAAAGGAAACGATCTCGCCAAAGTGCGCGCCTTTGCTGTCGCTCAGGCGGGAGGAGAAGGCGCAGCGGCGAGTCCGCTCACGGGCGTGGCTTTTCCCAAATTCGAGGCCAACGGCGCGGTTGCGGCCCAATTGAAAGCGCTGCGGACGCTTCAAGCTAACGGGCCTTGGCGCGGACGGGTGGCTTCCATCATTACCTTGGAAATCGCGCTCCAACAGTGGCGAGGGGCGATGGAAGACGCGCAGGGCTTGCTGGTCGAAGACGCGAGCGCGCCCGATGGCCCGCAACAAGTGGCGCGCGTCTTCAAAGCCAAAGACGGCTTGGTAGTGCGGGCGAATGTTTTTCTGGCTTATCTGCAAGACAAAGCGCCCAACCCAGTGCCCGCTTTCCTCAAAGAAGCCGACGCCCAAGATAAAGAAGGGTAAGCACCATGAAAACGCACTTTTTCACGGCCCGCAGTCTGACCATGGCGTTGCCCGCCGCGTGTTGCGCCTTGTCGATGTCGCGGGCCGGGGCGCAACCCGTAGACCGCACCCGTCCTCCTGCCATCATTCCGCCGATTGTGCAGGCGCCGGTTGCAGAGGTGGCAGCGGTTGGTGCTAAGGCACCTGGTGGTAATGTAGCAGTCGTCGGTGCCAAAGTGCCCGACGCCGAGGTAGCAGTCGTTGGTTTGAGCGCGTCCGCCGCGAAGATGCCAATCTTGGTGGAGAAGTTGCGCGCTTACACCATCGTGCCCCAGCAAGCGTGGGAGGCGGGCGATTTGGACGTGACCGACCTGATTTACTTTTTGGAATCACTCGACCGTTGGGGCGGTTTTACTTGGGACAAAGACCCCGATTTGAGGCGCCAAATGGTCGCCCTTTTAGTGCAACACGGCCAAGATCAACTGCAACACACAGAAAAACTATCACCTGCCGTGCGCTTGTGGCTCGCCGATTACTATGGCAGCGTCAACGACTCGAAGTGCCTAACGCTATGTGAGAGCATCCTGCGTGAGCAGAAAGAACCGAAAAAAGGCGAAGATGCTCTGGTTTTTCAAGTTTTGGAAAGAATGGCCTGGTTTTACCGCGACCAAGGGCAATACGAAAAAAGTGCAGAAAACTGGCTGCAAGTGCCGACCCTAATTCCAGACCAAGGTTGGTGGCAAGCGGACTCTTTGATCGAAGCGGCCAGAGCTTACTCTAATGCGAAAAAGCTGGACAAAGCGCAAAGACTATATGCCCAAGTTATACATATTGGGGACACTGCGGAAAAAGGCTTAGTGATTTACGACCAAGCATTGACGCTCATCAAAGAGAACCACCACACTGAAGCGCGTGTTCTTTTGCAACAACATCTGGGGGACGATGAGGGCGCGTGGGTTAAAGTTGGATTGCTATCGCTTTTATCCGCTTCTTACTTGCGGACTGGAGAAGTCGAAGGAGCCCATCACACCGCACAAAATGCGCTCGATTTTTACTATACTTTGAAAGACCCGCCCCAAGACGGGGGAATGAAGCACCAAGTAGAACGAGCAAAAGAAGTCCTCGCCTGGTGCCAACAATATGAAAAAAACAAAACGCTTGTTAATCCCAAAGATTGAGCAAGTCGGCGGGTGCAACAAATCGCTGCCTAAAACCAGTAAGATCGCAAAAGCGTGAATACTTTTCGATGAACTATAACAGACATAGTCAGACCTGAAATCGGCACAAATGGCAGATATCAAAGGAGACCTAATGAAACAAATTGTAACAAACAGTCAGAAGAATCGCTCTAACATCTTTCTCAAGCAGAGTACAGTGCGCTATCTCGCACGGGGCGCCGTACTCTTTTCGTCCTTGGGATTCGTTTTCGCGAGCGGCATCCCTAATGTCAACAGCGCCCCCAAGCGCACAGCAACCCCGAGACACCCCAACGGACAGCGCCAGGAGGGCTTTACTCGGCCTCGCTTCGCGACAACGTTTCCGACGCCTACACCGGAGCCTACACCGGAGCCTACACCGGAGCCTACACCGGAGCCTACACCGGCGCAGTGCCAAGCGTGGTAGTGGTAAAAGAGGGCGAGATAGAATGAACTGTGCTTCGATAATATCGCGGTAGGACTTCTACCAACCCATTACACCCGCTCACACTCATGAAATACAACCGAATTTTGTCTCCTTTAGCCCTATTGTGTGGTTTGTTGAGCCTTGCCCAATTTAGCTTCGCGCAGACGCTCCAGCCGCCCGCTCATGTGTGGGTGTCATTGAGCAGTTCACCACTTCAACCGCAACCACCCGATGCCACTTGGGTGCGTGTCCAGCAGAAGAGCGGCACTCTCTTTCGGACTCTGCGGCCGCTGAGCGCCACAATTGGCAAGCTGGCGGGTATTATCGTGCCCGTATTTGATGACGGGCGCACTTTTTATGCAACACAGGTCGAGCCGTTCAAAAACCGCAACCCCCAAGCCGCCGCCGATGAGCAGGCTCTGCGCCATCTGCTGGCCGAGGCCAAAAGGCAAAATGTTCCCATCTATCTGGCGGTGGATGCGCTGGCTTGGCAGAAAACCGATTTGAAGACCGACCCGCCAACAAGCGGTCTCTTCGCTCAACATCCTCAGTGGCGCGAGACACGGCAGCAGGGTGTTCAGCCGCAAACGCCTTCAGCATTTTATGCCTCGCTCTGGCACGAAAAGGTGCGCTACTCGCTGCGCGCCCTAATGAGCGAAATAGGGACGAAGTTTCCCGAAGCGGCAGGTGTCGTTGTGAATCTGCAATTAAGTGACCGTGAGATTATAGGTTTTAGCGATGCGGCGCGTTCGGCTTCGATTGGTGCTTTAGGACTTGATCCCTTCGACCTCAACTTGCAAAACCGCATCGACGACGAAAACAATATCGAGGTGCAGCGATGGCGCGCGTGGAAGTGCGAGCAACTGGCGAATTTCGGGCGCGAGTTGCGTGACAGCTACCTTAGAGCGCTTCCCAACGGGCGCGTGCTGGCGTGGGGCATGGCAGATTATTACGCCCGCCAGGAGTTCAACGACCTGCGCGCCTCTCAGGACTGGCGCGGCTGGCTCCAAGCTAAAGTCGTGGACGGCGTGTTGCTCGAGGGGCGCTGGACGCCGCGCTACCCCGACGCGGGCGCTTTAGCCGCTTTCAAGGACGACCCGCCGACTCAGAACGCTCTAGTTCTGCCCGTCATAGACGGTGCGGCGCTCATTAAAGACAGCGACTTCGCCCGCGATTGGAGCGCCCTGAAAAATCGGGCGGATAAGGTAGATGTAGCGGTCTTCGCGGCGCGCAGTTCCGCCGACCTGCAAAAAATCATCAAGCTTAGCACGGGAGAGATGAAGATAGAACCGCCAGCTCTGCCTCAAAAGAACGAACCCTTTCCCGATTTGGCCTTGGTGACGCCAGACGGCAAGCTCTGGCAGACGCGCGACGTTCGCGGACACTCGGCTTTGGCAGTGCTGCTAAATCCTGACGCAACGTCCGGTACAATTGCAGTTTTGGAGCAGCGCGCGCGGGCTTTAAAGGCTCAGAGCGTACAGCCGGTAATGGTGGCGCGAAATGGAGCGGGACACACGGGGATGAAAAGCGCATCGGGAGTGCTTCACTTGCTATACCCGCGCAGCGAAGTTTTGAGCCGCTATCCGCCTCAGACTTCGCTGCTGCTGTTGGATCAAGCGGGCTTTTTGCGAAGCAGCTTTACCATCGCGAACCCCAACCAACTGCGCGCCGCTTTGGAAAAACTGCCCGCTCCCACCCCAAAGTTGCAAGCTGGTCAGACTGCTCCTAATTTTTCTCTGATGGATATGAATGGACAGTTGCGGTGCTTGAGTGATTTACGAGGCCGGAAGAATTTGCTGCTGACTTTCTTTCCCAAAAGCTTCACCGGAAGTTGTGCCAATCACCTCAAGTCACTTCGAGACGAAGCCGCCAAGCTCCAGGCTTTCGATACGGAGATCTGGGCGGTATCCATTGACGCCCCCGATGTGCAAATTGCTTTTGCCAAGAGCCTGAACCTACCATTTCCGCTCATCCCTGACGTTGGGCGCAACCTGGCGCTGCTATTCCAGGCCGCCGACGATGTAGAAAGTTTGGCAAAGCGAATGTCGGTTCTTATCGACAAAAACGGCATCGTGCGCGTGGTCGACACCCATATACACGTCCATTCACATGGTGCCGACATGTTAGCCCAAATCCGCGCATTAGGTTTGGCTTTCCCACATTGATAACTTCCCCACGTCGATAAAAAGCAAGTTTTCTAATTCTTTTTGGTTCAAGGTAAGAAGTGGGCGCTCGCTATGGGCGTCCCGGATATAAAGATCTGGTAGGGCTCTGCCATCCCTTTGATCTCGATTCTTCATCGGATTAGCTGTATAACAATTAGTTGGATCATGAGTAAAGGGGAATTAAGCTGCGAACGGACTTCTCTCGTGCAAATCATGGCGGTTCTGAGAGGAGTTACGTCAACCTGAGAGCCTGTCTTCATATCTTGTTTTTATCGTAACGGGACACGAATTTGAGCCGCAATTTCGTCATTCTGAGCCGGTGTCAACGGCGGTAGTAAAATGGTTCATCCGCAGATTTGGTGAAGCAGGATAGAGAGGTCAAACTGGCGGCATGGACGTTCTCGATATGTTGCCTCAAGGCGTGTCGTTGCACTTGGAGGGGTTGAGTTGGACCAGCGATCACTTGCACCCGGAACTCCTAACGACAGCGACCTCTGCTTGCTGCCCGCTGTGTGGACAACCTTCGACTCGGGTGCACAGTCGCTATCAGCGTAGCCTCGCAGATTTGCCGTGCAGCCAAGTCGCGGTTCAGCTCGAATTGTGGTGCGCAAGTTCTTCTGCGACAACCCTTCTTGCTCACGCCACATCTGTGGCAAGCGCCCACTACGTCCAAACGCGGCGCGAAGCACTGGCGCCACCATGCTCCACTGCGCGTCGCCTGAGTCACTGGGATAAACCTCTTTTGCTCGATGTGGCATGAAGCGTAGTCTCACAAACTTGCACCTTACAGCGACAGGCTCTTAAGTCAATAATATCCCTTCCGATGATAGGCTTTGTATCCAAAATGAAGCTCTCCTCCCCTCTCAAAGTCAAGGCATGACAACTAAAGTCGATTCATTCAGTAGGAAATTAAGCAATGCACACATCTGAATTAGTTGGTATTTGGAACTTGCAAGAAATCTCAGCACAGCAACCTGCCGAGAAAAGCCTCCAATTGGAGTTCAAAGCCGATGGTACATGGGTCGAGCGCCCCAGTTCACCTCCAGAACTTGTTCCACCTGCACTCAGGGGCGCAAGCCGAATTGATCGAGTTGAAGGGACGTATAAACTCAATGGCGATGTCTTGGAGAGGACTTTCGCGTCAGGAAGTCTCATTGGGCTGTTTTTCGGGGGTGGGAAGCATAGATCACTCATCGCCATCAATGGCGACAGGCTTGAAATGGCTGCCATCCAAGCCTCGAACAACAAACAAAAGCATGTGGGCATCTTCGTCTATAAAAAAGTGCTGGACACGTTCTATAGCGAATCTGATTAGCATAGTAGACGGTGTTTTAAGCAGGCGCAAGCATGGTTTGGGAATTGCTGGCTGGCGAAGTGAATGTCTTTTTCTCCTTGGTTGTCGTCTCTTAGACATAGAGACCGCACGAGATGTTTGGTCCAACTCCAGTCGAGTTTGATGGGGTTAAAGTCAGGCGGCAGATACAAGAGAGAGCAACCCGCTTTCTCGACCAGAGCCTGAATGTACCGCCCTGATCTTGGCGCGAGGGACGCAGTGAATCCAAGATCGGGCGCAAAGGAGTGAACAACCAGCGCTGGATCGTGGGAGCCAGGTGCTTTGTGTTGTGCAACGATGAGGGACAATTCGTGGAGTGGGAACGTGACGCCGCCAACTTGCACGACACCGTGTAGAGTGACTTATACTGAACCTCGATGTAGATTTTTTGAACAAAGAAGTTAATGAGCGGTGGTAGGGTTGGTCACTTTCTATTATCTACCAATTCCCTTTCATTTGGGGGCAAATCTTTAATACTTGCCATAGGGCAAAAGCCAGAATCAAGAGATGGTCTTTGGAAGTCGACCATCTTAGGAGCAACCAAAGCCATAATGCCACGAATATATCTTATTCCGAATCTTTTGAAAGCTTTCTTTGTATTGCTGACCATGTTTTATGGTTGTGCCTCTGCACAAGATGTTTCACCACCCGATTTAGGAAATCGTGTTACGACAATGTCGTTTTCATCGGACGGTATACTGGTTGCCGCCGGACTCACTCTCGTTGGCAAAGGTGAAACGCCTGGGCTACCATATGACGGTGAAGTTCATATAATTGGTGCGAGTGACGGTAAAAAGGTCCAATCTATTAGATCGCTTGGAGGCGAAGTAGTTGCGGCATTATTCTCCCATGATAACATGTCGGTAGTAACAGCTATCCGAGTTGGGAAGAAGGCTGGGAATACATACTCTTTCCAAAGCAAGTTGTGCTTTTACGATGTAGCTAGTGGCAAATTATTGAAACAATTACCATACGAGTATGGAGTAGTGACTTGCATGGCGATCTCCCCAGATGGAAAGACTATTACCATTGGCGATGCAAGCGGCCATGTTTCATTCTTTGATGCTGTCTCTGGAAAGACATCTCGTGAGCCATTGGTTTATCCAAAGTCGCAAGTTCAGGCACTTCAGTATTCCGCGATGAACAACACTCTTCTAGTGGGGCTATCACGGAGTTTGCGTTATTCCATGTTTAGAAGTGAGATTAAACTATTAGATGCCGAAAACTTTTCGGAAAAACGAATGGTTAAAACTGTGGGATTCTTATGGTCGGCTTTATTAGCGGATGATGACTCGGCAATCGTTGCACACACTATAGTTGATCATATTCAACTCGGCGCGGGCCAGTCGCGCACGTCCGATGTGCCGTTACAGGTCGCGGCCGCGCCGCAGATGCTGATTTGGCCGCGCCACTGGATGGTTTTTCCCAACGTCGCGGGGGACAGAATCAATTTCGCCGGCATTGACGCGCTGCCTGGAAAACTCGAGTGGGACGGCAAAAGCGCCATTGGCCAGAGCGTGACAAGTCAGGAAGGCCGCATCGACATTGCACCTCTAGGCGGGGGCGTTGGCGAACGCAAAGAAGCGATTTTGTTTGCCGAAATCGAGTCGCCCAGAGCGCAAACCGTTCAAATCGGCGCGAGCGCCGACTGGTATATGGAATGGTTCGTCAACGGCCAAAAAGCCTATTCTACTCTGGAATCCGGTAACGTGGGCGCTCAGTCGCTGACCTCGCATGTCTTTCCCGTTGCGCTTCGGGCCGGTAAAAACCTGGTGGCAGTGCGTGTTCAAAGCGGATCGCGTGGCTGGAATTTCCTGAGCGGCGGGCCGCTTCAAGACGATCAATTGATCAATGGAATTTTGAGATTTTGGCGACCAAAAGGGAATGTATTTGAGCCGAGTGGACTTCCAAAGGCGAATTTTCTTTTATCTCCTATCAACCGAATGGCTGCATCCATAAATGGAAAGACTGTGGTAACCGTTGGCGATGGCCGCAACATAGAACGGAATTGGAATTTAGTAGTCTGGGATACCAAAACACAGTCGCCAAAGTACGGTTATATATTTGATTTCCGCGATGGTTCTTCAGTTACATCTATAGCAGTTGATCATAGCGGTAATTTAGTCGCGTGTGCAACTGGCCCATCTGCGATTACGATTTGGGATGGTGTTACGAAGAAATTTGTAGTTGTCGATTTCTAAGAGGATTTCTGAATGTCAGGTAACAGTCATTGTAGTTGACGGCGTAATAACTTTAGGTGAAATAATGGATACATATCACGACGAAGGACATAAATTTTCTCCTAATAGTTTGACTATTAGTGGTCCTGTGAAGCTGGTTGGGATTTTAAAAGGCAAATATGCTTTACGGTCGCCCAATTTAGAGGAAGCAATGCTCCAAGTGCCTCGCCACCACTTCCTACCAGTAACTGAAATCGAAAATATTTACACCGATGAGCCGATTGTGATTAGGACAAGTGACGGATTAGCAACGAGTTCGTGTTCGCAGCCGTCCGTAGTTGCCAAGATGTTGGAACTTCTAAATCCTGCCCCCGGCGATAAGGTTTTGGAAATAGGATGTGGAACTGGTTGGGCAGCTGCTTTGATAGGATATTTGGTGTCGCCATCGGGGGGCGTCACAACGATAGATATCGCATCTGACGTGGCTAACGAAGCGATACTAAATCTGCAGCGCACTGGCGCAACAAACGTTGAAGTGGTCATAGGCGATGGGGGATTGGCTTACGCACCAAATGCGCCGTACGACTGCATCGTTGCGACGGTTGGTATTTGGGATATACCTTCTCCATGGCTCGCTCAGCTTCGGGTTGGGGGCAAGATTGTAGTGCCCTTTTGGTTCAACACCTTGCAGTTTGGAGCCTTATTCCAAAAAATGGATGACGCTAATACTCTAATTCTTGTAGGTCAGTGCGGTCAGTTAGGCTTCATGCGCTTGAGAGGCGAGTTTTCTGGACCCGACTCCTACCACTACGAGAATGATTTTCGACTCGACTCAGAAATCTCTGATTTTGAAAGTCGACAAGAATTGATGGCTCTTTTGAAACTCCCTATGCGCCGCGATCCAGCTTCGAGGCTTTGGACAAAAGAAGACCTTCACTTTTTTACAGAGTTTCTTGCTCTCACCGAAACGCACACAGTCGGAATAATGGATAAAAAAAATCGGTTTGGTTTTTCCTATGGTAATGGCCTCTATAAAGAGAGCAGCTTGGCTCTTCTCTCGCCCTACGTAAATGATAGCATTCTTTACCCATTCATTGTTTTTGGAGGATGCAGCGCCATGACAGAACTTCTCTCGTTAAACCAAAAGTGGGAAGATCTTGGACGACCGTGCGGCTTAGCTGCAGTTCACATCGTCGCCACCCCATTGGGCATTAAACCACTTACTCGAGACAGTGTCGGTAAAAGATGGATGCAGTATCAAGCCTCCTTCAAAACCCCCCCATAATACGTATGTGGTTCTCGGCAACGAACTGGAATTAGATGAGCAGTGGCTGTTTGTTGGCGACAAGAAGAACGAGGTATGGATCTATGTGGCGCTGTGCCGCAGAACTCGTCAGGTTGTGGCGTGGATGCCAGGTGACCACTCGCGCTCCACTTGCCAGCAGCTCTAGGACAAGGTGCCGCAAAGCTACAAAAGCTGCCGCGCTTTTGCCGACGCATAGCCCACTTATGCTCTTGTGGTGCCCTAGAATCAACTGTACCAGCAGCAGAAAAAGGGCCCGGCCAATCGTCTGGAACGCTTCAATCTTACGCTCCGGCAGAGAGTGGGACGCCTAATACGCAAGACGCCTTCCTTGTCTAAAAGTTATACCAAGCACCCCATCCACATCAGGCGCTTCCTGCCCGAATACAACCGATACTGCCTCCACAGATTCAACCAACCTCGCCAAATTTGACCACTACCCGAGTCGGTATAATGATAAATCTGAAATCTATAGTTGTAGCGAAAAACCACGTGTCCTGTGATTTACTTAATGAATCCACAATTTTGAATGTAGACACCGGCATGTATTATGGTCTCAATGAAATTGGATCGGAAATCTGGAGAGCTTTAAAAGACGAGAGGGAATTGTCGGAAGTATTAACACTTCTACTAGAAAAATACGAAGTAGATTCGGAGACTTGTCGAATTGATTTGATTGACGTTGTCGAGCAACTGCATGAATTGAAGTTGGTCGATATTGTAATATAAATAAAGGCATTTTACTGCACGGGACTTTTATGAGTGGTTTTGCTGCCCTGTATTATAAAAACGGGCGTAAGTTAGAAAGTGCTCAAATGGCCTTAATGACTGACGCTATGTCTCACCGTGGCCCAAATGGAATCGCTTATTCGTGTGATCAAGGAGTCGGTTTAGGCTTTTGTTCTCTCCATACGACACCGGAGTCATTGAATGAATATTCAGTTTTTATCAAAAGAGGGCGTAGTCTTTCTATAGTTACGGATGCTCGCATTGACAATAGAGAAGAGTTGACAAATGCACTGGGAGGCAAATACCGATCTACTGATTCAATTAGCGACAGTGACCTAATTATTTCGATTTATCAAGAGTGGGGGGAAAGGTGCGTAGATAAAATTATTGGCGACTTCTCATTTGTTATCTGGGATAGTCACAAAAAAAAGATGTTCTGTGCGCGGGATCAACTTGGAATTAAGCCTTTCTTTTACTATATTTCTCGTGAAGTTTTCTGTGCAGCGTCCGAAATAAAGGCGATTTTGACCGTGCAGGAAGTGTCAAAATGGTTGGATGAAGATGCGATAGAAAGTTACATATTGGACGGTTCAAGAAATGAGAGCGCAACCTTCTACAAAGGCATCAAACGTTTGTTACCAGGTTGTAGTTTGACATTTGAGTCAGACATGGTGGATGTAAAAATCGAACAGTATTGGACCATGGACTCCAAAAAGGAACTGAGACTGGGATGCGATGGTGAATATGAGGAAGAATTTCAAAGAATATTTAAAGAGTCGGTGAGCTGCCGCCTTAAGAGTGCTTTTCCTGTGGGATCTATGTTAAGTGGTGGATTGGATTCATCATCTATTGTGTGCACTGCACGCACGTTTCCTTCTAACACTCAACGGCATACTCTATCAGCAGTTTTTAACAAGTACGGTATGTGTGACGAACGAAATTTTATCAAGAGTGTTTTGGATACTGGAACCGAAAAGTCCCATTATGTAGAAGCGGACTTTTTAAGTCCTCTTACTGATCTAATTGAAGCTTTCTGTCAACTGGATGAGCCATTCTACGGGCCCACCAGCTTTCTCTATAGAGAGGTGTGTAGATCTGCTCATACTGCTGGAGTTCGTGTTCTACTTGACGGCATTGATGGAGATAATGTCGTGCCACAAGGGATCGAGTACCTAACGCATTTGATGTCTTCTGGAAAAATCTACGATTTGTGTAGAGAGGTATCCCACATGCGGAAAAATCTTGGGATTTCCAGAAACAAGATTTTGAAATCGGCTTTAAGGCCATTGCTCCCTGATGTGTTGACCCAGTTTCTTCCTCATGAGAGGAAGGTAAAATTGTCCCAGGCAGCGGTTTATGCTATTGTCCATTCTGACAGTCTTCATCGATCAAAACAGATTGAAATTGACAGAAATCAGTGGATTACCGCCGGATCAACTGACAGTATTAGAAATAATCAAGCCCGCAGTCTCAGTTCAAAACATCTAGGAACGTTTTTAGAAGCAAGCAATCTTAGTTCGGCCAACTTCCAGTTGGAGATACGACATCCGTTTCTAGACAAAAGGTTAGTAGAATATTGTTTGTCTCTTCCATTGGAACAGAAGCTCCATTACGGCTGGACGCGGTCTATTTTACGTCACTCGATGAAAGGAATTCTACCAGCCGAAATTCAGTGGCGCGGAGATAAAATCAACTTCGCACCGTATTTCGCATCGCGATTTGTAGACGAAAGTGACCAGATTATTGAATATATGATGTCTATAACCCAGAATAGCGTGGCTGCAGAGTACATCGATCTAGCGCGGTTAAAGAAAAACATAATTGAAATAGCCTCTTCGCACGGAAAGAAAGAGTTTGACATATTACGTCTTCTTCATATTTGGCGACTAGTTGTACTAAGTTGCTGGTTGGGAAAAAGCCAAATCAACCGATGCATTCATGGCTGACCTCGGAGGCTAGTATAGGAACATCCATGGTGTGGCGGGCGCTGCTTTGAAGCGGTGCCCTTTGAGAGGGGCCCAAACCGCTCGGTAGTGGACGCTGTCGTGGTGGGCGCCTTCTCCTTGCCCGCACCTGATTACCCAAACGGAACGCGGGCGCTGTGGCATAGGATGGCTTGTAGCCCCTCTTGGAGAGAGGCAACGTGTTGGTGCTGGACAACCAAGATAAGACACGCCTGATCTCAAAGAGGTGATTGTGCCTTCAGTTCGATTGGTTTCACCAAAGCCTTTGGGCAAGGGGAAGTGGTTCCGGAAGGGGGACTGGCGGGAGAAGAACTCGCTATAAACCGCATAAAGGTCGCTGTGGATGGGTAACCAGTTCTTGTCGTTGGGCAAAGTCTGGGCATACAGTGAGTCTTGTTACCTCGGGTGTAACTTCTTCACACATCTATGCAATAAATTCTCATGACCTGAACAGAGTTCGTAATAAACTTTAATGTGTCAAACATAAAGTATTTGACACATTTAGCGGACTGAGTCAATGTATCGCTTGTGACGTTACAAGATTGTCTGTCATATTGTCGACCTCAACTATTATATGTCGAATAGCTCTCAAATTCGCGTAATGCGCATCAGCACTCGCCTTGCGATTGGTGGTCTAGCGGTGCATGTGCTGACCCTTACCAATCTCATGAGTCCCGATGAGTTTACATCAGTCGTCGTCACTGGAGCAGCTTCGGATAGCGAAGGAGATATAACTCAACTTAGGGGCGAAAAGAATAGTGCGGCAGTTACTGTTCTTATTCCTTCCTTAGTTCGAAGAGTAAATCCCATTCTCGACTTGAAATCGATCATTAAAATTATAAATGTGATCAGGGAATGGCAGCCTGACATTGTTGAAACCCATGGAGCTAAAGCAGGTGCTTTAGGAAGATTATCTCGTCTTTTTATTCACGTGCCTATCATAATTCATGTCTTTCATGGTAACGTTTTCAAACACCACTTTGGGTCACTCAAAACAAGATTTTTCATTTTGGTAGAAAGGTTTTTAGCGCGTTATACTGACTGTTTTATAGTTCTATGTGAATCGCAAAAAAGAGAGTTAATATTCTATAAAATAGGTAATAAAGAAAAAATCAGAATAGTGCCCTTAGGAATTGAGATCGACGATTTCCAAGGTCTCGGCTCTGATGTTGCAACTTTGAGAACGGAATTAGCATTATCATCTAAATGTCCTATCGTCGGGATTGTGGGAAGGTTAGTGCCAATCAAAGCAGTCGATTTGTTTCTTTCTGCTGCTGTGGAGGTTTTAAAAGAGGTGAATGATGCTATCTTTATAGTAGTTGGGGACGGTGATCTGCGAAACGAATTAGAAAGAAATGCCCACAATTTGTGCCTTTCGGATTCTGTCAAATTTTTGGGCTTTAGAAACGATTTATCTAACATTTACTCGTCTTTGAATTGTTTGGTCATGTGCTCGTTAAATGAGGGGCAACCCACTGTTCTAATTGAGGCTATGGCTTGTGGGTGCCCAATTGTGGCAACAGATGTTGGTTGTATTCGTGAGATGATTTATAGAATTGATGGAGCTGCGGCTGGTATAGTTATTCCCCCCAATGATATTAAGAGATTGGCGAGCACTATCGTGCGTTTGCTGAAAGATAGAGAATCAGCGGAGGTACTGTCTAACAATGCGCGTGTTGTTGCCACTTGTTACGGTAGGGAAAAATTGATAAAAAATATGGGAATGCTTTACCGTGACCTTTTGCGAAATTGTCCGCATAAAGCATCAAATAATCAATTATAGAGAGATTTTATCTCTGTGTCCCGTAGAAGTCAGAAAGCTGCATATACGGCAAGCAAAGCTACAAGTGCAAAGCGTGCGGTCGCCAGAGCCGAGAAGGAGCGCAGTTTGAGCGCTACAGCGCGGCGCAAAAGGAGCAGATACTGCGTGCCCACAGCTAGCGGCCCTTGATGCGCGGCATCACCTGAGTCTTTGGCGTGTCACGTCCCACGCACATCGACTGGCTCAAAAAAAGATCGTGAGATGTGGCATGGCTCCTTGCCTTTGGAACAGGTGCAAGAGACGCTTTTGCCTGCTCAAGAAGGTGATGTGTTGGAGTTGGACGAGTTGTGGAGCTATGTGGGCAACAGGAAGAACCATGTCTAGTTGTGTGGATTGCTCTGTGTCGTCGCACAAGATCAGGTGGTAGCTTAGCATTCCGGTTCACTCTCAATGCTCTGCTCCCGGCAACTATGGGAGAAGATTCCGCCCGCCTGCAAAACTGGCTTGGTTTTCACCGACTTCTGGAGCGTCAACGCAAGCGGTGGTGCCCGACAAGCAGCGCCGAGCGTGTACCAAGCATGAAGGGTAGACAAATAATGTTGAGCGCTTCAAACTTACGTTGCGCCAGCGCTCAGGCGCCTCACCCAAAAAGCATTTTCCTTCTCCAAAAGTCACCTCGTGCACCTCATCCATATCCGAGCCTTCTGCCTGCACTACAACCTCCAGCGAAATGCAAAATATTAGCCTTCTTGCGCGACTTGTCCGCCACCCAGAAAGGTATCGCGGTAACCCTGATGGTAAGATCAAATGTGGTCCTTCCGTCGGAACTTTTGTCTGATCTGGGTTAAATCTAAAGATTTGGCCTATGGAGACAAAAACACGCCAGCATATTTATATTTGAAGTCCGCGACCATTGTAAAAAGTGAGATAGTTCTGGCAATTTTTCGCAGAAGACAGTGTCTAAGTAAATAAAGCGCCACAAAACCGATCGTAAGTTTCTTACATAGATGCCATACCTTTCAAATCCGAAACACAATTGCAAATACTCCGATGACATATCGTGTTCGTAAAATCTAAATCAATTTTTCAACGAGAGTTAAAAGGGGCGTTACGTCACGTTATCATTCTAACAAATGTTTTTTTTAAATTTTCGGTTCGCCAGAGTGACTCTAAAAACTCCTACTTTGGAAACGGTGATGCGAAACGAAAATGCTGGGCCCGAGTGGCAGCTGTTGTTGATTTGTGTACAGTCCAATACTGATAGTCATGCGGATAATCGCATTCATGAACTGATATTATCCGGAATTGATTGGCCAGTCTTGCTTAAGTTAGCTGAACGCCATCGCGTTCTTGGACATCTATCTCGTAGATTGATCGGCTTCTCCAATTCTATCGTTCCAGATAAAGTTAGCGATCTTTTGAGTTCAGGTTTCGTAATTAATGGTTTATTGAATTCTCACTTAGCTAAGGAATTATTACGTATAATCAAAATTCTCGAGTCGAAGGGAATAAATACTATTGCCTATAAGGGACCAGCGTTAACGAAGAGTATATACGGTAATTTGGCAATGCGGCCATCGATTGATCTTGACGTTATAGTTCCCAAGTCGAGCGTGTTGGATGCGCAGTCCGTTTTAGAAGGAATTGGTTATGAGCCGTCTGCAATATATGATAAAAATCAACAATATGTAATTAGCTATCTCTGCGGGTGGGAAACTGGATACTTTCGGAGTTCTGATGATGACGTCTCAATCAATGATAATCGAGTTAGCACCAAAGTTGAATTACATTGGAACGTAAGCCCTGTAAATTTCGGCTTCAACTTGAACATGGAGTCTATTTGGGAAAGGGCCGAGTGTTTTGATCTCTTTGGAACTATAGTAAAAGTGCCATCTGCAAATGATATGTTTTTGATGTTGTGCGTGCATGCTGCAAAACATTCATGGTCTGAACTCCAATTAATATCTACTTTATTTCAATTCCTGATGCAACGTCCAGAGACGGATATCGATTTTGTAATCCAGCAATCCCACAAATTAGGTGCAAAACGCATTGTCATCATTAATCTCCTACTTGTTAAGGCCACCTTCAGTATGCGATTTAGCCCATCTGTCGAGAAAGAAATGGAGAAAGATCGAAAATCTCACTTCATTTCCCAGGATGTGCTGAAGGCATTGATAGGTGACAATCAGCGAACTGCGGATATTCTCTTCGCGGCTTCTTGTTTTAGGCTCCGCGAGAGGACTGCCGACAAGATAAAGTGCATCGTTTTCTGGATTTTCATTCCTGTGCCAGATTCTAAAATGGCATTACCTGTTTTACCAGAGGGAGCATGGTTTCTATACTTTTTAGTCAGACCTGTACTGCTGTTACTACGGTCATTGAAGAAGCACCTCAGGAGCGTATCAGCGAGACTAACCCATGCGTTCCACTGGCTGCGTTGTACTATATAACCAGTGCTGCGGGTTTGCATGATGGCCGGAGGCTGGTAAATCAAGGAGAATGATCCAACCCGCCTCAACTCACCAGTTTCATCCCGCCTTAGAGCCTGTCTTCATGGCGTGAGATGATTCAGACTGGCAATCATGCCACGCTGTATGAATCCCGTTTACCCCAGCGACTTGAGCGATGCCCAATAGAGCGTCGTTGCTCCTGTTTTACGTTCTGCTGTGGGGCGAGGTGGCCGCGTGCCACGCCGCGAAATTCTCAACGCCATCTTCTACGTGTTGCGCATCGGCTGCCAATGGCGGTATCTGCCCCAGATCTATCCCCACTGGAAAACGGTGTATTCTTGCTTCCGGCACTGGAGTCACAGCGGCGTGTGGGATAAAGTGGTGGCCACCCTGTGGATGGAGTTGCGCTACACGCAGGGCCGCAATGCCCTTCCCACTGCGGCTGTGATTGACACCCAAAGCGTCAAGACAAGTGAAAAAGGGGGCCACGAGGTTACGACGGAGCCAAAAAGCTCTGTGGACGCAAGCGCGTAACGCTGTGCGACCTGGCGGGCAACTTTGTGGATGCCATCGTTCTGCCCACCAACGTGGAGGAGCGCACTTGCGCTCTGGCGCTGTTGATTCACCGTGGTGGCGTGAGGTGAGCGTGGTTTTTGCCGACAGTGGCTTTGTAGGAGAGGACTTCGAGCGCCAGGTCAAAAACCAGTGTGGAGTCAAACTCCATATCGTCAAGCGAGACCCCGATGCTCCTGCGGGCTTTCATGTGCTGGAGAAACGCTGGCTCATCGAACAGGTCTTTGGCTGCTGGGGACGCAACAAACACTTGAGCCGTGACTATGAGCAAAATACAAAGCTCAGTCGAGCGACCTTACAAATCGCTTCGATTCACCGCTCTCTCCGAAGGCTCAAACCTGCCACTTCACATGAACCTCCTTTTCGTTATAGAACCAAGTGAAGACAGACTCTGAGAAGGACAATCGAGCTGTTTTGCCTTGTTGACGACGCTCTGCTCGCGGAGCAAAAGCTTGCTTTAGCAAACCTTCCTTTACCCCAGTGAGGTCGTGACTTTGGGTTTGATCTCCGCTTTGCGTGGCCACGGTTGTCGTGCCTTCTTTCGCTGGGTGCCACGGGTAACTGAGAGTTAACTTCCTCGCTTGCCGGAACAGTCACACCTGTTTCGATTGCTGGGACAATACCGTCATCTATGTAGGGATTACTATAGAAAGGTTCCTCTTTTTTAGCGCAGAAGCCATTCATGATCAATCCCGAACCCGTTCTCAAAACAGTTCGACACGCCCGCCGCCCTGAGAAGCCATAGCGCCTTTGCAGGTGCTGCACGGCTTCTCGTGTAGCGGCGGGCTTTACCAGTTTTTTGAGTTGATGTCCTTAAGCGCCACGATGTCCAAAGCCTGTTGAAGTGAACGTCAACAGAACTCGACTTTTGCTCGCCCCTTCGCACCTACGCCAGATTCGCAGCATCTGGGGGGAGCACTTGCGTAGATTGCACGGTTTATATATATTGATATTGGTACATACCGTGCCAAATTAAATGTAAGGAGTTAGTAACAATGCAATCAACATCGAACCTGCCGAACCAAGATCAGAGGAGCGTTGAAACCGAATCATCAGCGCTCCCAAAAACACCGTACACCCGTCCTCAAGTTTTCACTTGTGGTTCTGTGACCCTTCTGACAGCAGGTAGCTCTCCTGGTAAGGCATCACTGGATTGTCGTTAAACAATGTATTCTATTCTAAGTGGAACCTATCGACTGAGATGTCGATGTGTTCTACTGGACCAGCTGCAATAGGTCTTAGAGTCTGTGCTCGAAGAGGAGAGCGGCCCATCACTCCATTTTGTCGCAGAGCGCAGGCTGAAACCGAGGAGTTTGAAGCCGTTTTTTGACCCTCGATTTTTCTCTTTTGGGCTGCAAACTCCTCAATAGCTGTATTCGAGCACAGACTCTTAGGAGACAAAATAAAGGCGAGGCTGTAGATTTCCCAATCCCGCCTTCGTTAGAAGGCGCGATAGCCTTGGCCGCGCAGGGCGTAGAGCAAGCTCACTACCACCACTTAGCTGGGGTGAAGATGCGCCAAAGCGGGCTTTCTCTGGCCACACAAAGCGTCATCAACACGGTAGAACAGCTGGATTGTAAAATCTTTGACGGGAAGGGGCTGGTAAATGATGGAGGGTTTGGTCATTCTCCATTATTTACCAGCCCCTTCCCGCCTCTCGCAAACCCGCAACACTGGTTATTACCATAATGGTTGTGTTAAGTGCTTTCGGATCATGAATATAGAACAATACTTCTTATAGCAAAAGGGATGAGTAATTTGATCGCCTTGAGATGAGTAATTTGATCGCCTTGAGATGTTTAATTTTACTCTCACTTGACATAAAGGTTGTTTCTAGGCGATGTCATTTTCTTTCTTCATTCTAAGATTTATGGGTGCTATTGGCTCTCAACACATCCTTGGACTTGCGGCTTCATCAAGGAGGGAATTTACTCGAAAATGGCTTCTGAATTTGTGCCGATTATTGAGCAATGCTGCGTACCAAATTGTCTCTTGACTTTGTTTTTATTAATTTCCTTTTTAGAAACAGCCGTTGGCCATAGTTATGAAGATGTCAGTAAACAAACAGCACTTCGTTATGGCCGGGGTTATGCTCCTTTGGTGCGTCTCCCTAGTCAGTTATCGAATGTTCATAGCTTCGGAAGCAAATGAGGTTGGACTATTACGCAACCTCTTTCTTGCGGCCGTTCCACTGTTTTGGAGCCATATTTTCCAATGGGCTATCATGAACAATCGGCCAATTGCTACTATTACCTCATTTTTGCTCTGGCTGCTCTTTTTACCCAATGCACCATACATGGTCACTGATTTGATCCATTTAGCACCCCGCGCTCACGTGCCGATTTGGTTTCTGTTGGCGATGTTCATGACGTGCGCGAGCACAGGTGTTTTTCTTGGGTATCAATCACTGCTCACTGTTCAACACGTGATCGAGCATCGATTCAACAAGACAGCTGGTTGGAGCGTTGCCGTTTCCTCATTGATGTTGTGTGGTTATGGGATTTATCTGGGTCGCATTTTACGTCTAAATAGTTGGGATGCCTTTGTAAACCCTAACTATTCCATTGGGGTTATCGCTGCGAATTTAAATACTTTTCCACATCCTTTGGAGATCACGTTAGTGTTTGGATTTAGTTTGATCATTGGTTATTTGGCTTTGCGATCTATAGCTACTCCTATCTGCAATGAATCTTAAAGCGCTAATCTTTTATGTTGTTTAAATATTTTTCGTTGCAGGGCGTTCTGGTCTTGATCTGGCCTCATGAATAAGTCAAACTTATTGATACCGAGGTGTAAATTCGATGTTTCTTTTACTGAGAGGAGGCAAATTTATATTTTTCAAGGTTTCAAAAGTGGACAAAGACGCTAGCACATTACCATCCTAGACAACGTAACGATAATGGAGTAGGTCTCTTAACTCGGTGAATTTCCCCTTCACTTAAAGTAGCGGCTGAACTACTTCCGTTTTACTACTTGACATCAGAACTGACTGCTCTTTAAGCCGGCATCACATTTTTGGTAATGCTTAGGTTTCGCAGAATAGTTGATATATTTTGGCTCGTTGCAGGTTGTATTGCCGGAAGAAGGCTCGGATGTGGATGAGGTGCGTGGGGTGACTTTTGGAGGAAGAAGGCGTTTATTGGAGTGAGCCTGGGATGCACTGGCGCAAGGTGAGGTTGAATCGCTCGACAGGGGTTGTCTTTTCTTCTTGTTTGGCATAAGGGCGGTACTGCTTTGCAAATGACTTAATCTGTCTTGCTATTTGGTAGTAAAATTATGAAAGAAGCTTTGAAAAAATTTTCTGTTAATTGCGAGCCTGAAATGAAGTTATTGCTTGCTTGTATCTCGATCGACACAAGTCATGATTCCAAAAATTTAATTAATGCTATATCGCAACGAAAATTGCATTGGGAGAAGTTTCTTGGTTTGTGTCAGTATCATGAGGTGCTGGGTATTGTTTATTTGCGTTTAGTCAGTGGCTTCAAAGATTATGTGCCAGAATTTATACTAATTGAACTGAAATACGAACACGAAAATAATTGCAAGAAATGCCTTTTAATTTCTGCTAGCCTGATAGGTCTGGTGGGAACACTAAGAAAAAACACAATTCGTGCAGTTTGTTATAAAGGGCCCGTACTCTCTTATATAAACCACAAAGATATTTCTGTTAGGCAATACTGTGATATAGACTTTCTAGTTGAAGAAAAAGATGTGGAATTAATCAGGAAAGTGATGATTCAATTAGGTTTTGAAGAAGAAAGGAAAATTAAAGGATGGAAAAGAAACCTGTATCAATGGTTTGAATGTGAAAATAACTTCTTCAAAGTTGACACTGGCCCTTGGGTCGAGATTCATCATAAGATTTTGCCAAGATTACTCGTTATCAAAGATAGTAATGAGATTTGGCTTAAAGAGACTGAATGGATCGTTTTTGTAGGCAGTAAAATTGAGGTGCCTCGACAGGAGAACTCGCTGTTGATTTTATGTCTGCACGGCTCAAAACATTTGTGGTGCAAATTAAAATGGTCGGCTGATTTATATCACTTTCTGAAATCGCACCCTGGACTCGACTGGTCCTATATTGAAGTAACCTCCAAGCACTTAGGCATTGAGAGGCTAATTAGTATTGGATTAAACGTAGTAAGACATCTTTATGATTTGGAACTGACAGGGAGAGCCATGACGATTGCATCTAGAGCCGATGATATGTATGCGATTGAGACGTGTGTGGCGGATTCTATCGACGATACTTCTAATGGTAAGAGAACTTCTAATAAATTTGTTCGAAGGCAGGTATTCAATTTTTTTGTCCACAAAAATTTCATTGATAAAGTTACTTACTTGATGTGGTCCTTGCCCGCTAGAGCGATTTATTGCTTAGTAAGAGTTGTGCTGCGATAAAAACCCACACGGGTGTCGGGGTGCTTTTTGCGCGCGAGACTTGGTCAGATTTGCGGGTGGGGCATAGATTTCATTACTCGTTCCTACTGGAAACAGACCGCGATGGTGGTTCCGAGTGACGCGGCAAGTTAGATTGTGAGTCGTGATTGCGTTGCGGCGTTTGCACCGTGAGAGCGACTGTTTGGTGCAGTCGGGTCGCAGCGCCGCAGGCAAGCAACGCTACTTGTGCCGAGGCTGTGGGCGGCGTAGCTGTCAGAACCCCATCATGCGGGGCGTCTCTGCTGAAAAGCAGGCGCAGGTGTTGGCGGCGTTGAGTGAGTGGATGAGTCTACGCGCGGAGGCTCGCACCTTTGGCGTCTCGCGCAGGTAGTTGTCCTGATTGAGTGTCAGCGAGAATTCTTCGCCTGTCGTAGGTTCCGGGTGTATATGAACCGGTGAAGGTGAGATATGAGCCATAGGTGAGGTAGTGGTCAAGAAAGGTTGGTCGAGTTATAAGCATGGTGATTCTGAATAGCCTGTGGAAAGTGGCCCATTTGAAGCGAGAATTTTAACCTCTAGAAAAAGTAGATTCTCGAATGAAAGGACGATTCAGCGAAGAACAGATGATTGGTCTTTTCAAACAACAGGGAGTTGGTGTCTCGGTGGCGCAGTTGTGCCGTGAGCACAAGGTGAGCCAGGCGATTTTTTACAAGTGGAATGCCAAGTTCGGGGGCATGAACGTGAGTGAAGCTAAGCGGGCGTCAACTGGAAGGTGTGAGGGTCTCCCCCTGGGTAGTCCAATCAACAGTAGAGGAGATTGGGGCTGAGGTTAAGTTTTTGTGCCCAGAGGTTGGGCGGCAAGTAGCTCAGGCTGCTGTGGGGCCTGAGAGTGTTGTATTTGGTGCGCCACGCTTCGATGATGCGTTTGGCGTGGGAGAGTGAAGTGAACCATTCCTGATCCAAACACTCGGCTCGAAAGCGGCCATTGAAAGATTCGATCTGCCCGTTCTGGGTGGGCTTTCCCGGTTCAATGAAGAACAGGGCCACACCGTGTGCTTTAGCCCAAAGGTCAAGGTTCTTGGAACGAAACTCAGGACCATTATCAATGCGCAGGCGTTGCGGCTTGCCACGCTGCACACGCAGTTGTTCCAGCACTCGCACCACCCGCTCGCTCGAGAGTGAGGTGTCACATTCGATGTGCAAGCACTGCCGGGTGAAAGCATCGATCACGTTCAAGGTGCGAAAGCTGCGACCATCACACAGCGCGTCATGCACGAAGTCTAAAGCCCATTCTTCATTGGCCGCACACGAAGCTTCAGGAAGACCACGTCCTTCACTTTTGAGCCGCTTCTTGCCTTTTTGTCGGAGCTGAAGCCGTTCTTCTGTGTAAAGGCGGTAGACCTTTTTATGGTTGATGATCCACCCTTCCTGGCGCAACGTGCCCCAGAGCAACTTGTAGCCCCATTTGAGGTTCTGATGCGCCAACGTCTTGAGCTGCTCTCACAGTTCTGCGTCATCGCTGCGGCACGAGATGTAGCGCGCTGTTTTGCGATTACACCTCAGAAGTCGAATCGCCCGTCGCTGCGAAAGTCCGCGCTCTTCTTGCAGTTGAGCTACCAACGCGCGCGCTTCGACGGGCGTCAAGCTTTTTTTGCGATCACATCCTGCAAAGCCAACTTGTCCAGAGTGAGATCGGCCACGATGCGCTTCAACTTCGCGTTCTCGGCTTCCAGGCCCCGCAGCTTCTGAGCGTCCGAGACGCTCAGGCCGCCGAACTTGCTTTTCCAGGCATAGAAGCTGGCTTCGCTCACGTTGTGCTGGCGGCAGACTTCGGCCACCGTTAAGCCGCCTTCGTGTTGCTTCAAGATCCCTATGATCTGTTCTTCGCTGAATCGTCGTTTCATGCCACTCCTTGGATTGATTCAGCCCAGGATCTCTACTGCTTTTTGGCCTACTTTACAGGGGAGATGTCAGGTGGAAATGCCAAGTTGAAGCGCATCGTGGCCGATCAGACCTTGGACATCCTGGCCCTGATCGCGCCTCTTTTGCCTGTTGCGGCAATACCACCCTTTAGCTGAACGCTTCCATGACCGATGCCACCCGCTTTGGGCTTGTACAACACATCGGGCATCGAGTTGCTGCACCCTGTTCGAGAAGGACGCTGTGAGTGGCACTTTGCCCGCAAGGGCAACCATCGCTGATTTGTGGGAGCCAAGTTCTTTGGTTTGCTTAACCAGTGGGGACAGTTAGTGAAGGTTGGTGGAACTGCTGTCCCACCAACCTTCACGACATCGTGTTCCACTGCGTTATTGAGGACTTCCAGGACAAGATGATAGTCTTGGCTGATACTGGCTTCAAGGCCAGAGAGGACAACCCCCTAAGACCTCAAGATTTGCGAATGGGGGACATGGAACCAGAGGATGTTCATCGAAACCGCCTTCTCGCTCTTCGAGGGCATCTTGAACCTCAAAAAGCAAGACCACAGGCTCAAGCTCAACCTTGCCACACGCTTGGCTTACTGTGCTGCTATCTACAACGTCTACACAAGCTGGACGGGACAAGTCAATCTCTCACTCGTCAATTTTGCATTCTAAATCCCGCAACAATGGTTAGTAATTTAAAGCGCGGTCTGAGAGCAAGCCGTGCGGGTTCACTTCAAATATAACCTTGACTAATTCAACAAATATCAAACTTGCATACAAATTTGCAACGTATTATTAGTATTTTATCCATTAAAGTAGATCCTCTTCAATGTGTGCAACCAGTTCATCGAGTTGAAAGTTGTGATTTGGACGAGTAACACGTACTACCCTTGCGCGAGCAATTAATGCCTCTGTAACCTTGAAATTATGTGGTCCTAATTTAAGTGCATGAGCGATGTAGGGTTCGAAGATATTATGTACTATAGCCTGAAAGCATTCGATTCCGGTTAAAGGTATCAATGATATTTCATCGCGATCGTGTGACAAAAGTTGGTAAATTGCACGCACTTTTAATTGCTTTGAACAGAAATTTCGAACGGGTAGAACATATTTATCAAGAGAAGGTCTGAGTCGAGTCAAATTGTCTTGCGGGTATACTAACTTATTAACCGTCTCGCTCCACAAACGATTGGCAGGAAACCCAGGCACCGTCAGCGGGTTGCCTGAATCATCGAGTATCATTGCTGCTTTATCATCAGTAAGCATGGCGTAACCTCGTTGAAGCATTGCTGCTAACAGAGTCGATTTGCCAAGGCCACTATGTCCTGTGAAAAGCACTGCACCTGAACTGGTCTCAATCGTACTAGCATGTAGAACAAAAAAACCGCGCTGCTGTAATAGAACCGCGAGTACGGTGCCCATTAAATAGACGCGGATGTCATCTTCGGTAGCATCAGGGTAAGGCGCGACTCGTATATGTTGACCATTCCTTACTAAATAGCCCGCTACGCCTGCCATATCAAACAAGAATTCTCTCTGAGCTACTTGCCAATAAGTTGACGCTGTTGTGGGATCGGTCAAAGACCGAGGCACGTCCCCATAAACGATATGGACATCAGGCTCCCCTCCGATCGATGGAAGGAGGTAGGGTAAAGCTATCTCTGATGCCACTGAGAAGCCATAGAGATTGTAGAAATGTGTGCTCATCAATTATTTGCAGGTCTTGAGTTCATTAGAGTCTGTGCTCGTATAGAGCGATAAGTTGGATTTGAGGATAAAGCGCGTGCAGCATCTTGTCGGCATCGCTCAGAGCAGCCAAGCGCGGCTGGGGTAGGTGTGGCCTTCGTAGTCTTTGTTGAGGCACCTGTAATAGTTCATCAGCTAAAGCTCCTTTCGACAATGCAGCACACAGGCGGGTTGTGCATCAACGACGTAAGCTAGGTCGTGTCCTTGGCTGTGGCGCTTGACACGATCTTTTTTTGAGCCAGTCGATGTGCGTGGGACGTGACACGCCAAAGACTCAGGTGATGCCGCGCATCAAGGGCCGCTAGCTGTGGGCACGCAGTATCTGCTCCTTTTGCGCCGCACTGTAGCGCTCAAACTGCGGGGACTCGTGGCACTCGACCGCACGACCTGCACTTGTAGCGCTGCTTACCCACCGGGGGGCGACCATAGCGAACCACGTCCGCGCCCCCACAATGAATGCACTGCTCAGGGATTGTTACCATGCTCCAAGTTCAACTCATCACATCCTTACGGACCACTATCCAAAATTACCAAGTAGAACGTTACTTACTTAACTCAACTATCTATATGTTGAAAAAGGCAATGCTCCAAATTGGCAAAGCCGTAAACATCAGCGTCTAATTTTTCCATCATCATCTATATCTATAGCGGTTCCGATTAATGTAAGCCGAGCCCGCAGTGTGCGAACGAAGCGGTGGCGCCAGTTGGAGGCAGGTCATATGCTGCTTGTCGAATCTCCCTTTCTCGCGTGATGTCGTCTCTGGGTGCCAGAGTGCGGACCTTGTGCTTATGACCTGCATCCCAAGATCATCCCACTTGCAGTGAGAGAATTTCGGCTTGGTTTGTGCCCAGATTGTGGGCGGTAAGTTGTTCAGGCTGGAGTGCGGCCTGAAGGTGTTGTAGTCGTGTCGCCAGTTCTCGATAATGCCTCTGGCGTGGTGCAAGTCCATGAACCATTCCAGATTGAGGCACTCGTCGCGCATCTTGCCGTTAAGCGACTCGATGACGCCATTTTGTGTGGGTTTTCCCGGCTCGATGAAGTGCAGCTTGATCTGGTTCTTGTGCGCCCATTCATCTAAAGCCCGCCCGGTGAACTCCGGCCCGTTGTCCACCTGAATCACCTGCGGTTTGCCCCGCGTTTCGAGCAGAGTTTGCAGCACTCGAACCACGCGATGCCCAGTTAGGCTGGTATCGACTTCGATGGCTAATGCTTCTCGACTGAAGCAGTCCACGATGTTTAAGGTGCGAAAGCGGCGCCCGCCATTGAGCGTATCGTGCATAAAGTCCATGCTCCACATCTGGTTGATTGCGACCGGGCCCTCAGGCTTGACCCGCAACGTGCTGGTGACGCGTTTGCGTTTGCGAGCGCGCAGCTTCAAGTTTTCTTCGCGGTAAAGACGCAAAACCCGCTTCAAGTTGATTGGATGCCCCTCGCGGCGCAACAACACGCCCAGGCGCCGATAGCCAAAACGAGGTCGTTCCTGGGCCAGCTCCTTGAGCCGTGCCCGAACCGGCGCCTCATCTGCCTTGCAGCTCTGGTAGCGCACCGTGCAGGTTGGGATGCCCACCAGGGAACAGGCGCGACGTCTGGAGAGTTGATGCTGCTTTTGGATGTAGCCCGCCACTTGCTTCTTAGCAGCGGGCTTCACCATTTTTTTGAAGCACATCCTTGAGAGCCGCGTTATCGAGCATCGACTCCGCTAACAGCTTCTTGAGCCGGGCGTTTTCTTGCTCCAGTTGGCGCAGGCGCGTCGCTTCATGGACTTCCATGCCACCGTATTTGCTCTTCCAGCGATAAAAAGTCCCTTCGCTGATAGCGTGTTCTCTGCAAATCTGCGCGACGGTGACGCCCGATTCCTGCTGTTTCAGGATGCCGATAATTTGTGCTTCGTCGAAACGTTGTTGCTTCATCTGGTTTCCTCTTTTGAAATTTTAGGAGAAAACCTCACACTCAAAACGGGATGACTTTAGGGAAGCAGGTCAGAACCAAAGGTAACCAAGAAATTCACCTAACACTCACGCGAAAAAATACTGATCCCGTTGGCGCCAAAGCGAAAGGCCGTTCAGCTTGCCTATGTTCCACCTCAAAAACGCTACATCACCAATAATCGCTACTACTGGACCATGCCAGAAAACCTATAATTACAACATCTTCTTTATAATCCCCACTAAAAACATCTGATAGATCTAAGATCGGTTGGTTACTTCCCAAATTTCTTTTGCTAAATTTTCTATATTGCCGAGCGATTTTTGATATCGTACGATGTACAATGGAATTTGGGAGCATATTGTCGACACTCGCGAAAACATTTCACCATCCTTGATAAAACTGCGTGCATCGCGTAGTGAATGTGCATTTTCATATAATATTTGGATTGCCCACATTGGACGTACTTTAGTTATTTCAATGAGGTTTTTTTCGCAAATTATGTCTTTTGGTTGCAAGAAGAATAAAGCGCTAACCTCAGAGTTGTACATCACTCGGTCTTTTTCTGGGACGGGTACCCAAAATTGGCGTTCACCTGGGAAAATTTGCCGACAATTATCGCGTTCCAACTTTAAAGCGTCGATTGCCGACTCACGAATCTTGGGAAATAACGACATTGAAGGCGTACCAATAATTTTCTTTTCTATCTCGTACAATGGCAAGACATCATCGCTTCCAAAAAGTGCACCAAACTGCATCATCTGCCAAGATAATGTAGATTTTCCAGTTCTCGAAGGGGCGATCAGACCTATAAACTTGCCGTCTAAGCTTACTGAAGCCGCGTGTAAAGGCAATCCACCTTGGAGCAATGTAAAAAGGGGTATAACCGAATTGATAATACGATATCCAGCATAATGTTCGGCATTGTCACTATGAGAATAGTACACCTTGTTATTCACGGCATCTACAAATATGCTAACTTGGTAGTCGAGATAATCGCAGTTCAAAAAAATACTTTTTGTGGGATCAATTTCACCATTATGCCCCTCCTCGTTGTTTTGTTGCAATCTATGATCAAGAAATTCTTCTCTTTGAATTGATATATTGTGATTCAAATTTCCGTCAGTGATTTTTTTTATTGATCTGGAGCATGGTAGCGCCAAGTCACTATGTAGTAAAAAGTTGTGAACCAAGTATATTTTTAAGTGACGCATATTTGATGTTTGGAATAGATTTAGCTTGGCGGTTAGGATTGCATGTTAGTCAGAGAAGACATCTCGGTGTGACGCATTATGAATTCTCCTAATCACATAAGACCTTTCACGAGCTGTCAGTGGCTCAATTTGCCATGATTGTGTTGCGTAACTCCCAACAGTTAGAGTCTGTGCTCGTATAGAGCGATAAGTTAGATTTGAGGATAAAGCGCGTGCAGCATCTTGTCGGCATCGCTCAGAGCAGCCATTCAGGGATGCTGGCAGGCTCGAGACTATCACCCAATTTTTTACAACGGTAGCGACGGAGCGCAGGTCGTAAATTCAAAAATACAGTAAAGATAATGCAGCTTCTACTAAACTCCAATCGTTGTGTAATTCACCAGACACCTCAGTCTCAAGTCTGTGTGCCAAGCGCGGTAGGTCTACATAATGTCCCATTCCAGGTGGCACACCGTTTCTCAAATTTTGTGCTATTTGAATCAACGCTTGGTCCTTACATTTAAGAAGTATCTTCGTCCGTCCACTATCTGATTTATCGGTGTTCCAACAAATTTCAGGAGGGATAACACTATCAAGAGCGCCACGCACAAATTGGCGCGAATATTGAGCGTTCTCTCGGTATAAATAGCACGGTAACCCAAGCGCAAACTCAATGAGACGCCGGTCCAATAAAGGGTAACGGTAAACCAAATTGTGACGAAGACCGCTGATGAACCATGCCTCGATACGCTCATTAAGATAACCACTTTCAAATCGAGCTATTTGCTCATGGTGTACTCCATAATGGCTGAATGAACCGAATGAGATAGCCAGCTTTCGACGCTCAAATTCAGGAGCAATATAAGGCCGGTAGTTACTCTGCTCCGATTTCCACGGCAACAGCGGTTGGACAACCGTACGGACGAAGCGACGTCTGCCTCCTCCCATATCAGATCGGAACTCTCGGCAGGCACGCCGAATCAAACCACGCTTCAACAAGCCAACATAATAGCCATTACCATAATAACTGATCATCTCATCACCACCATGGCCTGATAGCATAGTGTGCACTCCTTGCTCTTCTGCTTGGCGTTGTACTAAAGCCTCGTGCGCCAATGTTGATGTCATAGGATCCTGCGTTGCGTTGCGACGCCACTGCGATAACAGGTCTTCTGATTTCATTTCTTGATAATTCAGTCTTATCCCTTCCTTATGGCCTAGAATTGCGATGAGAGCTTGATCCATTGATACAGGGTCAACGGGCGGAGGCTGCCAGCAAAAACCCACTGGAGGCGTCTGACCACGGGCACGCAACGCGCGGGCTGTTAAAACAGCGATACCAGATGAATCGAGACCTCCAGTAACATGTATCCCAACCTTTGAAGTGTCACGTAAATTGTCGGCTACAACCCGTTGGTATAACTCCAAGAACGCATCGTGATAATCGTTAAGCGACGATAAGTGTATAGGCGATGAAAATTCAGGAAACCAGTAACGTCGTAGTTTTACTTGACGACTACTCACAATCAGAGTGTGCGCTGGAGGTAACTTGACTATACCTTCAAAGAACGTTTGTCGATGGTCATAAAAAAACCCCTGGTTTAAACCAGATAATATAAATGTATCATTGAAAACATCTTCAACATCGGGTGCGGCGAGTATCACTTTGATGTCGGTTGCAAAAATAAAACGACGTGAATTCAAATGGTAGTAGAAGGGCACCGTTCCAATATGGTCACGTGCACAAAATAAAATTTTCTCCCGAGCATTCCAGATCGCAAAAGCATAATCTCCTATCAAATGGAGAGGGCAATTTTCTCCCCATTTACAGTAAGCGCGCAAAATCAACTCGCTGTCACTGAAAGACGTCAACTCAGATGATGTAATGCCAAAGGCCTCACCAAGATTGGAACGATTGTGTAACAATGTCAAGCCAACTATAGTGAGATTTTTTAAAGAATCATGTAATGGAAGGGCAGTTGTATAGCAGAATGAAGGAATTTCACTGCAATTTTCAATCAAACAAACATCCTTATCTGACCAATGGTTACTGCTACCACTATGCAAACTCTGCATAGTTTCCGTTAATGTTTCAAATAGGCCTTCAGCGTCCGATATAGGAGTTTGGCGGAGGAAGCCACAAAATATACTCATAGTTAAAGTCTGTGCTCGTATAGAGCGATAAGTTGGATTTGAGGATAAAGCGTGTGCAGCATCTTGTCGGCATCGCTCAGAGCAGCCAGGCGCGGCTGAGGTGGGTGTGGCCTTCAAAACCACCACTTCAAGCCACACCCCAACGTGTCGCATATTACGAACCGCTAAAGGACGCACGTCTTCCCACTGCTCATCGCTCAATCCGTCTCATACCTGCACTGTATGACAAATATTCTGACTCATTACTGCCATTGTGCACAGACTCTTAGCTGGACTTTATCCATTTCCAGCTGGCTTAAGAGCAGCATAGCCGCATGATTTCTGCTCATTAAGGGAAGTCATGCTGCCTCTGCCACCTGAGCTTGTCGCTCTGTTTGTGCCCTTGCACCGCTGTTTTATGCGTCTATTTTGCAACAAGCTCAAGTGCTGGTGACGGGTGCTATTCTCACTCCTGGCGGGCGCACCGTCACTTCGGCTTTGCGCGCCATGGGCCTTTCTGACACTCGCCAGTTCCAAAACTACCACCGCGTGCTCAACCGCGCAACATGGTCCTCGCTTCAAGCGGGCCACGTCCTGTTGCAGTTGTTGGTGAAGGCTTTCCTGCCACAAGGGCCGCTCGTTATCGGCGGGGATGACACCCTGAAGCGCCTCCGTGGTGCCAGGATCAAAGCCAAGGGCATCTACTGTGATGCAGCGCGCTGAAGCCACTCCCACCTGGTCAAAACCAGCGGCCTGCGCTGGCTCTGTCTAATGTTGCTTGTGCCCGTGCCTTAAGCCGGGCGCTTGTGGGCTCCACCTTCTCTAACCGCCCTTGCACCTTCAGAGGGATATCAGAAGCAGCGTGCTCGGCAGCGGCATCGCCATAAGACGCTCGTGGACTGGATGCGCCAGTCTCTTCTCCAAGTGCGGCGTTGGTTTCCCGATCGAGATGTGGTGCTGGTGGCTGACAGTAGCTTTGCGGTGCTGAATTTGTTGTCGGATTTGCAGCGGCTTAAGCCACCGCATCGACCTATTGCGGTGGTCACGCGCCTGCGCAAAGATGCGGCTCTGTATGAGCCAGCGCCTCTTCCACGGCTGGGCAAGAAGAGCCGCAATGGTCGGCCACCACTCAAGGGCAAGCGATTGCCGACCTTGTACCAACGCCTCCATGATCCGCAAACACAATGGGCATCCGTCCAAGTGCCGCAGTGGTATGACTCGGTGACACGTCCTCATGGCACCGGCGGCTCGCGCTGTGTAGAGATCGCAACAGTCACGACCATTTGGTATCACACGGGCAAGCCTCCCGTTCCGCTACGCTAGGTGCTGGTGCGCGATCCACAGGACGAGCTCTCTCCGCTGTCTCTGTTGTGCACCGATACCAAAGTGGATGTGATGCAGATCGTGCAGTAGTTTGTCTCGCGCTGGCAGGTGGAAATCACCTTCCACGAAGTACGCCAACACCTGGGCGTCGAGACGCAGCGCCAGTGGATTACTCCGGCCCTTGCACGCACCACGCCTGTGCTGCTGGGTTTGTTTTCGCTTGTAACGCTTCTAGCTCAACGCTTAGTGGATCAGCAGGCGAAGGTGGTACAGCCTGTGGCGTGAGACAGAGTGCCTGGTATCAAAAGGAGAAAGCCACCTTTGCCGATGCTTTAGCCTGGGTGAGACGCTACATCTGGTCCCATGCTCAAGTCCACGCTCAGGGGGCTTTTTGCACCTCGCACGTCAGACCCGACCGTCAAAAACTTCAACACGCTCTCTTCGAACAAATGATAGACTTGCTCTGCTATTCATCCTGATGGATAATGTCCAGCTTAGATCTGACGCGAAAAAGGGTCGAGTTGGAATTCTCGGGCGTTGGCTTGTTGTCTGCCCACCACTCAATTCAGTTTTCACAATGGGACTGACCTTGACAATTTAAATTTTGATATTCGACATGGAGCATTTCTCTCCATAGCAGCCGGAGTTCGTTGAGGCTATTTATATGTCCTCTGCAAAATCGTGTTGTCGGTCGATTTTTCAAATCTACTTGATCTTCGCTGGGAACCCTGATACGCTATGCATCCGATCAAATATGATCACATAAGGGGAAACCAAATGTCATCACCACAAAACATCTCACAACAAGAAGAGAACCCGATCTCAATGGAAGTTCCAGATGAGTCTTCAACTGCGCTAGGGCAATGGAATGCTCCAACTTTGACCCGGATGGGTATCGGAGGCTCTACTCTCGGTGGCGCCTTTCGTGCTGATTATGAAAGTGGGTTTATGATAAAATCCTCCAGTTAGAAAAGCGGTTACATTTATCAAGACAGTTAGGGGTTACGCAGTTGAGAATTCCGACGAGGGAAGGCTTGCGCTCTCTTCCAATCTTCAACTTCCCTATGGGAAGAGGGCGCAAGCCCCGCTTGAATACAACTTGCAGTCACATTCAACTGCGTAACTCCCAACAGTTAGAGTCTGTGCTCGTATAGAGCGATAAGTTAGGTTTGAGGATGCAGCGTGCGGAGCATTTTGTCAGTCATAGCCCAGAGCATCCAAGCGCGGGCGAGGTGGGTGTGGCCTTCGTAGTCTTTGTTGAGGCACCTGTAATAGTTCATCAGCTAAAGCTCCTTTCGACAATACAGCGCACAGGCAGCACCTCAAAGCTCGTCATGCCAGCGTAGCGCTTCACGATCTCAATGGAAAAGCCATAGTACTCTTCGATCTTCTGTTGCCACTCTTGCCCCCGAAGCCGCCATCAGACCGCACCACCTCCAGAGCAGCACACACCTCTTGACCCGCTAAACCTCAGAACGCTTCTTCAGCTCCTTGGCGTTCGGGGATGCTGGCAGGCAAAACCACCACTTCCAGCCACACCCCAACGTGTCGCACATCACAAACCGCTTGAAGTCAGCTCAGGCGTCAGCGCCGTCCCAACCGCGCTGCAGGAAGTATGAGACCTGTTTTCGAGGACACCTTCACACTCTGGCTATCCACGATTGCGGCACTGGGCTGGGCGCTTTTGCCATAGACGCTTCGCACCTGAGCGCGCAACGCGCCGTGCCTCTTGTCCAGCACCCCGTTCCACGCCCAGCGATGGTAGCACAAGTGAAAAGTGCTCCTGTCAAGAAAGTCATGTAGCAATAAACGCGACTGACACCCAGTGCGCGCCACATAAAGAATCGTATTCACGATCTCACGGCGGCTCACACGCGCTTTGCGTCCCGTTTTAGCTTGCACCAAAGGACGCACTTCGTCCCACTGACCACCACTCAAATCTGTGTCGCAATGCCTTATCATCAGCTTAAGTCTCACTTATTACTCTCTTTGAGCACAGCTATAGAGGAACGCAAGAAGTAGCAGGAGAATATCGGATAAACTCTGAGCTTGTCATGGTATCTTTTCTGAGTGAGTGTGAGCGGTTAAGCTTTTCTCATGGCCAGCGTAGTTCATCGGTGTCCTCATTGTGAGGAAGCAGAGCGTGTTCGTCGCACACGCTAGGGTAGCGAGCGGCTGTATTGCAATGTGTGCAAGAGAGCATCTATGCTCTCTCCCAAATCCCGCTCTTGAACGCAGTAGAAGACGGAGATGATCTTGAACACCTTGAAGGAGAAGACGCCCCTCATCGCGATTTGCCGCCCGTTCGAAGTGAGCCCTGACACCGTCTGCTCCTTGCTCAAAAAAAGTAGAGGCGCTGCCCCCTCTTCAGGAGACACTTAAGTGTATGCGCGCGGGATGAGGTGGTTATCGATGAGATGTGGACGTTCTTGGTTTCTAAGGCGCAGCAAGCCTGAGTGTGTATCATGTTGTCGCGGCGCACGCTTCAAGTGGTGGCCTTCTTCGTGGGCAAGCGCGACCTGGAAAGCGCACAAGAGGTATGGGAGCAAGTGCCTTCACCCCGGCGGGATGGGCTTGTGTTCACCGACGGCTTGCACGTGTATCGGGCCTGTTCTGACACACGCCTCTCCAGCACTGCCGCTGCATAAAGAGCTACCAGGAGAGGTGGGAAGAAATAAGTGTCGTGGAGGGCACAAACAACGCGTTGCAACGGGGTGTGAGCTACTTGGGCCGTAAAATACTCTCCCTTGCCCGCTCGCTGCACTGGTTACGACACCGCTTGCACTGGTCCATCTACCACTGGAGCTTGTGACAAGCTAAGAAATAAGAAACACGCCTAACACTCTCTAAGAGCCTGTCGCTGTAGAGTTGTGTTTTGTCAGACTGGTTCTGATGCCAAGACAAGCCAAAGCGGTTTATCCCAGTGATTTGAGCGATGCACAGTGGAAGTTGGTGGCTCCTGTGCTTCGCGCG
>JAABUN010001795.1_pt1 | contig 43460 bp, 49 predicted proteins | sample 5559311 | NCBI WGS metagenome assembly JAABUN01 (sample SAMN10711877, study PRJNA513370) | rock metagenome | isolation source: Antarctica rocks | place: Antarctica: Victoria Land, Siegfried Peak sud
ACTCACCTCTGGTGACGTCTGGGTGATGGTCTCAGCGGCCCTCGTGCTGTTGATGACCCCCGGTCTTGCGTTCTTCTACGGCGGGCTGACCCGCGCCAAAGCATCCCTGAACATGATGATGATGAGTTTTGTCTCCATCGGCATGGTCGGCGTCATCTGGGTGCTGTGGGGCTACTCGATGAGTGGGAGTGAGTCCGAGTTGTGGGGTGTCTTCGGCAGCCCCTTCACCTCGTTCGGCCTATCCGACCTCGTCGGAACCAGTGACCTGATCGGCGCTGGCTTCGGAGCGACCTTCGCGATCATCACGGTAGCCCTGATCAGCGGTGCCGTCGCCGACCGCACCAAGTTCGGTGCCTGGACGGTCTTCGTGCCGATCTGGGTCACGCTCGTCTACTGCCCCCTAGCCTTCATGGTCTGGGGAGGCGGACTGCTCAGCGCCGACGGCTGGATCGGTCAGACCTTCGGAGAAGCCATTGACTACGCCGGTGGCACGGTAGTCCACATCAACGCCGGTGTTGCTGCCCTCGTCCTCGTCTACATCATTGGTCGCCGCGCTGGCTTCGGAAAGATGGGCTTCCACAAGCCGCATAACGTGCCGCTGGTCATGCTGGGTGCCGCTCTGCTGTGGTTCGGTTGGTTTGGATTCAACGGCGGCGCCGCGAGCACCAGCGAAGAAGCTGGCTTGATCTGGGTCAACACCCTGGTCGCCCCCGCTGCGGCCATGCTCGGTTGGTTGCTGGTGGAGCGCATCCGCGACGGACACCCCACCTCAGTCGGTGCTGCCTCCGGTGTCGTTTCCGGTCTGGTTGCCATCACCCCGGCCTGCGCGAACCTCAGCCCCGTCGGCTCGATCGCTCTCGGTGTCGTGGCCGGCGCCATCTGCGCCCTGGCGATCGGCCTGAAGTACAAGTTCGGGTATGACGACGCGCTCGATGTCGTCGGCGTGCACCTCGTCGCCGGGCTGATCGGCACCGTCGGTATCGGGTTCCTGATGCTGCCCACCGACGGCGTCGGCGGCGGGCTCTTCTACGGTGGCGGTTTCGACCAGCTCGTTGCTCAGGTTGTGGCCGCAGTCTTCACCATCGTCTTCACTGGTGTGCTGACGCTGGTCATCGGTATGGCGATCGCCAAGACCATCGGCTTCCGCATCTCGGTCGAGGACGAAGAGCGCGGTGTCGACCTTGCTGCCCACGGTGAAACGGCCTACGAGTTCGAGTCGACCACCACGGATTCCTCGGTCAAGGACACCGTCTCGGTCTAGCCGACCGCCGGTAGATCTCATCCCCACGCCACAGCGGGCGACGCACGATTAGGTGCGTCGCCCGCTGTGGCGTACTAGGTCGGGCGTTGAAGCGATATCCTTTCAGCGTTCTGTGTCCATACCATCGGTGTTCCGAGGGCGCGCTTGATGCGCGTGGGCGCTTCCATCCATCAGGTAGAGGTGTTTCGAGTGCCTACGGGCAAGGTCAGGTTCTTTAACGAAGACAAGGGCTTCGGCTTCCTCTCTAGCGACGAAGGCGAAGACGTCTACGTCCACGCCAGTGCCCTGCCCAAGGGCACTGAGGCGCTGCAGCGAGGGGCCAGGGTCGAGTTCGACATTGCCCAGGGCCGACGTGGGGACCAAGCTCTGAGCGTGCGACTGCTCGAGCCTGCTCCTTCTGTGGCCAAGACCATGGCAATCCGAGACCGCAAGCCCGCCGACGAGATGACGGTGGTGGTCGAAGACCTCATCGTCGTGCTCGATCACGCCGGTGCTTCGTTGCGCCGCGGCAAATACCCCGACGCCAAAGTGTCGTCGGCTTTGTCCAAGACGCTGCGCGCTGTAGCCGACCAGTTCGACGCCGGAGCCTAAGACATGCCGACGCTGAAGGCAGACGCCACGTTGTACGGCGCCATCGAAATTGCTCGATTGGCTGCTGTGGAGATCGCTGAGCCTGGTGCGGTGGGTGAGCACCTCGGAGTCGAGATGGACGCCGAGCGGTTGGCGACGCACGTCTTTTCGTGCGTCGCGCCCGGTTATCCCGGGTGGCGGTGGGCGATCACGTTGGCCAGGCCGCCCCGCGGGCGCAAGCCCACGGTGTGCGAGACCCACTTGGTGCCCGGCGACGGGTCGATGGTCTCTCCGGTGTGGTTGCCGTATGCCGAGCGACTGGCCCCAGGCGACATCGGCACGGGCGACCGCACGCCATACGTCGACGAAGACCCGTTGTTGGTGGCCGGTTTTGAGGCCACCGGTGACGACGATGTCGATGAGGTCGGTTTCTTCGAACTGGGCCTGGGAAGGTCGCGGGTGCTGTCGGCCCACGGACGTGCCCAAGCCGCTCAACGGTGGTACGAAGGCACCCCAGGCCCCAGCGCCGAAGGGGCCCGCAGCGCTCCCGCCCCGTGTAACTCGTGCGGGTTCTTTGTGCCGATGGCGGGCGTGCTGCGCTCACTTTTCGGGGTCTGTGCTAATGCGTGGTCGCCTAGCGACGCCTCTGTGGTGAGCATCGACCACGGCTGCGGCGCACATAGCGAAGTTGATCTGGAGGCTCGGCCCTCACCGGTCGTCGAAGATCCAGTGCTCGATGATCTAGCCGTCGACCTGGTGGAACGCTAAGCCTGCTCCGCGCTTCCACGGCCCCGCGTGACGTAGGTATGCCCCAAAAGTCCCACCACCAAGGCCGCCACCGGGACCCAGCGCCACCACGACCGATCACCGGCCGACAGCACCGGAACGGTCCACACGAGGATCAGCGCGATGACCCAGATCGCGAGGCCGATACGCACCACGACCAACGACGCGATCGGTACGGTCATCGCGGTGATGGCCCGTTCCTGCTCGTGTCCTGCTGGCTCGTAACCCTCCTGCTCCGCGCGCATCGACCCACTCTAGACACACAGTAAGAGGTAACCGGCATGGCTTCGACCGTGGAATCCCCAGGCGCCACCCGATTGGATAGTTTCTTCAAAATCACCGAGCGCGGGTCGACGCTGGCGCGCGAACTCCGAGGCGGTGTGGCCACCTTCTTCACGATGGCCTACATCGTGGTGCTCAACCCGCTGATCATCGGCACGGTGCCCGACGGCACCGGGGAGTTCCTCGCCGGTGGTGATCTAGGGATGATCGCGGCCGCAACGGCTTTGGTGGCCGGGTTCATCACCATCGTGATGGGAGTCGTCGCGAACTACCCCCTGGCGCTCGCCGCCGGGTTGGGGCTCAACGCCTTTGTGGCCTTCGGAATCGCCAACTTAGAGGGGATGACCTGGGCCGACGCTATGGGCCTCGTCGTGCTCGAAGGCATCATCATCTTGATCCTGGTGTTGACCGGTTTCCGGGAGGCCGTCTTCAAAGCCATCCCGGCCCAGCTGAAAGTGGCCATCAGCGTGGGGATCGGCCTCTTCATCACCATCATCGGGCTCGTCGACGCCGGCATCGTGCGCAAACCACTCGGCGGCCCGGTCCCGCTCGAACTGGGTGTCGCCGGGTCCTTGTCGGGGTGGCCGACCCTGGTCTTCGTGATCGGGTTGTTCTCGATCTTGGTGATGTGGGCACGCAAGATTCAGGGTGCCATCCTGTACGGGATCATCGGCACCACCGCGCTTGCGGTCGCGGTAGAGGCCATCGTTCACGTGGGCACCCAGACCGACGCGAGCGGTGAGATGGTCAACCCCACGGGCTGGGGTCTGACCGCACCACGGCTGCCCGACAGCATCGTCCGGGTCCCCGACTTCGGCCTGCTCGGCCAGTTCAGCCTGCTCGGGTCGTTCGACGCCATCGGGGCCATCGCGGTGTTCCTGCTGGTGTTCACCCTGATGTTGGCTGACTTCTTCGACACGATGGGCACGATGGTGGCTGTCGGTGCCGAGGGAGGGCTGTTGGATGAGCACGGCAATCCGCCCAACACCCGGCGCATCTTGGTGGTCGACTCCCTCGCCGCCGTCTCCGGTGGAGTGGGAAGCGTGAGCAGCAACACGGCATACATCGAGTCTGCGGCCGGTGTCGGTGAAGGTGCTCGCACCGGGTTGGCCTCCGTAGTCACCGGCGTCCTGTTCTTGCTGGCCACGTTCTTCACGCCTTTGGTGGAGATCGTGCCGTACGAGGCGGCGACCCCGGCGCTGGTCATCGTGGGCTTCTTGATGATGCAGCAGGTCAAGGGCATCGACTGGGACGACCTGGAGATCGCCTTTCCGGCGTTCCTGACGATCGTCCTGATGCCGTTCACCTACTCCATCACCGCCGGTATTGGTGCGGGCTTCGTGACCTACGTCGTCCTGCAGGTGGTCCGCGGCAAGGTCGGCGGCATCCACTTCCTCATGTGGTTGATTGCGGCGCTCTTCGTGATCTACTTCGCGATCGAGCCGATCCGAGGGGTGCTCCTCACCTAGGAATAGTTAGCCAGGCTAAATAGTTGTCGAAGGTGTGACCGCTACACCCTCCACACCTGCTCCCGTCCATCACGATTCCGCAGACCTCTCGGGCTTGGCCCACGACCTTCGGCTGGCCTGCATGCGGGTCTCGCGGCGGGTGCGATTTGAGAGCGCAGGTGAGTTGGCCCCGCACCATTTCAGCGTGCTCGCCCAACTCAAGGACGGGCCGACCACCCTGGGTGACCTCGCGGAGCGTGAGCAAGTGCGAGCGCCCAGCATGACCCGCACGGTCGCATCGTTGGTCGAGGCGGAGTTGGTCACCCGCACGGCCGACCCGCACGACGGCCGCGTGGCGTTGATCGCGCTGACTGCGGCTGGGGAGGCGATGTTGGCAAGCGAACGGGCTAAGCGCGACGCCTGGATGACCGTGCGGCTCGAAGGATTGACGTCCACCGAGCAAGACACCCTTCGCGGTGCCACCGAGATCTTAGAACGCGTGGTGGCTCGATGAGCGCGATGTTTGCTGCGCTGTCGGTGCGCAACTACCGGGTGTATGCCGCGGGGGCGTTGATCTCTAACACCGGCACCTGGATGGGCAGAGTGGCTCAGGACTGGGTGGTGCTGACCGAACTGACCAACAACTCAGCCCAAGCGCTCGGCATCGTGACCGGCCTGCAGTTCCTACCGATGCTCTTGCTGGCACCGCTCGGGGGAGCGCTATCGGATCGCTTCGCTAAACGCCGGTTGATGTTCATCACCCAAGCAGTCATGGTGATGACCGCCATTGCCATGGGGGTGCTGGTGCTCTCGGGGGCGATGGAACTGTGGCACATGTACGTGCTCGCCTTCGTCCAAGGCGCGGCTGCCGCCCTCGATGCCCCCGCGCGACAGGCCATTGTCTCCGAGTTGGTGCCGCCCGAGCGGTTGACCAACGCGGTCGGCCTCAACAGTGCCTCGTTCAACAGCGGCCGTCTGATCGGGCCGGCGCTGGCGGGGCTGCTGATCGCCTGGGTCGGCACGGGCCCCACTCTGCTGGTCAACGCCGCGACCTTCGTGGCCGTGATGATCGCGTTGTTCCTGCTCGATCCGTCTCAGTTGCGACTCACGCCGCGCAGCAAAGGCGGCCGCGGCCAGATCCGCGAAGGGGTCCGCTACGTCCGTGGTCGCCCCGACATCATGCTGATCATGTTCTTGGTGTTTGTGCACGGCACCTTCGGCATGAACTTTCAGTTGACGAACGCGCTGATGGCCACCGAGGTATTCGATCGGGGCGTCAAAGAGTTCGGCCTCCTGGGCTCGGTGATGGCCATTGGGTCGCTGAGCGGCGCCCTGCTGGCGGCCCGACGCGAACGTCCCCGATGGCGGATGCTGCTCGGAGCCATGGCCGCCTTCACCGTGTTCACCGCCGTGCTTGCCTTCGCCCCGTCATACGAAATGTATGCGGTGCTGCTAGTGCCCACCGGCCTCGCCGCGCTGACGGTCATGGTGACCGCCAACTCAATGGTCCAACTGAGTGTGGACGCACACGTTCGGGGTCGCGTGATGTCGCTCTACATGGCGGTGTTCTTCGGTGGGACACCGCTGGGTGCCCCACTGATCGGTTGGATCGGGGATACCTTCGGCGCGCGCTGGACCATCGGTATCGGGACGCTGATGTGCGGTCTGGCCGTCACTGCTGCCACTGTGTACCTCATGCGCACCGACCACCTGCACCTGCGGCGCGGGCCTTCGTGGCACGAGCCGGTCGTCGTCGAACGCGAAAACCTGCAGGCCATGCCGGAGCAAGCACGCTGATGGGTGCCCGCAGCCGGCGGATCGTCGTCGTCGTGGCCCTTATTGCGATGCTCGCGACCGTGATGATTAGCAGCCTGCTCCGATGACCGTGAACTGCTGATGACCTTCACGACCCGGCCGACACTGCAGGGCACCTTCGGCATGGTGTCCAGCACCCACTGGATTGCTTCTGCGGCCGCGATGGGCATCCTCGAGCGGGGCGGCAACGCCTTCGACGCGGCGGTCTGTGCCGGGTTCGTGTTGCACGTCGTGGAGCCGCACCTCAACGGGCCAGGCGGCGACCTTCCAGCTATCGTCAGCAACGCCGATGGTGTCGGGGTTGCGGTGCTGTGCGGCCAAGGTCCCGCCCCCGCGGGTGCTAGCGCCGACCATTTCGCGGAAGCCGGGATGGACGTGGTGCCGGGGTCGGGCCTGCTCGCGGCCGCCGTCCCGGGGGCCTTCGACGCGTGGATGGTGTTGTTGCGCGACCGAGGCACGATGCGCCTCGCTGATGTGCTCGCTCCAGCCGAACACTACGCCCGCCACGGGCACCCGGTGCTTCCCGCAACGCGGCGCACCATCGAGGCCGTCAGCGAGGTCTTCACGACGCATTGGCCCACGTCTGCGCAGGTCTGGCTGCAGCACGGCCGCGCCCCCGCTGCCGGGTCGCTGCACCGCAACGTCGCCTGGGCCGACACCCTGGCCACCCTGATCTCGCAGGGGTCAGTGCCCAGTGCCAGCCGGGACCAGCAGATCGACGCCGCACGACGAGCCTGGAGTTCCGGGTTCGTGGCCGATGCTGTTGACGCGTTTGCGCGGCTCCCGCACTGGCACTCTGATGGCCACGTGCTCCCGGGAGTGCTCACCGGAGCCGACCTGGCAGCATACGAGGCGACGTGGGAACGCCCGGTCATGCTGAATTGGCGTGGGCACCAGGTCGCCAAGACGGGGCTGTGGGGGCAAGGCCCAGCGCTGCTGCAGATGCTGGCGATGGGGGAGGTTTGTGGCTCGGGCGAGTCGATGGACAGTATTGAGGGCGTGCACAGCGTCGTCGAACGCTGGAAGTTGGCGATGGCTGACCGCGAGGCTTGGTATGGCGACAGCCCCGTTGGTGCTGAGTCTGCCGGCCGCAGGTTGAGCGAGCGCGAAAACCTCTTGGCCGATCTGCTCTCAAGCGACTACGCGCGCGAGCGGGCCGACCTGATCAACGGCATCGCCCATCGAGAGGTTCGTCCGGGCCGCCCCGGTGGGCGGTCGCCTGCGATCGCGGCACTGGCCTTACGCACGATCAATGACCTCGGGTCTGCGCCGAACGCCTCGGTGGGGGAGCCGACCGTGTCCCGGTCCGAGCCGACGAGCCCGCCTGACGGAGACACCTGCCATATCGATGTTGTCGACCGCTGGGGCAACATGATCGCAGCCACCCCCTCGGGTGGGTGGTTGCAATCATCGCCGACCATCCCGAGCCTGGGTTTCGCGTTGGGAACCCGGCTACAGATGATGTGGTTGGAGCAAGGTTTGCCGTCGTCCTTGGTGCCGGGTGCGCGGCCACGCACGACGCTGACGCCCACGATGGTGCTGCGTGAAGGCCGGTCCGTTCTGGCCTGTGGCAGCCCCGGGGGCGATCAGCAGGATCAGTGGCAGTCGGTGTTTCTGATCCGCCACCTGATCGAAGGCGCCACGCTCCAAGAAGCCATCGATGCGCCGATGTTCCACACCCTCAGCTTCCCCTCGTCGTTCGACCCCCGCGTCGTTGAGCCTGGCGTCTTGGTGGCCGAGGACCGGTTGGGGGAGGTGGTGCTGCGTGGGCTCGAGGACCGGGGACACGTCGTGCAGCGAGCCGGCGACTGGGCGTTGTCGCGGATGTGCGCGGTATCGCGCGATCCGCATACCGGCCTGCTCAGTGCAGGAGCCAATCCACGCGGCATGCAGGGGTATGCCGTCGGTCGCTAGTCCTGCTTGGGGTCAGGAACGTCCTCTTGGACCGGGGCGGTTTCGGGGCGCCTCAGGGTGATGTCTGCCGCAGCGTGCTGCTGCGGGCCTTTGCGCCGAGGAGTCGGTCGCCGCTTGGCTGCGCTGCGGATGCGCTGGACGGGAGTGGGCTCATCGGCGGGTCTGACCCGCTTGCCTAGGTCGACGTTCTTGAGCAGCAGGCTGTACGGGGCGGACGTGCGGGGGTGCACCGCGATCGGTTCGTTGCCGGAGAAGACCACCCAGTGGGCGGCATTGAGATGAAAGACCTGCAGGGTGGAGCCGTCGATCACGGTGTCGGCGTGCTGGACCGCCTTTTTGCGTTGGTTGCCTTTGTCCACCTTGGCCTGGACGTAACGCTCGGCGGGCTCGCGCTGGGACTTCACCTGGTCCCAGACCTTTGGACCGTATCGTCGCGAGGCTTCGTAGACCAGCGGTCCGTACTTTATTGCCGCACCAACGGCTTTGCCCTTACCAGCCACCACGTTGCACTCCCTCGCTCTTGCCCGAACCTCCACTCTAGGTGCCCGGCCGCCCGAGCGTGGGCGCAGTGGCCGATGATGGGTCCATGGCATTAACGGATCGCACGGACTACGACGGTCATGGCCTGACCGAGGACGAACTGTTGGCAACTCCCTTGGAGCAGATCAACAGGTGGGTGACTGAGGCCAGCGCCCGGCACCAAGAACACGGGGACGTGCCGGAGCCGATGGCCCTGTCGGTGGCCACGGTCGACGCGAGTGGCCAGCCCGACGTGCGGACCGTGTTGATGCGGTTCCTGGAGCCGCGCGGTATCGGCTTCTTGACTAACACCGGCTCAGCCAAGGGCGTGCAGATCGCCGGCAACGAGCGGATCGCGGCCTCCTTGACGTGGCCGTCGATGTTTCGCTCGATCCGGTTCCGCGGGGTGGCCGTGGCAGTGTCCGCCGACGACGTGCAGGGCTACTTCGCGGCGCGGCCGTGGGCTTCGCGGATCAGCGCCTGGGCCTCAGCCCAATCGCAGCCGTGCGAGTCCAGGCAGGCGCTGGAGTCGGCATACCAGATGTATGCAGATCGCTTCCCCGATCATGGGGCGGCCACGGACGTTCCGGTGCCGCCGTTGTGGGGCGGCTACTGGCTGGAGCCGCGCCGGGTCGAATTCTGGGCCGGGCGGCCCAACCGGCTGCACGACCGACTGGTTCTCGAGTGCAATGGCGACGGGGCGCAGGGCGACCTTTCTGACGCGTCGACGTGGTCCATGCAACGGTTGCAGCCCTGACTCGACGAAACCGTGGCGCGGACGAGGGGAGGGATAACGGGGAGCGGCGATCTAGACTCATCTCTTGCCGACGCCGCCGAAGGGAACCGAATGAGCGACCTGATCGACACCACCGAGATGTACCTCAAAGCGATCTACGAACTGATCGAAGACGGGGTTGTTCCGATGCGTGCGCGGATTGCCGAGCGACTGGATCACTCTGGTCCGACGGTCAGTCAGACGGTGGCCCGGATGGAGCGCGACGACCTGCTGCATGTGGAAGAGGATCGGCGCCTCACGTTTACCGAGTTGGGGCAACAGAGGGCCATGCGCGTGATGCGCAAGCACCGTCTGGCTGAACGGTTACTCGTCGATGTGATCGGCTTGGAAGCGGCCTACGTCCACGAAGAGGCCTGCCGCTGGGAGCACGTCATGAGCGAGCGCGTCGAGGCGCGCATCCTGACGCTCATCGGTGATCCCATGGTGTCGCCCTACGGCAACCCCATCCCGGGGCTTACCGAGCTCGGCTACGAGTCCGCGCATCCCGACGAGGACGGTTTGGCTGCTGGGTACCCGCTGACCGAGGTGGTCGCCAGCGGGGTCAAGGCAGCACAGATCGAGCGCATCGGAGAGCCAGCCCAGGTCGATCCTGACTCTCTGGATGTGCTTCTGCGCAGCGGCATCGTCCCTGGCGCAGCGGTGAGCGTGTCGGCCGAGGGAGATCGCGTCCGCCTATGTGCTGGCGATCACCACGCGATCACGGTCCCCGCTGATGTGGCCGCCCACGTGTTCGTCAGCGCAACGCCGCGCGCAGCGACCTAGCAGGGTCGTCGCAGTTCTGGTTAGACCGAGGTGTCGGTTTCGTCGTCGAACTCACCCAGAATCTGCTCCAAGATGTCTTCCAATGACACCAGGCCGACCAGGGTGCCCGCAGCATCGCGGACGAGGGCCAACTGGGCGCGCTCGCGTCTCATCTCGCTCACGGCATCGATCAAGGGCAGATCGTGGCTCAACCAGGTGGGCTCCTGCATAAAGTCCAGCACTGGCGTCTGTTCGTGCCCACGGGACGTGGACCGCATCGCGTCACGCACGTGCACTAACCCGATGACCCGCTTGCTCTGATCGCGCACAAACAACCGCGAATGTCCGCTGCGCTGGCACGATAGCTCAACGTCCTGGGCATCGTGGTGATCCGACACGGTGACGGCGTCGTCGAGCCCGAACATCACCGACAACACTGTCTCGGTCTCTAACCGCAAGGCACCGGTCAGCATCTGGTGGTCGGCGTCGGGAAGGACCCCGTGCTCATGAGACTGCGAGAGCAGCAGGTGTAGGTCGGCCGGCCCGTGCGTGGCGGATTCGACCGTATCGATGGGGTCGACCTTGACCATGCGCAGCAACGCGTTGGCCATCCCGTTGAGCACGAAAAGAACGGGCCGGACCACCCAGGTAAAGGCCCGGAAGGGCAGGGCCAACAGCAAGGCTGAGGGCTCCGGGTGCGAGATGGCCCACGACTTGGGAGCCATCTCGCCGACCACCATGTGCAAGAACACGACAATCGAGACGGCGATGACGACCGCGATGATGTGCGTCAACCCATCCGGTACGCCGATGCCGTGGAAGATCGGCTCAAGGAAGTGGGCGATTGCGGGCTCGGACAACGCGCCCAGCCCCAGCGTGCATAAGGTGATGCCCAACTGGGCACCAGCGAGCATCAGCGACATCTCCCGGTGAGCGTTGACTGCCGCCCGGGCGGCACGGCCACCGGTCTCTGCAGCCTCGTCTAACCGGTGCCGCTTGGAGGCAACCACCGCGAATTCGGTGGCCACGAAGAAGCCGTTAAGGACAAGTAACAGCACGGAGATGCCAAGAGCGGCGCCGGCGCTCATGAGGGTTGCCCATCGCGCGTGCTGGTCACGTGTCGCTCGCGTAACCCGCGAGGTGAGTCGGAATCGTCGCGAGATCCTTCGGGGTCAAGGTCCGTGACCTGTAGGGGATAGACAGCCACGGTGTCGGGGACAAAACGGGTAATGGCGAGTACCTCGATGTCGACACTGGCTTCTTGAGGCTCACCCTCGGAGTTGCGTGTTGGCCAGGTCACGCTCACGCGGTCGCCTTGCTCAGCCATTCGACCGAGACGATGCATGACCAAGCCGGACAAGGTGTCGTAGTCCTCGTTTTCGGGGAGCGCGATGTCGGTGATGGTCTCGACCTCGTCGATGCGCATGCGAGCCGCGAGTTGCCAGGTGCCGTCGGCGCGAGCGCTGGGCTCGTCCTCTTCTTCGTCGTCCTCGTCCCAGATCTCGCCCACGACTTCTTCAGCAACATCTTCAAACGTAATGACGCCCGCGAACCCGCCGTATTCGTCAACGACCACGGCGATCTGGCGGTGCTTTTCACGCAACTCCTCCAGCACTCGCGGCAGGGGGAGGGATTCGGGCAGGATCAACGCGTCGGCGGCGAGATCTCGCACCGGGATGCGACCCCGCTGCTCGGCGGGCACACTGAGCAACTCGTGCAGCCCGATGACTCCGACGACGTCGTCAATGTCGCGACCAATAACCGGGAATCGCGCGTGTCCGGTGTCGAGCAGTTCGAGCACCCGACTGGCTGGCTCGTCGGCCTGCACCGTTTCGACGTCAATTCGCGGCGTCATGACCTCTTCGGCAGCGTGCCCGCGAAAGGCGAGTCCTCGGCCCAGCAGTTTGGTTAAATCGTCGTCGAGCAGGCCGCCCATCGCAGAGTCGGAGATGATCCGTTGCAGATCCTCCGGGGTCGCGCCTTGCGGCAACTCTTCGACCGGCTCGATACCCACCGAGCGCAGCAGCGCGTTTGACGCCTTATCGAAGAGCGAGATGATGGGCCCGGCAACGACGAGGTAGAGCAGCGTCGATCGAGAAAGTGCTCGCGCCAGCGGCACCGGCTTGGCGATGGCCAGATTCTTGGGGCCTAGTTCGCCGAGGACCATCTGCAAAGCGGTGCTGAAGCCCAGCGTCAGCGCCAGCGACAAGGTCAGGGTTGCGGCCTCGGATAGACCGGTAAAGCCCAGCAGATCGGCCAGACCACGCCCCACCAGCGGCTCACCGGCAAAACCCACGAGCAGCGCCGTAACCGTAATGCCAAATTGGGCACCGGATAGCGTGAAGGACAAGCGTGAAGTGACCTTCAGTGCTCGCTCGGCGGCGGCGTCTCCGTCTTTGGCGAGCGCGGTCAACATGCCTCGGTCTACGGAAACGTACGCGAACTCTTGGGCCACGAAGTACCCGGTTGCCACCGTCAGCACGAAGATGACCAGCAGACCGCTGAGGATCAGCACGTAGGACGTCCATTGCTAGGCCGGGCAGAACCCGGCCCGGGTTGGTCACTGTGTGGGGACCCGCTCGAAGACATAGGCGCAAGGCTAGCCGACATCACCCTTAGGCTCGTGGCGATGACTCCAGGGCAACGAGTGCTGTGTGCGGTGGCCGTGGGCGGTGCCGTAGGGGCGGTGTTGCGTGCTGGGGTCGAGGTCAATCTTGGAACGGGGAATGTGCCCGTTGTCTTTCCGTGGTCCACGCTGGCGATCAATGCGACAGGCAGTTTCCTGCTCGGGGCGCTCTCAGTGTGGGGTGGAGCGCTGGCTTGGTGGGTGAAGCCTTTTCTAGGTACCGGCGTCTTGGGCGGGTTCACCACCTTCTCCGCGTATGCCGTGGCTAGCGACGTGCTGGTGCTGAACGGGTTGTTGGGGGCTGGGGTGGGTTACGTCGTGGCGACCCCGGTGTTGTGCGTTGCGGCCGCTGCGCTCGGAACTCGACTACCTCCTGTGCTCGGCTTTGCTGGGGTCTCGCCACCGACCGCAGCAGGTCAAGAATGAACCCTTCGCTCCAAGTCTGGCTGGCTATCGCGCTCGGCGGCGCGGTGGGTGCTGGGGTGCGGCACCTTGGCGCAACGACGAGGTGGGGTGCGTGGGCCGGTATCTTCGTAGCCAACACGCTTGCGGCCGGGACGTTGGGGGTCTTGGTGGCGCATGCTTCGTCGCTGTCGCCTTTCTGGTTCGCGCTGCTGGCAACGGGGGTATGCGGAGCGCTCAGCACCTACAGCACCTTCGCGGTGCAGGTGTGGGAGTTGCTGCAGGCCGACGTGCGACAGGGGGTGGGCTACGTCTTGGCGACCATGGGCGCCGGCGGACTGGCTGCGCTTCTTCCCTTGATTCTGTGGGGACACTGAGGGGATCAGCCAAGGTTTGTCAGTGCTGGCTTCTAACGTATTCACATGGTCACTTTCCTACACACCGCCGATTGGCAGATTGGGATGACCCGTCGCTGGTTGCAGCCGGAGGCACAGGCCCGATTCGATAGCGACCGGTTGGACGCAGTTCGTCGCGCGGGGGAGATCGCGCGGGCTCAAGGATGCGCGTTCGTGGTGGTGGCTGGTGACGTCTTCGAGAGCAATCAGTTGCGTCAAGGCACCGTGCTGCGGGCCCTAGAGGTGATGCGCGAGATGGAGTTGCCGGTCTACCTCCTGCCGGGCAACCACGACCCGCTGGATTCCATCAGCATCTATCGCCAACCAACGTTTCTCGACGCGTGTCCCAGCAACGTCACCGTGCTCGATTCGACGCAGCTCGTTGATGTCGTGCCCGGAGTGCAGGTCGTTGGTGCGCCGTGGGCAGGCAAGCACCCGGGGCGCGACCTTGTGGGTGACGCCCTGGCCGGACTACCGGCTCCCGACGGCACCATTCGCATTGTGGTGGGCCACGGCATCGTGGATGTTCTCGACCCCAGCGGGGCAAATCCAGCCGCCATCGACAGCACCTCGCTCCTTGAGGCGCTAGCGGATCGGCAGATCCACTACGTTGCGCTCGGTGACCGTCACTCGCGCACCGACGTCGGCGGACACGGCACGATCTGGTACTCAGGGGCGGTCGAAGTCACCGACCCCCGAGAGGAAGTTCCCGGAGACGTCCTCGTCGTCACCGTTGAGCCGGACCTGCCACCGGTCGTGGCTTATCACCACACGGGTCGGTGGGACTTCGTGACCCTGCGCCGCGATGTGCTGACAGCAACCGACGTGGATGCGTTGGTGAACGATCTGGCAGCGATGCCGCACAAAGACAAGGTGGTGCTGAAGTTGGCCCTTCAAGGCACCCTCGATCTCGCCGACTACACACGCCTGCATGAGCGGCTCGAGTCACTGCGGCCCATCTTCGGAGGAATGCACGAGTGGGAACGGCACACCGATGTGTCAGTGCGACCCGGCGACGCGCAATGGTCGGCCCTCGGCTTGTCGGGGTACGTGTGCGACGCGGCAGACGACATCAAAAGCCAGCTTGCCGATCTTCAAGACGGTGTGCGTTTCGAACGCGATGACGGTCTTGCGAACGGAGACGAAGCGCCCACCGCCTCCGGGATCTGGCGTTTCGATCCGCAGCGTGGTGACGACAGGGACAGCGCTCGCGATGCGCTGGCTCTCCTATACCGACTAACGTCGGCGGCCCAACGATGAGAATCCACCGTATCTCGCTGCGCAATGTGAAAGGGGTCGCTGAGCGCACCCTTGAGTTCCCGCAGACCGGTGTAGTGGTGATTGAGGGCCCCAACGAAGTGGGCAAGTCGACGTTCTTGGAGGCATTGGATCGACTCTTAGAGTCAAAGGCGAAGGCATCTTCAAAGGCAGCTTCCATCGTTAGTCTTCAACCCGTCGGTCAGGATGTGGGCCCTTACGTCGAGGCCGAAATGACGGTGGGTCCGCATCGCCTGATCTTTGCCAAGCGGTGGCTACGTCAGCCGATGACGACCTTGCACGTGCTGAGTCCGGTGCCCGAGCAGGTAGTGGGCGAGGCCGCTCAGCAGCGGATGGACGCGATCATGGAGGCAAGTGTCGACCGACCACTGCTCGACGCCCTTCGCTTTGCCCAGTCCAGCTCATCCGGCCCCATCTGCCTTGGGGATAGCGCCGTCCTGGCCGCTGCCCTCGATGGCGCCGCAGGCGCCAACCTGCACGCAACCGGCAGTGGGGATCTGCTGGAGGCGGTCGAGGTTGAGTACCGGCGCTACTACACAGCGAACACGGGCAAACCGGCTGGTGACTTTCGCGCGGCGATCACGGCCGCTCACGAGACCCAAGACGCTGTTGTCGAGGCTGACCGCAGCGTGTCGGAAGCGGTGGTCACGCTTCGCAAACGTGACGAAGCCGCAGCAGCGCATCAAGGTGCCAAAGACGTCGTCCCAGCACTGGAGAGGGCTCGGCGCGTTGCGGAGCTCGCGGCAGAGCGGGTGGCTGGCCTGCGCGACCAAGAGCAGCGGGCGGCGCAGAGCGTGGCGACAGCCGAGCTGAGGACCCGCGCTGCCGAGCGAGCAGTGCTCTTGCGCCAAGGGTTGGTCGACGACGCGGCCGAACGGGCGGCGGCCGCTGCGTTGCTGAGCATCCAAGCGGAGGCGACGACGCAGCGTGAGCAAGAGTTGGGTGTGGCTCTGGCCGAAGTGACTGAAGCGGTGAATCGCGCCCGTAGCGCGTGCACGAGTGCCCAGGACGACGCGGATGGCGCTGCCGCGTCCGTCCAACGGTTGCACCTGCAAGCGGAGGTGGCTTCTTTAGACGATCGAATGAAGGCCGCACAAGGAGCCGACGCGAGTCTTGTGCAGCACCGCCGCCAGCTGGCCGAAGCGGTCGTGACTCCTACCGTGTGGCGTGAGTTGGAGTGTCATCAACAGCAGCTTGCCATCGCCGAGGCGGCGTTGGCGGCCGGGTCCACATCCGTCACCGTTAGCGCCCTGCAGGACGGGCAGCATGTGGAGCATGAGGGCAGGGTGCAAACGCTACGTCGCGGCGATCCTGATGTGCAGGTGTCTGCGGCCCGGGAGTCCGAGTTGATCATCAACGGCCGCGTGCGCGTTGTCATCACACCGCATGCCGACGTGCTGCAACGCGCCGAGCGCCGCGATCACGTGCGCGGCCGGTTGCAGCATGCCTTGAGCGATGTGGGTGCCGCAGACCTCGAGCAAGCGGCGTTGCTGCATGAGGTCCACCAGTGCGCTCGCGAAAAGGTTGCGCGGTCCGAGCGCGATCTAGCCGTAGCGTTGTCGGGAAACACCCTGTCGCAACTGCGTAGACTCCTCGAAGAGCGTCGAGGTGCACTGACCGACGGTGCCTCTGACGTCTCGGCGGCCGGCAGCGGCGACGGAGCCGTCCTTCGGGTGAGCCGCGACGAGGTGGATCAAGCGGAGCACCTCGCGGTAGCACTGAGGTCAAAACTACGGCCGCTACGCACGGCGAAAGATGAGGCCGAGGACGAAGCGCGACGCGTCCGCGACCTCCATGGCGCCAGCGAAGGGGCCAGGGGCATCGCGCACAGCCAGCACGAAGCAGCGCGTGCGGAGTCCAAGCGCGCGAAAGGGCAGATGGATGCCGAGCGAGCGGCGACCTCTGATGCGGGCCTGGCCTGCGCGGCCGCTGAAGCTATTACGGCCGAGGGGGTCGTCGCCGCTGACCACCGGCAGATCGAGGACGCGCTGCTAGCGGCCAACGCAGTCGAGGCCGACGAGCAACTCAGCCGGGCCCGCGCCGGCTTGCAGCAAGCCCAGTCAGATCAGGAGCGACTGGGTAACGTGCTGCAGCATCTGAACGGTCAACTAGAAATGACGGCCGGAGAAGGACGTCAAGAAACGTACGAGCGCGCGGTCCAAGTCTTCGAAGAGGCCCACCGTGTCCTTTCATCAGTGGATCGTCGGGCGCGCGCGGCTCGTCAATTACACCTGACCCTGCAGCGTCACCGCGAGCGTGCACACGCCAGTTACGTTGCTCCGTACGCTCAGGAAATAGAACGTCTGGGTCGATCCCTCTACGGGGATTCGTTTGGGATCGTCATTAGTCCCGACCTAGTCATGACCCACCGGCACCTACATGGGGCCACCGTGGCCTTTGAACACCTTTCTGGCGGTGCAAAAGAACAGCTGGGGATCGTGGCCCGACTTGCGGTGGCGATGTTGGTTGAGTCTGACCAGTCAGTGCCGGTCGTCATCGACGACGCCCTGGGCTACACCGATCCCGAGCGGCTGCAGTTGCTAGGCGCGCTGCTCGGGGGGAGCGACCATCGAGGTCAGATCATTCTCCTCACGTGTGCGCCGGAGCGATACCGGGCGATACCCGGGGCCCAAACTCTGCACCTCTCGGCCTGAACAACACGGGTGTCGCATGTTGATCACTCGGTCTACAACGGCGCTGGGTGTCCGAAAGAGAGCATTTCGTGACAATCGTGACGAAGGTCACTACCGGAATCGACACCGCCTGTAAACGTTTTCTGATGCGAAAGCCCTAACCGCCCAAAGTAAGTGTCCAGCAACGGTTTCCAAGGAACAAATCAGAGGTTGAGAACGCTTACACCGTAAGCATAGTAGCGGCTGCTAGTCGACTCAAGGCCGGTTGAGAGCCCGCGTCCGCCGGTTGTCCACAGTCCACCGTTACCCAAACGTGACATCGACCGGGTTCAGAGGTAACGTCGTCTTCGCTTCTCCCCATGGGGGAGTCCCCGCTTGGTAGCCGAATCCTGTCACCTTGTCTGGGTACGACTGTTTAATCCGTCTGACAGGAGCGGGGGACCCACTTTCGTGGTACGTCGTGAGACGCACCTTGGGGTTAAGTCCGAGCGATCACCTCGCGAGGACCGGGTACATTCCTCCACCCGAACCCGACAGCTCACCCCGTAGGCACATGGAGAGAGTCCACATATGTCGTCGACCGTTCCCGGGCGTCACCGCGCCCCGAAGCGTTCCGCTAGTAAGCCTGTCGCGAAGATTGCTCTGACGCTGGCCACCAGCGCTGGCCTCGCCTTTTCGACTGCGGGCGCGAGCAACGCTGCCCCCGCAGCCGCCGCGAAGCAGGCAGCGGTCGTACCCGCTTCCGTGACGCAGGCCGCCGCCTCGGGCTTGGCCGCGACCACTGTCGCGACTCACACCCTGCCGACGAAGCGATACACCAGCTACCGCCAGGGCTCGCGCGGCGGTTCGACGAAGACGATTCAGCGTAAGGTCGGCGCTTACCGCGATGGCGTTTTCGGGCCCAAGACCGCGTCGAAGGTTCGCTCATGGCAGCGTAGCCGCGGCCTATATGCCGACGGCATTGTTGGCCCCAAGACCGCCCGCGCCATGGGCATCCGCTTGAGTTCCAAGTCGTCCTCGTCGCGAGGCTCGTCCTCGGCGTCGCGCAGCAGCGGTCGCTCCACCTCTGGCGTGATCAACACCGCCAAGCGCTACACCGGCATTCGGTACGTCTGGGCGGGCAGCACGCCGTCGAGTGGTTTTGACTGCTCCGGCTACGTGACCTACGTCCTCAAGAAACACGGCGTCAGCCTCCCCCGCACCGCCGCCCAGATTCAGCGGGCCTCGACGCGAACCTCCAACCCCCGTCCGGGCGACCTGGTGTTCCACGGGTTCCCCGCGACCCACGTCGGCATCTACGCAGGCAACGGCAAGATGTATGACTCGGGCCGCTCGACCCGAGGCACCTCGTTCCGAAAGATCTTCCCCGGCGAGATCAGTTACGGTCGCGTCGGCTAAGTGGTCCCGTGATGAAGAAGCCGAGGCAGCACCTACTGCCTCGGCTTCTTCGTGTCTGGATGCGGATACGACCCCGGGGTGACCTGCGTAGCCCTGTGCGTTTAGGTTTCTGAATAACAGGAAAGAGATCCGATGAAGACGTCCCGCTCCCTTCTATGCTGTTTGGCCGCCCTTACCGTGACTGTGGCGGCGTGCGATTCATCCGGCACCGACGCTGGTCCCACCACCATTGACGCCGATGTTCTAGCCGATGCGTCCGCGACACCCAATTCCGGAGACAGCAATCTCGCGACCGCGACCGGTCTGGGCAGCGACATGGACACTTCGACAGCCACCGGCATGAATGGGGACTCCGATCTCTCCACTGCGACCGGGCTCGATGATTCAGATCTTGCGACCAGCACCGGCCCCGGCGCTGGCGATCTGGCCGTGTCGACGGGGACTGGTGATGAGAGCGCTGCCACCAGCGCCGCGCCTGCAGCGGCAGCTCCCAGCGAGGCTCCCAGTGACGCAGAACTGGCGGACCCTTCGCTCGAACCGGTCGAGGCCAGGGCTGAGGCCGAAGCCGGTCTGCTCGCCACCACGGTGAGTGTGGGGGTTTACCCGGACTACGACCGGGTCGTGTTCAACCTCGAGGGTGAGGGCTCACCCGGATACAGCGTTCGTTACGCCGAGCAAGCCGTCGAGGACGGCAGCGGTCTGAGCTTGGAGGTCGACGGCGACGCCGTCCTACAGGTCACGCTCACTGGCACCCGATACCCGGCGGAAGGTGAAACCTACGAAGGTGGCCCGGGAGTGTTTTCGCCCGACCGCACTGAGGAAGTCGAGCAAGTCAAAGTTCTGGGCACGTTCGAAGGGCAGACGCAGGCCTTCATCGGCATCGACGATGCAGACACGCCGTTCAGGGTCTTTACGTTGAGCGAGCCAGCCCGGCTGGTCGTGGACGTGGTCCATAACTAGCCGTTCGCGTGAATCGGCTATCCGTTGGGGTCGACCACGACCCGGCCACGCGTCTGGCCAGCCATGATCTCGGCGCCGTGATCGAGCACCTCGCTCATCGGTACGACCTGGGTTAAGTCCTCGAGCAGCGGCATGGGCAGGTCGGTGGCCAGCCGGGCCCAGGCCTGTTCCCGCAGACTGCTCGGGGCTTGCACCGAGTCGATGCCCTGTAGTCGCACGCCGCGCAAGATGAATGGCATCACCGTGCTCGGTAGGTCGACGCCGCCGGCCAGCCCACACGCGGTCACGACGCCGCTGTACTTGGTTTGGGCGATGACCTTCGCGAGCATCGTCGAGCCGACGGTGTCGACTGCACCAACCCACGTTTCGGTCTCTAATGGCTTCGGTGTGCTGGTCATTTCATCGCGGGACAAGAAGGCGGACGCGCCGAGGGCACTGAGGTAATCGTGCTGCTCCGGTCGACCGGTGACGGCCGTGACGGCATACCCCAAATGGGCGAGAACCGCCGTGGCGACGCTGCCGACTCCGCCCGCCGCGCCAGTCACCACCACGGGACCATCGTCCGGCGTGACACCGCCGTCCTCGAGGCCCATCACGCACAACATCGCGGTCAAACCCGCGGTGCCGATGCCCATCGCCTGGACGGCGCTCATCTCGTCGGGCCGCTTGACCAACCAGTCAGCCCGCACCCGCTGGCGCTGGGTGTAGCCGCCCCAATAGCGCTCGCCGACGGACCAGCCGGTGAGAATGACCGCGTCGCCGGGGGCGAAGCGATCCGAGTCACTTGAGACCACGGTGCCGGTGAGGTCGATGCCGGGGACCATCGGGAACGAGCGAATGATCCGGCCCTTGCCGGTGAGCGCCATGCCGTCCTTGTAGTTCAGCGAGGAGTAGTCCACGTCCACGAGCACCTCGCCCTCGGGTAGGTCGGCGTCGGTGAGTTGCTCGATCGTGGCGCTCTGGCCGTCATCGGTTGATCGGATGACGAGGGCGCTGAAGGTGTTGCTCATGGGGTGCTCCTTAGGGCGTGGGGGATGACGAGGGCGTCTAGGGCCATGCAGCCGTCGACGGTGACCGACAGCGGGTTGACGTCGAGTTCGGCGATGAGGTCGCCAAGGTCTGCGGCGAGGTCGGAAAGGGCCACCAGGGCCGCGACCACCGAAGGGGTGTTGACCGCCTGGCGCCCTCGAGCCCCGTCGAGGATGGGTTTGATAGCGAACTTGTTGATCATGGTTTTTGCGATCGGGGCGTCGATGGGCACCAACCCGAGTTGGCGATCGCCCAGAACCTCAATAAACAGTCCGCCGCCAGCCACGAGCACCATCGATCCGAACTGCGGATCGGAGACCAGCCCGAGAGCCATCTCGACGTCTGGCAGGACCATCGAGGCGACTAGTACCTCCGGGCCCAAGCGGGCGGCCAGGTCGGCATACGCCTCGCTGACCTCGGCAGCATTCCACACGTTGAGTTTGACGCCACCGGATTCCGACTTATGCAGGATGCCGGGGGCCGCAGTTTTGATGACCACGGGATAGCCCAGCTCGTCTGCGGTGGTTAACGCTTCGCGACCGCCTGAGGCCAACGCATGCGGCATGACAGGCACGCCGTAGTCGCGCAGCAGGCTCAGGCCCTCACTCTCGGTGAGAGCAACCGGCTCGCTCAGTCGCGCACGCCAGCGAGCGGTGATCGCTGGCGTCGGCGCTGTAGGTGGTGCAATGGTGCTGCTTTGGGTGAAGTCTCGGTAGGCCAGGGCGTGCCGGACCGCCAGCAGACCGGCCACGGTGCCGTCGAGCACCGGCACGCCCATCGTGGTCATGCGTTTGGCGAGGTCTTGCGATTCGGTGCCGATGTGGTTGGTCAACATGGCCACGGGTTTTTTTGTGCGCCGGTGCACGCGTCGACATATGCGCGCGAAGGACTCGTGGAGGTAGAACCCCGAGCTCAGGTCGGCGACGAAGACGCCCATAGCCGTGTCGGGGTCGTCCATCAACGCCTGCCAGCAGCGCTCGAAAATGGTTTGGTAGTCGCGGCCGGTGCCCCACGCATCGAGGGGATTGATCGGCTCGAGCCCGTGGTCGAGGTGGTCAACGAGTACCTGCGTGGTCTCTTCGCTGATCTGAGCGAAGGGGACTCCTACGTCCTCGGCAATATCGATCATCAATTCTCGCTCCCCACCGGAGTCAAAGATCGCCGCGAGCCCGCCGCGTGCGGGGCGGCGCGGGTCCGACAGCAACTGGGTCGTCGAGGCGAGTTCGTCCAGGGACTTCACGGACAACACGCCATACCGCTGAAACAGGGTTTGGTATGCCGCATCGTCACCCGCGATGGCACCCGAGTGGCTGAGCGCCAGGTGAGCGGCTTCGGGGGTGCGGCCCGCCTTGAGCGCGATCACGGGGATGTCGCGTTCGGCCGCTTTGCGCAGCGCAGCGACAAAGCCGGCCGGGTTGCGGACGGTCTCGATGAACAACGCGATGGCGGTCGTGCTTTCTTGCTCGAGCACATAGTCCATGTAGTCGGACGTGGTGGTGACGAGCTCTTGTCCGGGGGAGATCGCGAGGTTGAAGCGCAACTTCTGGTCGTTCCATAGCAGCGCCGTCAGCACTGATCCGGACTGAGCGATGAAGGTAACGCCGCCTTCAGTGAGTTCGTAGGGCCGATGAAACGGCAGCGTGCGAAACCATCGCTCGACGTTGTAAAAGCCCATGCAGTTTCCGCCCACGATGGGAAGGTCGGCGGCGAGGGCTAGGTCGCGGACTCGCTCGCGCAACGGGTACGCCGGGTCGTCGCCCATCATCGACAGGCTGCCGGGGATGACGAGGCCGCCGACGCCCAACTCGATAGCGGCACGGACCTGCTCTTCGATACCGCCATTGGCGATACCTAGAACGGCCAAGTCGGGCGCGCTCGGAAGGTCGCGCAAACTGGGGTAACAGGTCAAACCCTCAACCTCGTCGTACCGTGGGTTGATGGGGTAGACCACGCCTGGAAAGCGCGCCACCTGTAGCTCCAAGAGCATGTCGTTACCCGGCACGTTGGGCATCGTAGAGGCACCTAGTAGCGCCACCGATCGCGGCGCAAGGAGGCGTTCGAGCCGGTGCGGGCGCAGCGGCTGAGCAGGAAAACGTGGTTCATCGTCCATGCGTTTCCTTCACCAGTGGGGTGCTGTACGTCGCCAGTGATTCCTGAGCTTGCTCGCAGATGGCGCTGAGGTGGTCAACCTGGGCCGCCACCGTGGACCTCGCGCATGTCGCGTCTTGATGGTGAATCGCCTGCAAGAGTCGGCGCTGCAGAACGAGGACGTCCTCGCGTCGACGGAACCGGTTGATGATGAGGTTGGTGCTCGGATGCATCGCCTCAAGTGCGAAGACCATGACGTAGTCCAGGACCGGATTGTGGGCGGCGTGCACCACGGCGCGGTGGAAGGCCACATCGGCCTCGCAGAATTCTTCATCACTAAGACCTGACTGTTCTTGGGTAACGAGGAAGGTTTTCATCGCTTCTAGGTCAATCTGTGTGCGTCGAACCGCAGCCAGGGAGGCGCACTCGGTCTCCAGCAGACGACGGCTTTCGGCGACATCCGTCAGCGTGAAGATCTGATGGCTGACCAACAGCGTTGCCGTCGTACGCAGGTCGGTGCGCACTTGTTCGTCGGTCGGCAGACTCACGAAGTTACCTCCGCTGACCCCGCGCTTGGAACGAATGAGGTTCTTTGCGGCCAGGCGCTTAAGAGCCTCGCGGATGGTGGGCCGCGAGACATTGAAGGATTCAGCCAGTTCGGACTCGGTGGGCAGGCGCTCGTCGAGGGTCAACTCACCGCTAAGGATCTGGGTGCGGATGGCCTCTGCGATTTGATCGGGGAGGCTGCGCAGGGGAGTCGAAAACGCGACGGGCACGATCCAACGATGACAGCGGCAAAGACGTCAGTCAATAGGTCAGATCTATTGAGCCAAACGCCTACCCATGAATCGTTAGCGATGCAGATGTGATGCACGAATGCGTGCAACGGTTGATCTACCCCCATCGGTGCACAGACGTGCCCTGGACATAGCGCAGCGCCAACACCGCTCACTATCCGCAGCCGTCGCGGAGTTGACCCTCAAAGGTCTCGCGCAGGTGGACGACCCCGTCGTCTTCTCGGTCGATCGGCATTCGGGTTTGCCTGTTTTGTCCCTTGGTCGGACGCTGACCGCTGGCGAGGTGGCCGACCTGCTGGACGAGGAATGACGCGTTTCCTGCTGGACGCCAACGTCCTGATCGCTCTGGTCGTCGCCGAGCATGAACATCATGAGGGGGCGAGCAGATGGTTCGCCGACGTTGACGTCTTTCTGGTGTGTCCCATCGTTGAAGGGGCGCTCGTGCGGACGCTGTTGCGCCTTGGCGAGTCGGGCCACACGGCGCAGCGGTTGCTGTGCGGTGTACGGGCGGACGCGAGGTGCACCTTTGTCGCGGATTCGATGTCGTATAGGGAATTGGACCTTGGAGGGCTGGTCACTTTCGACCGTGCTCTGGCGGGTCAGAATCAGTCGTCGCCGCTCTTGCTAGGGGTGACTTCGGGCTAGGTCGTTGGGTTGCTGAAAACCCACCCGAAAGGCTTTGTTAGTTTTCGTCAATGCAGGCCAACGGCGTTGACACACAGCACGCAGATGTTCTCATCGTTGGGGCGGGCAACGCAGGGATTGCGTTGGCGGCTCGGCTGCGCAACTCCGGCGTCGAGGACATTACGATCATCGAGCCCAAGGTCACACATCACTTCCGGCCGCTGTTGTCCTACGTGGGGGCGGGTCTTTCGAGCACCAAAGAGTTGAGTCGCCGCCAAGCATCGGTCATGCCCGCGGGTGTGCGCTGGGTTCAGGATGCGGCGGCCGCCATCGACACGGAGCGCCGTTCCGTCACGCTGGCAAGCGGCTCAATACTCACCTACCGAGATGTGGTCTTGACCCCAGGCTCGGAGCCAGATTGGGATGCGCTGCCGGGGTCGGCTCAGGCGATGCTGAGTCCGTCGGCGTCGACGAATTACGTGGTCGACCTCGCTCCGAAAACGTGGGAGTTGATCAAGGCTCTACGCAAGGGGCACGCAGTCTTCACCCTTCCCGATGGCCCCGCGCCGTGCCCGGGGGCAGGTCAGAAGATCCTCTATATGGCGTGTGACTACTGGCGCTCGCAGGGCGTGCTTGACGACATCGAGGTCACGCTCGTCACCCCGGATGCCGACATCTCCGCGAACAGGCACATCGCCTCCCGGCTACACGTATGGGCCGCTCGTTACGGCATACGGGTGCTGGCTGCGAGCCGAGTTGATCAGGTCGACCCGACCGCGCAAACCCTGCGGGTCACCGGCCCTGGTGGCACCGAGACCGTGACCTACGACTTTTGGCATCTAACCCCGACCCACAAAGCGCAGCCATGGATCGCGGCGGCCGGTCTGAGCTCAAGGGAGACCGCTGGGTATGTCGATGTGGACCCGCTCACGCTTCGTCACCGACGCATACCCAGCGTGTGGGCCTGCGGTGACACTGCCGAAACGGGAGCGAGCCGCTCCGGCGGTGGGCTGCGCGAGCAGACCGAGGTGCTGGCCAAAAATCTCCTGGCGTCGCGCGAGGGAGCAGAGTTGGCCGAGAAGTACAGCGGTTACTCGGTCTGCCCCTATACGGTCTCTCGTTCCCAAGTTTTGTTCTTCGAGTTCGACCGTCAGCGCGATCTCAAGCCGTCCTTCCCACTGATGTGGCGGCGAGCCTCGCGGCTGCTCTTCGTTGGTGACCGACGGGTGTTGCCGCAGATCTACTGGCACCAAATCCTCAAGGGCAAATGAGACAGGCAGCGCTGCGAGGTCGAGCGACGGCAGTTCGGTCACTACCTTCGCGCTACACCTCTGCCGGGTGAGCCCGCAGACCCACGTGGTAGGCAAGGGCGGTGAAGGTCATCGATCGGCTGGACCGATTCCAGCGGAAGCACCGGGTCGTGGGTTACCCGCTCGCTGTGATCTACAAGTTCTTCGACGACCAGGGCAACTATCTGGCCATGACCATTACCTACAACGCTTTCGTCGCGATCTTCCCGCTGCTTTTGATCTCCTCATCGGTGCTGGGGTTCGTACTGCAAGACAACGAGGAACTGCAGAAGTCGATCCTGACGTCGGCTCTGGGTGAGTTCCCCATCATTGGCACCCAACTGGCGACGCCGCAAGGAATCGAAGGAAACCTTGGCGCGGTGGCTATCGGTGCACTCGTGGCGCTCTACGGTGTCTTGGGGCTCGGTCAGGCTCTTCAGAATGCGGTCAATGTGGGGTGGTCAGTGCCGCGTAACAGTCGGCGCAATCCGTTCAAAAGCCGCCTTTGGAGCGCTCTACTGCTGTCTCTGGCGGGGATCCTTGTGGTGAGTTTATCTGGCTTGACGGTCCTGGCCGGGACGGTAATGGACAGGATGTCCACCTTCGCCTACGGGCTCCAGTGGCTCGCGCAGGGCGTATCTCTCGTGCTAAGCGTCGCCGGATCTTCTTTGTTGCTGAGGTGGGCAGCGCCGACGCGAACCCCGCTGCGGTATGCGGTGCCCGGCGCAATCTTTATCGTCGTTCTTTGGCTCGGCGTGCAGCAATTCGGCGGTCTCTACGTCTCACGGGTGCTGACTCGGGTTAATGATGTCAACGCCGTCTTCGCGCTGAGTTTGGGGTTGATCGGATTGCTCTACGTCACCGCGATCGTGGTCATCTTGGGGATTGAGGTCAACGTGGTGCTGGCTGAAAAACTGTTTCCGCGGGCCCTCTTGACGCCCTTCACCGACGCCGTTGACCTCACTGACGCCGATCGTCGCGCTTACACGCTCTACGCGCAGGCGCAACGACACAAGGGATTCGAGTCAGTGCAGGTGGATTTCAGACCACCCCCAACCCTTGACAGGTGACTAAAAGGTCACTTATTGTCTGGGGATGCAGGACGACGAGGTATTCAAGGCGCTAGCCGATCCCACGCGGCGGTTGCTCTTAGATGCCCTGTTTGAGCGAGAAGGCCGCAGCCTCGGCGACTTGGAAACAGTGGTCGCCGAGCAGGTTGAGATGACCCGATTTGGGGTTTCTAAACATCTGCGGCTCCTCGAATCTGCTGGGCTCGTGCTCACCCGCAAGCAGGGTCGCGAGAAGTTGCACTACCTCAACCCCGTTCCGATTCAGCTGATGCACGACCGGTGGATCAGCAAATACGCACAGCGCCGCGTCAGTGCGCTCACTGAACTCAAACGAAACCTGGAGGACCAGACATGAGCGACACGACGAACAACACGATGACTGAGCAGACGGGCGGCGACGCCGCCCCCGAGGTGCAGATGTTCTCCATCTACATCGACGCACCGGCCCAGCGGATCTGGGATGCCATCACCACCCCGGAGTGGACCACACGCTACGGGTACGGCACCACACTCGAGATGGACCTCACGTCCGGCGGTGCCATCCGCGACCTCGCCAGCCCTGAGATGAAAGAAATGGGGTTGTCCGAGGTGGTGGGCACTGGCACAGTGACCGAGCTTGACCCGCCGCATCGGTTGGTCTACACGTGGTCTGTGGAATGGCAGGACGAGCCAGACACCACCGTGACGTACGAGATCACCGAGTTCGAGGGTGGCCCGTGTCAGTTGACCCTGACTCACGATTGCACCGGAGCGCCTGGAACCGCGAAGGACGTGCGCGGTGGAGGGGACATCGGTGCTGGTGGCGGAGGGTGGCCCTGGGTGCTCAGCAGCCTGAAGACCCTGCTGGAAACCGATCGGGCCATGAGTGGTGCGGGTGCCTGAACCGGTCGACGCGCAACGCGCTAGACCCATGCGTGTCGGGTCTAGCGCGTGGCGCGGACGTGTTCGATGACCCCGAGTTTGTGCCGCTCCGTTTCTTCGATGGCGACACCCATCTCGTGCAGGATGAGTAGTGGTCTGCGGGTGTAGTGCTCACCATGCAGAGGGACGCTGACCAGGTCAGCCGTGCGTTGAACCAGGCGCAGCGGCAACGACGATGAGGCCACGTGATCGGCCAAGATCAACCGACCGCCGGGGCGCAGCACGCGCAGGGTCTCAGCGATGGCACCGCGGTCATTGGGTATGCAGCACAGCGCAAAAGTCGAGACGACCGAATCGAACGCCTCATCCGGAAACGGCAGGTTCGCGGCATCGCCTTGCTGGAGGGTGACCTGTCGTGCGGCAACGACGGCTCGATGCCGGGCCACGTCGAGCATCTCCGCACTCCAGTCGAGACCAGTCAGGGCCACGTCGCCCCGATAGTGCGAGAGATTGGCGCCGGTCCCGATGCCCACCTCCAGCGTGCGGCCACGGGCCCGACTGCATACCCAGGCGCGACTCTGCGGAAACAGGCGACGTTCTACCCCGTCCATCTTGCGGTCGTAGGTCGGGGCTAGGGAATCCCAGTGGCGGACGAACGTGCGGTGGCCGGGCATCAGATGCTCAGTGTCTCGCACCAGGGAGACTGGGGGTATGTCGTCTCCGCGCCGCTCGCGTCGCCGTACCGTGGCACGCATGGTTGCTCTTCCCCTTGCCGTTGGTGCCCTAGCCGTCGTCGCCGTGTCGGCGGGTATCCGCCTAGCCCCGGACGACACCAGCACGTGGCATCAAGACCCGCTGACCACGCGAGCACCAGACAACCCGAATTGGTACCGGCTGCTGCCTGGTGATGCTGCAACGCAGACCGTGCCCGAGCGAGATGCCAGCGCGCCCATTTTTGATGCGTCGGTCGCCTCGCTGGAGTCCACCTTCGACGAGGTCGCGATGGGTGATGGCCGGGTGAAAGTGTTAGCTGGGTCTGCTGCCGAAGGGTTTGTGACCTACGTGCAACGCAGCGCGCTGATGGGTTACCCCGACTACGTATCGGTTCGCTTCATCGAGGTGGACGAGGCGAATTCCACACTGGCGCTGCTTTCGCGCTCGCGCTACGGGTCGAGCGATCTAGGCGTCAACCAGAAGCGAGTGCAGCGTTGGATCGACGCTACGCAAGCGAATCTCGGGAAGTAAGTTCAGGCCCCTCTGCGCTGGCTTAGACGCTTGATCAAGGGCTAGCACGGACGTCAGACATCTTGAGAGTAGATCAGGGCAGTGTAGGGGCCGATGTTTAGGAGGGCCCCCTGTGGATAGCCGTCGCATTCGTGCGGCTGGGTGTGCAGGTCGCTCGCGTGCACGACGCCCAGGCCGGGGCCAAACATCGGGGAGTCGGTGTTGCAGCGCAAGCGCCAATGGCCAGCACGGGGGAGGCCGATCGGCACACCCCAGACGGGAGTGGACCGCAGATTGATCAGCACGACGGTGTCGTCGCCAGGGCCGCCATCTGACCAGCGGCGATAGGCCAGGACCTTCTGGTCGTTGTCGACCCGGATCACTTCGGTATGCCGGCCGGTCAGCCCGAGGGTCACTCCGACGAGGTTGCGGCGCAGCGCAATGAGTTGTCGCACGAGGTGAAGAAACCCAGCGTTGCGGTGAGCTTTGTCCCAATCCAGCGGTGTCTGATCGTCGAACCAGCGGTCTTCAAGGAAGTCCTGCCCCTGAAAGAGCATCGGCAGCCCCGGCGAGGTCAGGGTCAGCACCAACCCGAGGGCCGCGCGGGTGCGGGCATGCCACGAGTCAGCGGCACCCGGGAAGATCGACTCCGGCACCCGGCTCCGACCGTTAGCGACCTCGTCGTGCGATTCGGTGTAGATGACCCGCTCGTGCGGTGCGCCGAGATCGTGGCCGAGGACGGCGTGCGCCACGGCATACACGTCGCGGTCTTCGTCGTGATGGGCCTCGAGGGCACGCCGGATCGGGTGCACGAAGTCAGCGTCCCATTGTGAGTGGAAGCCGAGCCCGCCGGAGTCGCTGGGTGCCGTGACGCCTGCGTCGCGCTGCATGTCCTCGGCGATGAGGATCTTCCACGGTTGGCGCGAACGTAGATCTGCCGTCATCGAGGCCAGGAACCGGTGACCCCCGGCGATGTGCTCGCCCGGGTGGTGCACGTTGCCCCACCGGGAGCGGACGAATTGGGTGGCGTCGAAGCGCAGCCCGTCGACCCGAAAGTCCTCCAGCCACATCACCGCCGAGTCCCGCAGGTAGTTGCGCACGTGTTTACGGTCGTAATTGGGTCGAGTGGCGCCCCACGGGGTGTGCGCACGGCGGTCGTTGTAGAAGTAACTGCCGCCGTAGCGACGGTTGCAACCACCGTCGAGCCGCCATAAGTGCAGGTCACCGGGCCCAAGGTGGTTGTAGACGACGTCGAGTATGACTGCGATCCCGCGAGCGTGCGCGGCTCGGACGAACCGCGCGAAGGCGTGCGGGCCGCCATACGACGGCTCAATCGCAAAAAGGTGCGCGGGGTTGTAACCCCAGCTCACGGGCCCGGCGAAGGCGAACGGCGGCATGATCTCCACCGCGTTGATGCCCAGCCAGGCCAGGTGGTCGAGCCGCTCGATGGCCCGGTCGAAGGTGCCAACTCGCCACCCTTCGGCCGCAAACGTGGGGATGTGCAGCTCGTAGAGGACCAGGTCGTCCCACCCCGGCATGTCGAAAGAATCGTCGCCAAAGTCCAGCATGCTCGGGTCAAAGACCACGGCATCGCCGTTGGAATCCGTGACCTGACGGGCAACCGGGTCGATCCGCGAGAGGTACGGGCCGCCGCTACGGATGAGGAACCGGTAGCGACTACCGGGCCCAGCGTCGGGCACAAAAAGCGACCAGGTCCCAGAGGTTGCGCTGTCGAGATGTAAATGCCGTTTATCTGCCGAGTCCCACCCGCAGAAGTCTCCGGTCACGGCCACGTGGCGGGCGTTCGGCGCCCACACCCGGAAGGTGACGCCACCGTCGTGAGGGACAGCCCCCATACCCGGGTGTTGTGATGGGGACGGGAGCGCAGACACAACCGTCAATAGTAGATCGCCACGCGCTATGCCCACGACGTGGTGCGGCTGATTCCGTTCAAGAAAGTCGAACTGTCTCAGCCGCAGCGCCGATTGGCTTCGGCGGTGACCCGTTCAGTCGGGGTCAAGGATGCGCGGCCCGCTGCCATCGGCCGCCAGTTCATCCTGCGGGTTATTGAGTCGGCACGCCACCAGGGAAAGGCAGCCGGCCTCAATCCTGATCGAGCTCACCGAGGATCTCGACGCGACCGTGGAGGGGGGTTTGTCCTGCGACGAGAGCAATAGCGTCAGCCCACAGATGAGCTGCGCCGAGTTGCTCACGGGCATCGACGATCACTACGGCTGGGTGTCGGCTTTCAACTTCGACGATGAGGCAGAGCAGACCTACTTCTGGTTCTCCTCCGCTGACAACGAAGAATCCCGACGGGGGCGACGGGGGAGCGACGCGGGTGAAGACGTTGAACATGGCACCGATATCGCCAGAGCAGTCTGGGCGCTGCGCCGCGACCTGGAACGCGCCTCGAGCCAGGAGTCCGTTGCACGCTTCTTGATCGCGCACCCGTGGCACCGGGGAACGGTCGCGCGGGTGCAAACGACGGCGCACCTGCGCTACGCCGAAGTGCACACCAACACCCTGGCGCAGGATTTTCTGCCGCTCAACGTGCAGCGCCTGCAGTTGGCGGTCTACGGAATGGAGAACTTTGTGCCGCAGTCCACGGACTGGCTTCGAGTGACCCTGTTCTCCGGGGCACCCCGCATTGACGATCTAAGCACCGGCACCGCAGACGACGACTGGATCTTTACCCTCATCCCGCGCAACGAGGAGTCATCATGACTAGCGCGTTGCACCAGCGGGCCACGGTCGTCGACGGTCTGCAGATCAACAACTGGAGCCGGTCGGTCCTCGAAGAACTCGTGGCGGGTGGAATCAGTGGAGTCAACGCAACCTGCGCGGTCTGGGAAGGGCCCGAGGAAACGCTGCGCACGATCGGCGACTGGTGTCAGTTGCAAGTCAAGCACCCTGACCTGCTGACGCTGGTCACCAGTGCTGCCGGAATTCGTCAGGCCAAGGCCGACGGCACAGTGGGGGTGCTTCTCGGATTCCAGAACGCCAGTCCGTTTGCGGACGACTACCGGTTGGTCGAGGTGTTCCACCGGTTGGGGGTGCGGATCGCTCAGGTGACCTACAACATACAAAACCTGGTCGGCGGCGCCTGCTATGAGCCGGTGGACTCCGGGCTCACGCGCTTCGGGCAGACCATCGTGAAGGAGATGAACCGGGTCGGCATGCTTGTTGACCTCTCACACGTCGGTAACCGTACGAGTTTGGATGCCATCGCGGCCTCGGCACAACCGGTGGCCATCACCCATTCCAATCCCACGTGGTTCGTCGAATCCCCGCGCAATAAACCCGACGAGGTCATCAAGGCCCTCGTCGAGCGCGGTGGGGTCATCGGATGCTGTCTCTACCCCAACGTCATCGGTGGTGCTGAGGCGTCACTGGCCGACTTTTGCACGATGGTCGCCAACCTGTGCGAGACGTTCGGAGTCGAGCACGTGGGCCTCGGCTCCGACTGCACCCGGGAGTGGGGCAACGACTACGTGGCCTACCTGCGAGATGGTCGTTGGCGAGCAGCGGATGAGTCGGCGCCGCCGTCCTGGCCCGCTTGGCCGCAGTGGTTCCAGGGCCCGGCCGACCTTCCCCGGGTCACCGATGGCTTGGTGGATGTGGGACTGAATGAGGAGGAAATCGTCGCGATCCTTGGCGGCAACTGGCTCGATCTCTTCGATCGAGTCTTCCCGGAAGGAGATGCGCGGTGAGCACCACGGTCGAGCACGGCAAGGCTGAAACGACCACAGACCCATCGGCGGCTAGTGCGCGGGTGCGCGTCAGCCTCCGTGAGATCCGGGAGTGCACCTTCCGGGCGTTGTCGGCGCACGGAGCGAGTCATGGTGAAGCAGCCACGGCGGCGCGGATGGTGGTGGATGCTGAGCTACAGGGGCATCGCGGGATCTACGAGGTTTTGCGTGACCTGGACCGCGACCCGTGGGCAAAGGAAGCTGTGCGCATCACCGACGGCGGAAGCGAACCCCGAGCGGGCTCTGGGACCGAATCTAAAGGACCCGTCGTGTTAGGTGACCAGGACGGTAATCGCCTGCTGCGTCACCTACCCTTGGCGGCGCATCTCGCGGCGGCCGAGCCCGGCCGCGGCGTCTATGTACCCGGAGAGATCACCGAGATTGGGTGCGTAGACGCGGTGCTCATCGAGGTGGCAGCAGCGGTTGAGCGACCCATCGGGTTGGTTCAGGTAGGCCGAGGGGATCAGACGGCTTTACGACTGGCCCTCGCCGACGGATCACTCGGAAGCGGGGCCGTGCAGGTGTTGGCCGAGTGGGGAGGCGATGACCTTAATGCCTTGACTCGCCATGACCCTGGCGCTGACGGAGTGTGGCTCCTCGCGGGCACCGATGCGGACGCGAAGACCGAGCAAGGTCTTACCTGGGTGAGCGCTCGCGACCGGGCGGACGCTCGAGCGGCTGCCGCCAGCGAGGGACGCCTGATCACCGGCGATGCCTGGTGGGCCTTGTATGCGGCATCCCGTCGGTACCTGGTCAGCGCCTAGGTCATCATCGGCGAGTCGGTAGATTCCTGGTCTCGAATCCACTGCGTGAAGGCTGCTGCGGCGCCCCCCATCTGTGAGCCGTCATCTCGGCGCAGGAGGTAGTGGCTTTGGCGCATCGGGATCATGCCATCTAGCGCCATCGCGACTTTGCCCTCGAGCACTGCGGAGCGGGCGAAGCGCTCGGGCACGATGGTCCAGTACCCGCAGCCCCGCAACGCCTCAATCGCCGAGATTGAGGTGTCCAACGTGAGCACCGCTTCCGGCCGCTCTTCCCACTCGTTGGTGCCCGCCAACCTGCTCCACAGATCGTCAAAACCCAACACCTGCACTCGACCGTGACTGCGTAGGTCGCTGGCGGTGTTGAAGGTGGTGTCGGGCGCTAATAACTCGGGGTCGCAGATGACGGCTGCGAAGTCGTCGTGCAACTTGGTCGCGATGAACCCCGGCCAGTGTCCGTTGCCCTGGCGAATTTCCAGGTCGATTTCGTCTGGGGGCAGCACGTCAGCCCAGACTGCGCTCAGTAGGCGGAGCGAGATGTGCTCAAACGTGTCGTTGAAGTCGCGCAGCCGAGGCGCCAGCCACGTGGTGGCGTAGGAAACCTGAACGCGGACCGTGAGTTGAGTTTTCTCGGAAGCACCGAACAGGCCGTTCGTAGCGGCCGACAACTCTTCAAAGATGTCGCGGACCGCTGGGAGGTAGGCGTGGCCGAACTCGGTCAGTCGCAGGCTGCGGGGCAGCCGTTCAAAGAGCTGCACCCCAAGGTGGGCTTCTAGCGTGCGGACGCGTTGGCTGATGGCCGACGGGGAGAGGTGCAGTTCCTCGGCCGCCACTGCAAACCCGCCGCGCCGCGCCGCCGCTTCGTAGGCCTGCAAACCCAAGAGCGGCGGGATGGACGTAGTCATCGTGAGCCACACATTTCGGACACCTTATTGCGTGAAAGTATCGTTTGATTGTTGCTTAACCGCTGGGAAGACTATATCCAGCACCGTTTCCTCGATGCGACCCCGCGCCAGGAGGCCCTCATGTCTGTCATTACCTCTCCCCGTTCGACGGGCCCGTACGTGGCGCTCGCCGACGGCTACCTCACCGTCTCGATCGACGGAACGGATACCTCGTTTCATTACGTGTGGCTGCGGGACAACTGCTGGTGCTCCGAATGCAAAGTTGCGCAATCCACTGAGCGTCGCCTGTTCACCGCCACCATCAGTGACGACATCGCGGCAACCGAGGCCGAGTATGCCGACTCCCAGGGCTTGCGCGTCGAGTGGAACGACGGACACCGGTCGGCCTACTCACCCCAGTGGTTGCGCACGCACGACTACTCCCACGCAGCCCGTGCCGGCCGTCGACACAGCCCGACGCTGTGGGACGCCAGCCTGACCCACGTGCCTCGGTTCGAGCACGGCGACGTCGTCGGGACAACTGAAGGACAGCTGGCCTACCTTGATGCGCTGCGTGACTACGGGGTGGCGGTGGTCAGCAACACCCCATCGATCGACGGTGAGGTTGAGCGCTTCGCCGAGACCCTCGGCCACGTCCGCGAGACGGCCTTCGAGCGCATCCACAACGTCCGCCACGACCCGGCCGGCTACAACGTGGCGCACACGCCGTTGGAACTCAAGCCGCACACCGATCTACCCAGTTACCACTGGCCACCCAGCATCCAGTTGCTGCACTTCCTGGTCAACGAGGCCGACGGGGGAGAGAGCACCGTGACCGATGGCTGGGCGATCCTTGCTGACCTGCGCCGGGACGACCCCCAAGCGTTCGACATACTGACGCGGGTTCCGGTTCGGTGGCAGTTGTTCAGCGACGACGAGGACACCGGTGCCACCGCCCCGCTGATCCAACTCGACACCGACGGGCAGGTGCAGACGTTCCGCTACTCGAATCAGTTGGCGCAGCCCCTGGACGTGCCGTTCGATGACGTCCAGCGGTTCTATGACGCCTACCGGACGCTGGGCCGGATGATTGACAGCGACCGATACAAACTGGTGTTCAAGACCCGTAGCGGTGATCTGCTGACGGTCCACGGGCACCGGGTGATGCATGGCCGGTTGACCTACGACCCCGCTAGTGGGGCCCGGCATCTACAGGACGTCTATATGGAGTTCGACGACATGATGGCCCGGCGCCGTGTGCTGGCCGGCACCCACAAGCCGGTCGCGGCACAGGACGTGAGCTGATGCGGACCGTCGCTTTCACCCAGATGGCGGACGGCACGGCCGAAGAATACGCATACCTCGAAGAGTTCGAACGCGCCGAGCTCGCCACCTTCGGTGACAAGGTGCTGGGGTGGCTGCAGACCATGGACGAGCCCACCGGCTACCAGATCACGCGGTGTGAGCACAGCCTGCAGGCGGCGACCCGAGCCCATCGAGCGGGCGAGGATGAGGAGATGGTGGTCTGCGCGTTGCTGCATGACGTCGGCGATTACCTCGCGCCGGCAAACCACTCCGAAGTGGCGGCGGCCATGTTGCGGCCTTACATCAGCGAGAAGAACTACTGGATCATCAAGCACCACGGAGTGTTTCAAGGCTTCTACTATCTGCACCACCACGGTCAAGACCCGAACGCGCGAGACCGTTGGCGCGACCACCCCCACTACCAGGCGACGGTCGACTTCTGCGCCGACTACGACCAGTGTTCCTTCGACCCGGCATACCCATCCGAGTCGCTAGACTTCTTCACGCCCATGGTCCGGCGGGTGCTGGCGAAGCCGCGTCCGTTCGATGCCGAAGTCGATATTTGATGGGAAAGAAACCTCTCCAACCAGTGTCGGGTTGTAGGGGTCGGCCACCTCTGCACGTGTCGCTGTGCTTTATGAATAGAGATCCGTCAATATAGACGAATGCCTATACAAAACGGATCGGATGCTTCGTCGACGCCGTGCTGTAGCCCGTTGACGAGCGAGCCGTTGACCTCGGACTGGGCGGCGGACTTGGCGCGGATGTTCAAAGCTCTGGGGGACCCAGTGCGCCTGCGGATGTTGAGCGTTGTCGCGTCGCGCCCTGGGGGTGAGGTGTGCGTGTGTGACCTTGTGGCGGCCTTCGATTTATCGCAACCCACGATCTCGCACCACCTCAGGGTGCTGCGAAAGGCTGGGGTGCTTGAGTGTGAGCGTCGTGGCACCTGGGTCTTCTACCGGGTGGTCCCTTCAGCGCTCGCGCAACTAGCGGCGGTCTTGGGTCCTACCGAACTCACGTCGACCATGGCCACCTCTGCTGACGCGGCCCTCTGTGTGGATGAGGTGGCGTCTCGATGAGCGCAGAAACGCCGACCGAAGAACGCACCATCGTGGCCAAGATGTCCACTCTGGATCGGTTCTTGCCAGTGTGGATCGGGGTGGCAATGGTCGTCGGGTTGCTCTTGGGGTGCGGTGTCCCACGGTTAGGCGAAGACCTCGAACGCGTTCAGATCGACGGGATCAGCCTTCCGATTGCTCTTGGCCTGCTGATCATGATGTATCCGGTGCTGGCGAAAGTCCGTTACGACCGGGCCGGGACCGTCATCGGGGATAAACGGCTCTTGCTCAGCTCTTTGGCGTTGAACTGGGTGCTTGGGTCGCTGCTCAAGTTCGCGCTGGCTTGGCTGATGCTGCCGGACCTACCCGAATACCGCACCGGCTTGATCATCGTGGGGCTGGCTCGCTGCATCGCCATGGTCATCATCTGGAACGACCTTGCCTGCGGAGATCGAGAAGCTGCGGCCGTGCTCGTCGCCATCAACTCGGTGTTTCAGGTGTTCGCGTTCGCCGTGCTCGGCTGGTTCTACCTCAGCGTGCTACCTGGCTGGCTCGGTCTGGACCAAGCTGGGATCGACGCATCGACGTGGGACATCGCCCGAAGCGTGCTGATCTTCCTCGGCATACCCCTGGTCGCGGGCTTCCTGTCCCGACGGATCGGCGAAAAAGCAAAGGGGGGGCGAGGATCGCCTTACCGCTGCTGGTGTATTTCGCGGTCATGTGGGGCGGCAGTTTGCGCTCGGTGCAGGTTTAGGTTTGGGCTACGAGCGCACCACCACGCTGGCCTTCACCGCAGCCGGTAACAACTTTGAACTCGCCATCGCGGTCGCCATCGCCACCTTCGGCGTCACCTCGGGTCAGGCGTTGGCTGGAGTCGTCGGACCACTGATCGAGGTCCCCGTCTTAGTGGCTCTGGTGTACGTCTCGCTAGCACTGCGGCGGCGATTCTCGCCCCAACCGACCCCCGAGAGGACTTCCGCATGACCGTTCGCCAGGTGTTGTTCTCGGGGTCGAGGTCGCCGGCTGCCATTCGCCGTGGCTAGGGCGCGTGACCGCCGACGGTGTAGCCGCCGTCGTTCCAGGACATCAACAGGGCGTAACGCTCTGCGAGGATCGTCGTTTTGCGGCATTCCATCGGGCCGTCGTCGATGAGTCCGGTGCGTTCGATCACGAGGCCCGCAGCAGGTGTTTTCGTGTAAAGGTGCTCGGCGATTTCAGGACTGAGCATGGTGGCGGTGATGCGTTCTCGGCCGGCCGCGGGGCGTGCTGTGCCGTGCCGCTCCAGCTCGTCGTAGAGGGCTGTGCGGGTGAAATCGGTCTCCAAAAGAGGCCGGCCAATGTCGCCGGGTAGCCAGACGCAGTCGTGGGCCAACGGCTCGCCGTCGGTGAGCCTGATCCGTTCGAGCGCAAACAGCTCGGTGTCGGCGGGCAGGCCTAGGCGTTCAGCAGCGCGAGGTTCGGTTGCCATCGTGCAGGCAAGCACGACGCTGGTTTGAGCCATCCCGCGGGCTTCGACTTCACGGAACAGCGAGTAGAGGCTGCCTAAGGGTTGTTCTATCGTGGTGGCCAGCACCGTGCTGGACCGGCCGCGCCCAGATCGGACCAGGCCAGCATTGCGCAAGCGGCGCAAGGCTTCGCGAACGGTATGCCGAGAAACGCCATACTCGTGCTGCAGCGCGGTTTCTCCGGGGAATCCGTCGCTGAACTCGCCGGCTCCTAACCGGCGCAAAAGGTCTTCGTGCAGCTGGGACCAGAGTGGCTCGCCGCTTGCTCGCTGAAGTTGGGCCATCACAGGCCAACCTACCGGCGCTAGATGCGTGATGAGGCCGAGACGACTACGGACACGACGAGGACTAGCCAGCCGAAGATCAGCTTCGCCCTGCGAGGTAGCGAGCCAACCCGGGATCAGCGGAAACCAATCGGTCAGCCTCGGTGCCGCCATCGCACTGAAGAAGGCTGATCGTGACCACGTCGCCGCGCCAGGTGAGCACGCGCCAGCTGCCCCCGGGGGCTTCCCAGCGATCCAGCAGGGTCACGGGGTCGTCGTGGGGCCTCGAGGTTTGGTCCGCCGTCATCGTTCAGCTGCTCAGTCGGGCTCGGCTGGTGTCCAACACCAAGGCTTGGCGGCGCTGGTGCACCGTCAGGTAGCGAAGTCCCAGAGGCCGGGCGTCGAACTGACGACGAGATCGGCGCGGCAGCCATAGCACTGAACCGGGTCGCAGGTCGATGCTGCCTGCCTCGCTGGTGAGGTAGCCCTCACCGGCGATGACGTGGATCAAGACGTCGAGGTCGGGACCGTTGTAGACCTCGATCCCACCGCCCGGAGGCAGCGACACGATATTGGAGTCCAGGTCGCGCTCGCGCATCGTCAGTTTCCACAAGATGCCCCGCCCGTCCCTGTCTGCCTGCTGCTCGTCGATCTCGGCGCTGTTGAACAGCACGCGCGGAAGGGCGGTCGAGGCGGTCTTGGTGATCTTGATGCGCCAGTCTCGGGGCTCCTGCTTGAGGTACTCCCAGCCGTAGCCTCCAGCAAGGTCGGTTTCGAACTCGTCGTGCAAGCGGCACGGATCGTGGTCGTTGACCAGGACGAACGAGGAACCCACGGCCAGCTCGGCATACCTCGCTAAAATGGTGGGGTGCTTGTCGGGCTTGGACAGCGTCCGCACATCCAGCTCTGCATGATGCCCGTCGTCGTGAGTCGACATCGCGTTTCCTCCCGGTCGTTTTTACAAGGTGATGTTGTGTAAACTCTAGGGCATGCCTCCCAGCGACGATCACAGCCCTGGCGCCGACCGTCGGGCGGCAGTCCTGGGGGCGCTCAAAGGTGCTGCCGCGCCGCAGAGCATCAACGACTTAGCCGAAATGGTGGGGGTGCACGCAAACACCGTGCGTTTCCACCTGAAGCGTCTGGTAGCCGCCGGTCAGGTCGAACAGGTGACGTCGACACCCGGTGTCCCCGGCCGCCCGGCGCAACTGTTCGCCTCGACCCCAGGGATGGATTCATCGGGGCCCCGCGCTTACCTCATGCTGGCGGAGGTGTTGGTGGCGGGACTCACCGAAGGGCCCGACCCAGGCCGACGCGCCTTGCACATCGGGAGGTCCTGGGGTCAACAGCAGGCCCACAGTCGCGCTGCTCTTCCTCAGCCGAGTCCAACAACCCCCGATCATTCCATCGACCAACTCGTCAGCTTGCTCTCTGAGATCGGCTTTGCTCCGGAGTTGGATGATGCCGAGAAGCCATCGTCAATCAGACTGCGACACTGCCCTTTTCTCGAGTTGACCCACTCTCAGTCGTCCGTGGTGTGTCCTATGCACCTTGGCTTAATGCAGGGCGCACTGCAGGAATGGGGCGCACCGGTCGAGGTCGACCGATTGGAACCCTTCGTCGAGCCAGATCTCTGTCTGGCTCACCTGTCAACCAAAGGAGCAACCTGATGGATTCGTTGTCATTGAACGCCGTGGCGAAAGAACAGATCGCAGCAGCACAGCAAGGGTCGAGCGGTCGCAGTGCCGTCACCGTGCACGGCGGCCACGAACACGCGCTACGTCAGACCGTGATTGCTTTGAGCGCGGGCAACGGTCTGGGAGAGCACGAGAGTCCAGGGGAGGCCACGCTGCAGGTTCTAGCTGGCCGAGTGGCGTTAGTGGCCGGAGAGGTGTCGTGCGAAGTAACGACCGGTGACTACGTGCTCATCCCGCCCGCCCGGCACCGCCTCGACGCCATCGAGGACTCTGCGGTCTTGCTGACGGTTGCGGTTGAGGTGGCGGGTTCGCGCGAGTGACGATTGCCAGCGCGCCCGCCAGAGCGGATGGGCCCGCTAGAAGCGACCTCACGTCGTCCAACATGTTTAGGGCCAGTGCAGCGCTGAGCGTCATCGGCGGTGGACTCGTCGCTGCCGTCACCGGACCGCTGGGGCTGAATCAGGGGAGTTGGTTGGCGGCATACCTGGTGTTGGTCTGTGGGGTCGGTGGGTTTGGAATCGGCACCATGCAGGCGCACACGACCACCAGATTTACCCTGTTGCAGGCGTGGGCCCAACTCGGCGGTTGGGTGGCAGGCAACGCAGCCGTGATGGGCGGGTCACTCACCGCGTTTCCACAGGGGGTCGATGCCGGGGTCGTGCTGCTGGGGGTGTCATTGGCGATGGCACTGATGGCGGCCCCGAGTGGTGCCGTGGTTGGGCGGCTCAAGAGTTGGGCTTACCGCGGTTTGCTTGTCCTGCTGATCCTCAGCGCTCCGGTCGGTTCCGTCCTGTCGCACATCCGTCACTGACTCACAAGGACCCCGCTCGCCAAGGTTGCGGGGTGCTCCTACTTAGGTGGTGCTGTGGGTGGGTGGCTTTTCGCCGCTATCGAGAAACGACGCCCGGTTATCTGGTGGGGTTCAATCCGCACGAATCGGGGTTTCGGTCCAGACTGCCACGGCGCGAGCGGGAGCTCTAGCGAATCAACAATGTCGGTGATCCCTAGTCTTTCGGCGGCTCGTCCTTTCACGACGACGCTCCATGCCTGATGTGTCTCAAGGTCGTGGCCGTCCACCTCGAACGCGACCTGTTGATTGAGCGTCGCGTGGAACAGTGCGCCGGTGCCAGTTCGGTAGACGATGCTGCCGTGGTCGATGACGTGGTTGACCGGAAATATGTCCGGCACACCGTCGTGAACCAGGGCCACCCGACCCGTGGTTGCCTGGCGCATGATGGCCCAGCACTCGGAGGTGTCGAGGTGCTCGATCGTATGCGGCTCGGTCGCAGTGGTCATGCTTTTAGGGTCGCCCCAAACAGAGTTGCGGAACAGGGCCAAAGGTCCCGCCGTCGATCTCGCGAGTTCTGGAGGACGACGCGCGGTCACGCCTAACCGCTACCTTGGCTGTTATGGACCCGTCGTCTTCGGCGAATTCTCCCCCGCACCGCAACCCGGTGCGCTCGTTACTGAGCACAGTGCGGGATCTGAGCATGATGGACCCCACCGACCTGGACGGTTTATTGGGCCGCATCGTCGAGGTCGCTGCCCGGATGACCGGAGCGCGATACGGGGCCATGGGTGTGTGGGCTGAAGGGAAGCCCACTGAGTTGGGACGCTTCGTCACTCATGGTCTCACCGACGAAGAGCGTCGATTGATCGGTGCCCTGCCTTGCGGTAGGGGAGTCCTGGGCCGTTCGCTTAGTCATCCCACGGGGGTTCGTCTCGTCGATCTGACTCAAGAGGCCGATGCCGTCGGATTTCCGCCGGGTCACCCGCTTATGCGGACCTTCCTGGGTATGCCGATACGCATCGGGTCGACCGTGTTCGGCAACCTCTACGTCACGGAGAAAGCCCACGGAGCCGTTCAGCGAAGAAGATGAAGAAATGCTTGAGGCGCTGACGGTGATGGCCGGGGGTGTGATCGACCTGACCCGCCAACGCCTCGAGGCACAAAGTCATCGAGCGACGAGTGAGACCATCCGGCAGATCAGTCGCGCGTTGTTGGTCGAGGACGATCCGGCCCACGTAGTGCCGCTGGTGCTCGCACAAGCGCGGCGGCTACGGCAGGCCGAGGCTGCTGCAGTCTTCACCACCACCGGCGGTGATCACAGCCCGTTTGACGTTGTCGCTGCAGAAGGGGCCGGAGTTGGTGGCTTACTCGAAGCAGCACGGGCCCACGTGATGCACAGCTTGTCTGTGGGGGCCAGCGTGCACTGGACCGACGCCGAATCCCCCTCGCTGCTCAGCGGCACCGGGCCGAGGTACAACAGTGCCGTCCCGGTCCGAGTCAGTGATGGCTCGTGGGTGGTGTTGCTCGTGCTGGGGTGGATACCGGCCACGAGAGTGACCCATCGCTATACCGAGGGCTTGCTGGAAGCACTGGCTGATCAGGTGGGGTTGGTGATGGACCGCATCGCCGCCCGTCGAACCCACGACATACTCATGCAAGTCGATGACCGTGAGCGCATCGCGCGCGATCTGCACGATCTCGTCATTCAGCGGATCTTCGCCGCCGGCCTCACCTTGCAGGGCGCCACTCGGTTGGCCCTACCGTCGGCAGCCCAGGATCGGATTGAGAGCACGATCGGCGAAATGGATGCCACAATCCGCGACATCCGATCCACGATCTTCGCGCTCACCCCGGTCGGCAATGGCGCGTCGGTTCAGAAGCACATGCACGAACTGATAGAAGCGTATGCCGTGAGCCTGGGGTTTACCCCCGTCTTGTTGTGCGACGAAAGGCTCGATGATGTCTTGACTGAGCCCAGCCGGCTGTCGTTGCTCTTGGTGTTGCGTGAGGCGCTGTCTAATGTGGCTCGGCACGCCCGCGCGACCTCGGTCCAGGTGGAAGTGCGGATAGACGGTGAACGTTTGGTGGTGCTCGTGACCGATAACGGGGTGGGGTTGCCGGACCACTTCGCTGAGAGCGGCTTGGGTAACGTGCGGACACGGGCGTTGCGGCACGGGGGGTCGATGGCCCTGTCGGCCCACACCCCGCGTGGCACCGTCTTGCGGTGGCAGGTGCCACTGCAAGACGAGCGCCTCTAGGTCGGTGCCGGACCACCGGCCCAGTGACGGTGCGTTAGCGAAGAATGGGCATCTTCCGCACGATTGAGGTGTCCTTCCACCAGGACCCGAGGCCCAGAGTGTCGCCAGCCCCGGCCAAGGCGAAGAACACCACGACTAGTGCTCCGGTCAGGTGGTCATCGACGAACGGATTGTTCTCTAGTGGGAACGAGGCCAACCACATAAAGAGGTAGAGCAACCCACCGGTGATCGCGGCGATCTGTTTTGTGTTTGAGTTAATAAGGCAGGACCGGGTTGAAATACCCAGCCAGGTGTGGGCGTGTCTGACACATCTGGAGGATGGTCATGTCGTCTGCTGCTGTAGTGAGGAAACAAGAGGGACGCAAGCCTCGGCGGGTGTTGCCG
>JAABUN010001796.1_pt1 | contig 43436 bp, 40 predicted proteins | sample 5559311 | NCBI WGS metagenome assembly JAABUN01 (sample SAMN10711877, study PRJNA513370) | rock metagenome | isolation source: Antarctica rocks | place: Antarctica: Victoria Land, Siegfried Peak sud
CGGCACGAACCTATGCACAGTTAGACCAAGCAATCACGGATGCTCTGGCTGCGGTCACTACCCAAGATATTATCGGTTGGTTTACCCATTGCTGTTGCTATGTTTCACCCAATTGAGAACTGCTGTAGCTTCTAATTCCTTGGGTGTTAGGTCTGGTAATTTGTACAAGATTATTGTCTCAATTAATCCCATAACCTGCTGTTTCAGGGATTGGTCAACAATTTCTCGATTGGCTCTATTGAGTAGCTCGCTAGCTAAATTAGTGGCTTTTTTCTTTGTTTCTACTACTAATTTAACTATACCGATTCCGATTGGCTGCCCTGAAGCTTCACCTAATTCATCCAAATAAATTCGCCGCACTCTTTGACTTGTCAGCAATTCAACAAATTGCGGGATGTTGCCAGGATCTAAGCTTCTTTGTTTAAATACTACTACTGCTCACCAGTCATTAGCGCGATCGCATTTGGAAAGGTATAAGAAAATCTCCCCAAATAAGCGATGATAAAGCTTTTTATCTGCTTGAAACTGTACTTCTACAAAATAAATCGGCTCCTCTAAAGAGTCTTCCCTGGGTAAAAATAACCCATCCAGTCGAAAAGCAAGTTGCTTGATTTCTGTGGATGTAAATTGATAACCACTATTGGCTAGAGCAGGTTGCTCGATTAGTTCAAAAAATGCTGCGGGGAATGTTTGAAATAGCTAATAGAAAATTGTGTCGGTTTTCACGCTTGGCGCTCGTAATAATCTAGCCAAGGGCGCGAATCCTTGGCGTTAATCGATTATTGCTTATTCTTGTGGTATCTCTGCTAGTATTCTTTCTTTATCTAGTCGGCGCTTTCTAGCATAAAGCTGAATAGTTGCTGCCATGACAATAACCATTGCAAAAATTACCCAAGCAGTCAGATCGGTAGGTAAGTTGTCTTTAAAAATAGCCAACATCACGATCGCAACTAGCAATATAGTAGGCGCTTCATTGAATGCCCGCAACTGTTGACCGCTCCAAGTGCATTCATTTTTTTCTAGCTGCTTCATTAGCCGTTTGCAGTAGTGATGATAGCCAAGCAAAAGTACCACAAACAATAGCTTAATATGCAACCACCCTTGTTTGAGAACATCCGGCTCAGTCGTGACAAGTCCAATCGCCATCGCAATTGTAACTAGCATTCCTGGTGTAGTAATGATGCTATATAGCCGTTGCTCCATCAATTGATATTGATTTTTGAGAATTGTTTTTGCAGGCTCTGGTTCTGCGTTAGCTTCGACGTGATAGATAAAAAGACGTACTAAGTAAAATAATCCAGCAAACCAAACAACGAAACCGACAATATGAAACGCTTTAAACCAGTAGTAAGCCATAAAAGTTTTGAATTTAGTAGTATTACTGCGCGTCAAAACGCAAATATATTTTTACTGAGTAGTGGCTCTTGACGCGACATTATTGGGTAAAATCCTCATTAAACTTTACCCAGGCTGCCATGTACCATGAAAACTTGGCGGGATAACGCTAGGTAAGCTTATTCTACAAATAGGTTCCCCATCCAAGCATTCGCTATCTAATACCCAAACTTCACTACTGTCTGTATTCCCATCGTAGACAACGGTGATTATCCAACCAGTATCAGGGTTTTCAGGCTTTGAAGCAAATATTGGTTCGCTGGGATAGCGATTTTCTCCCATGTCAGCTACGGTTAGGCTATCGGTTTTATGATTAAAGCGGGCGATCGCGCCAAACATTTCAAGGCTTGGATCTATTCCTTGGCGATGTACCGATAAGTAAGTAGAAGTTTCACTTTGTCCTACTTGGTGCTGTGGTACTACAGGAAATTCGCAATGATTAGCTAAAATTTGTTCGTTTGCTTCTACGCCAGTATGGGGATTTAGATGTATTTCCCACAACGTACTTTCAGCCAAACTATGAGTTTCCCCGGTTGCGACTTCTTTGAGATACTGATTTGTCACAAAATCCTCATAGCGCACCATCCCGGCAACTATTACACCGCTAGAGTCCACGTAGCCATTGCTAAAGTGCCATTGATACCAAGGCTCCGTTTCCCCTCGACTAACCAGAGATAAGCTGTCGCGGTCAAAAATTAGCCATTGAGTGCCTAGTTTTGGTTGCCATTGCAAAGCATCGCTATAACTGCTTAACCCTAATAATAGTGGTAATGGGTTTACGCGCACAGGTGGTACAAAGAATACCAAATATTGCCCCGCTAAGACAAAATCATGGACTAGAGGTACGCCATCAAGCTTTGTTGCAGACTTTTTTACAATTTTACCTGTGCGATCGCTCTTATAAACATTTAGAGTGGCATCTTTACCAGGACTCACACCAAAGTTGAATATCTCTCCAGTTTTTGGATCGCATTTAGGATGGGCAGAATAAGGTAAATTGTCTTCCAGCCCGGCTAAATTGTCCATGCCAATAGTAGCCAAAGTCTGCAAATCTAAGGCATGAGGTTTACCACCTTCCCACAATGCCAAAAGTTTGTCAGGTAACGCCAAAACTGAGGTATTAGCAGCATTTTTGATTGGTTTACGCCATTGATTCCAGATTGCACCGGGTGCAGTCATGCCATAGTTGCCGTAAAGCAATTTACCCGCCGCCGCTTCCTCCTCATATCCCGCTGTTTGCACGTAACGATAAGTTCCGGTTACTCCCTCATCGCTAAAATATACTCCTAAAATTGCTCCATCACCATCAAACCAGTGTCCCACCCGGATACCGCCACGCTCCAACCTTGCAGGCCCATTGCGGTACAATTTCCCCCGTAAGCTGTGGGGAATGCTACCGGAAATAACTGGCAACTTCGTTCCAGCAAATTCTGTAGCAGGACTCGCGATTACTTTTGCCCAAGCTTTTATAGTTGATAATTTATCTAATGTGTGCATTACTACTTTATTGATTGCCTAAAGTACTACTCTAGTGCGAAGTCTATGCAGACGGCAAAGTCGATTTGGTTTATACAATAGATATGTAAACACAATTAATACTCAGTAGACTACCTCGTAAGCAGAATCAGGTATAGTCCTTTGTCCTCTAAAAAATGCAAATACTTTCTAAAAGTAAAAATAAAGTAATAGTTTGGTCAGCAATTAGTGTAGCTTCCGCGTTAGCTATTGGTGGAGGTATTTTTAGGAATTGGCAATTAAATAAACCTTGCGTTAATAAAAGCGAAAAAAGAATTGGGAATACTTGTTATAAAAACTTGGCAGTTGCTCCATTAGTTATTGGCATAGCAAGTCCACCAAAAGCCGAAGATTACAGTGCTTTAAAAGCCTATTTACAAAAACAGCTTAATATCAAAGTTGAAGTTGATAGAGATACTCCTTATCAACAAAATTCTCAGCGTATTGCTAGTAAAAATTGGGATATTGCCTTTACAAGATCGCCAACATTTTCGATTGTAGCCCAAGACAGTAGTTACTTTGGTATTGCTACAATGTTTCCCGATAGACCTCTTTATTATCGAGCCGCTTTGTATGTCCGCGCTGATAGTTACATCCAATCTATTGCTGATATAAATTCGAGTACTACTATTGCTTTAGGAAGTCCTGAATCCGCCCCGACATTTCATTTACCGATTTATACTTTGTATGGAAAATCCTTGCGTATAGGTACGGGTTATAGTCCTGCAAAAAGTAGGGAATTAGTTAAATCAAGGCAAGTTTATATTGCTGCTAGTCGGTATGATGTGATTAAAGATGACTCCCAACTAAGAATAATTCATATTGGTAAAGCGATCCCCGGTGCAGGGGTTTATTTATCGCCTAAGTTATCTAGTGATGATAGACAACGAATTAGTGAAATCTTACTGAATGCACCGTCAGAAGTCCGCACCAAAGCTAATTATGCGGCGGGGAAAATTCCTAATTATGACGAATTGAGAAAAATTATATCTAGAACAGAATCAATATTAAGCTGTCCTGAATTTAGGTTAAATTCTCTAAGCTTAGAAAGAACAGTAAATGTGTTTTGTAAGAAGCAAAATCAAAAACAAAATGTTATTCAAGGTCAAGTCACAGAATACACGGTATTAACTTCAGAAAATATAGAGTTCAAAGTAGTAACACCAGCAAATGCAGTCTATAAAGTAATGGTGTCAAGGCAAACTCTTAATCAAATTCCCATTAATCCTATAGATGCTGTAGATGAATCTGTGCAAATAAAAAATGTAGAACCAAAAAAATTGGGAGATGGAAGTTGGCAAGTAATAGTCACAGAACCCAATCAATTAGCCTTACTTAGTGATTTCAGTTTAGATTAAAAATTTGGCGTTGCTGATTAAATGTATGAATTTCGGTGTAGAGACGTTGCAATTGCTAGTCTCTACATTGGTTTTGAAATCACGAAAAATCATTTTTATACCTGAATTGGGCAACGCCAAAAATTTATAGTTGTACTGGCGGATTGCTTAAAGAGTAATTAACTCCAATCTTTGCTCAAAATCAATATGCGTATAAACCTATTGGTTTTAATTCACGTTCCAAAGCATCAGTTTATTGTCCAACTTCTGTAACTTCAGCAAAGAAGTTTTGCGCTCAGGCGATCGCTTTTACAGATAAATGGGAATCCTAAGCCTGTAGCAAGCGGTCTAGATTTTCCATGTTTATCACAATTTTTCTATTATTGCTGGCTGGCTTAACCATCGTCACTAGAGGCAAGAAATCTATCTGGGTTCCCTCCCCTAGCTGTTGGCTAAAAGCTATTGGTTTAGCTATTCCTACTTGGATTGGTTGCACCGCAATTTTTAGTTTAGAAGTTTGGCACGGTGTTTTTTTAATTATCTTGGCAGCTTTTAAAAGCGCTCCACTTTCAGCGATCAGGTTTTTTTCACTATTTGCAATTGGGTTTTTATTTATTTCCCTGGTTTGGTATCTGCTGATAGTAATTTTGTACTCTCTAGCTTTGCGCCTTTTGTGGAAAGAACTACCGCAGTTTCTGCACTGGCTGAAACCGCCTAAGAAAAAGCGAGATATCCTTTTTGGTTGGGCAGCGTCTAATCTCGCGGTTTTAGTTGGAGCAACACCATTTTTACTAATAACATTCTACTCAAGGCGCTTAATCGTGGAAAGCTTAAATCTTAGGGGTTTAACAGACGATGTAATTGTTGAGAAGATGTTTAGCGGCTGGTATGTGGCTGCGGTCTATCTCTATCACTTAAGAAGCTATGTCAATTTCAGGCATAAAAATCGTAAAGCGCGATCGCAAGTTACTTAGGTTAATTTAGATTTATTAATGGCTGTAGTAGCTGAGAAGCACTTGGATAAAGATAAATCTTTAAGGGCGTTGCTGAAAGTCTAACGATTATCGAATCACTTGTTAAAATGACTAGCAGGTGGAGTCAGTTACCGGAATGCCTACTGCTGCTTAATTAGAGACTTTATATCGCGTCGGCTACCAACTAACATACATCATGCTTCAGCCTATACATCTCATTTGTATTGATGTTCGGACTCGTAACGTGTACATATTGGCTGGATACGACGAAGAAATTGAATTTCAAATCTTACCTAATGGGGAGTTTGCTAATGAGCAGAGTTAATTATGATGCAATGTCTAAGGCCCAATTAAAGCAATATTTTCTCAAGCATCGTGGCGATCGCGCTGCTTTGCAAGCGTACCTAGACAGAATCAATCAGCGTCCGCTTAAAATTATTGCAAGTCCTGGCGATTCTGATTTTGATGAGAAAATCCAAGCAGCGATTCGCCAAAAACTCGAATCCGCAAAAAGTAGTCAGTAGGCTAATAAGTCAAATGCCGCAGACGAGTGAGAGTAATCAGTGAAGTTGCACTTTTAAGGAAACTAGACAACTAGCACAGCGCGTTTAATTATCTAAATGTACGTGGGTACTGTGTTAGATAAAATTATAGGTTATAAAACTTCGCTAAATCTTTATATCAACTACCGTAGTACTGCTGAGGCTGTTAGAAGTAGCTTAAGCCGAGAATAGGCAAGTAATACACTGATTTACTTGCATTCTTATATATGTCAAAACTACTAACACTTGCTGTATCAGCATTAAGTTTAATTTCTATTAGTACGATGCCTCAAGCAGCAAAAGCCGCCGTTTCTTGTGAATCTAACACAGCTAATAATCACTCAAATGGCTCATTAGAAAGTTGCGTTTTGAGTGTTGATACCAATATTGGATTAAGCAACAACTACTTTGTTTGCAAACAAAAGGAATCCATCTCTTTTGATGAGAAAGGGCAATTTAATAGTTGTACCCTTGCTCGCGACTTGCAAATTAGAAAGGGAAATGAGCTTACTACTTGCCTTGCTAACGGCAGAGTAGATGTAAGTATTTCTAGCACGGGCATTCAATCGGTTAGTTGTTTGAAAACTGCTGCAAATTAATTGATTTGCGATCGCATTAAGCTCCAAAATCAATCATGCGCGATTGCTACAATTTGACAGGAGCAACTGAATCGCCAAAGCCAAGATAGCCGCGTGGAGTAATCATCCAATTATTGTGAGTGCGGGTTGTTTGGTTGCCAATTAATACCGTAGTCAACATATCAACGCTTGTATCGAGCAATTTATCTAAAGTAGTTAGGGTAATTTGCTCATCTGAGCGATAGGCAGAACGCACGATCGCAACTGGTGTATTTGGATCGCGGTATTTTAAGAAAATGGCTGTTGCTGTCGCTAATTGTTGAGTGCGAGTTTGCGACTTGGGATTGTACAAAGCTGTAATAAAATCGGCTTGGGCGGCGGCGGTTAAGCGTTTTTCGATAGTTTCCCAAGGTGTGAGTAAGTCGCTTAAGCTAATGGCACAAAAATCGTGCATTAAAGGCGTACCCACCCGCGAAGCTGCTGCTTGTAAAGCACTAATTCCTGGAAATAGCTGCACGCTTGGCGTTTTTCCATCCCAATTAGCCGCTTGCAATTGTTCCATGACTATCCCCGCCATCCCATAAATCCCGCTATCGCCGGAAGATACAACAGCTACCGTTAATCCCCAATTTGCAAGCTCTATAGCGCGTTCAGCGCGTTGTCGCTCTCTAGTAATAGGCATTGCTTCAATAATTTGGTGTCTTTGCAGCAAGGGCGCAATTAAGTCTATATACAACGAGTAACCAATCACTACATCCGCCGAAGCGATCGCAATTTGAGAAGCTGGTGTAATTTGGTCTAATTGCCCTGGGCCCGTACCAACTAGCAACAATTTACCGTTGCGACCAGTATATTCTTGTGCCGATTGGGCGATCGCAACCGTCACTGCGCCAATAGATTTAAAAATCTGTTTGCTAACTAAAAGCTCTTGACTACTAGCGGCGCAGAGAGCGGCGGCTTCAGCGACGCTGGGGGTGCCAACTTCCGCTTCGACAATGGCGGAAGGGTTGGGGACAGCAACGGCACTTAGAGCCTCTTTAGTGAAGGTACGCAAGGGTAAATCGCGTTCTTGGCATAGTTGAAGTAAGCCGACTTCATCCGCTTTAATATCAATTGTGGCAATTCCAGCGATCGCACTTTCAGCTAATTGATGCTCTAGAAATACTTTTTTAATTGCATTTGCGATCGTTTCCGTAGGTGTTCCGCGTTCGCACCCAATCCCCACCCACAACACTCGTGGATGCCATTGGATTTGAGCTTGTGGTAGATCTTTGACGGTACGGGCAGTAATATATACTTGGGCTTGAGGTGGTGAGGAATTTTTAAACATGAATACTTTTTGCCACAAGGTAGAACCGGATTCCTGAATTACTTGTACAGATCCACCCCGCGCTACAACCGCACTTACGCCCGTCCAATCGCCCTCGCCTCGTCGCCAACCAAAGGGAACGCCCAACATATCTACGGCGGGAAGTCCTAACCCCGAAGAAGCACCTGTTAATACTGGAGTTGCACCAATTAATTGAGCAATTAGTGTTGCTAATTTATCTGCTCCGCCTTGATGTCCGCTACATAAACTAATTACAAATTTACCCGCCTCATCTACTACTATCACTGCCGGATCAGTTGATTTATGCTGCAATAAAGGAGCAATTAACCGCACTACCGCTCCCGTTGCTAAACAAAATACTAAAGCTTGGTGAGTATGCCACAAAGTAGCGACATGAACCTTTAAATCCCCGGTATATATTTGCGCTTCTTTAATATTGGTTATTGATTCGGAAACCCAAAGCTGTGCGCCAATAATTTGACACAAAGGCTGTAAAGTTTTGGTAGCATTCGGAGTAATTGCGATCGCAGCTATCGATTGATTCATCAAGTTACCATTCCATAAATGAAGGGCGCACATCCAGCGAGCGCCCCTAACATAATTGTTGCTGTTAATAGATAGTAGGATAGCGACGACAACAGCTACTCGTTCGCCGCTTCCCTTAAGGTGTTTGCCGCTTGAGCATTTTTCAGAGTGCTAACAATTGAAGGTTGCAATATTGGCGTATTGGCAACGGAATTATTAGCCAAAGTAAACAAAGGATTAGACAAAATTCCTGCTAAGGAAGTAGCAACTAAAGTCAAGATTAAACATACTTGAATTGGTCGCATTCCTGGCAAATCCCAGCGAATTTCGGGATAATTTTTCACCGCTTCCGACATTTCTTGAGGTTCTTTAACTACCATCATCCTAACTACACGGACGTAATAGTAAATCGAAACTACAGTAGTTACAAGTCCCAACAACACTAACCAATATTGCCCAGCTTGCCAACCAGCCCAGAATAGATAAATTTTCCCAAAAAACCCGGCTAGGGGCGGAATACCACCCAAAGACAGCAAGCAAACACTCAAACCCAAGGTTAAAAGTGGGTCTTTTTGGTATAAACCAGCATATTCGCTAATTTGATCTGTTCCTGTCCGCAATGAAAACAGAATCACGCAGCAGAATCCGCCCAAATTCATAAATAGGTAAATTAGCAGGTAAAATACCATGCTAGAGTACCCGGCTTCGGTTCCCGCAATCAAACCGATTGTCACAAATCCAGCTTGAGCAATGGAAGAATAAGCCAGCATCCGCTTCATGCTAGTTTGGGCAAGAGCGACGACATTACCCAAAATCATACTAAGTACCGCTAGGGCGGTAAACACAAATTGCCACTCGGCAGTAATTAGCGGAAAAGCAGTTGTGAGCAAACGAATTGCTAGGGCAAAACCTGCCGCCTTTGAACCTACCGATAAAAAGGCAATAACTGGAGTCGGTGCGCCTTCATAAACATCTGGTGTCCACTGGTGAAAAGGTGCGGCAGAAATTTTAAAGCCAATTCCCGCCACAACAAATACTAAGGCAATCAACAGCCCTAAAGATTGTTCGCCGTTGATATTGGGAATGTTGGCGGCGATGATATCTAGCTGGGTTTCTCCTCCAGAAAGCCCGTACAGTAGGGAAAGTCCATACAAAAACACTGCCGTACTAGAAGCGCCAATCAGCAAGTATTTTAATGATGCCTCATTCGAGCGGGGATCGCGCTTGGTGTAGCCTGTCATTAAGTAGGATGAAATACTCAGGGTTTCTAGGGCAATGAAAATCATCACAAGTTCGTTCGCCCCAGAAAGGAACATTCCGCCCAAAGTCGCACTTAGCATAATTGTGATGAATTCGGCTAAGGCTGTACCCGATTGCTCAATGTAACGAATCGACATCAAAATTGTGACGGCAGTAGATAGAGCAATGATCCCGCGAAAAACAATACTTAGATCGTCGCTATTAAATGCACCTAAAAAACCAATTGGGTTGGGGTTGTCCCATTGCAAATATAAAGCAAATATCGCACTTAGTAATCCAGCGATCGCACCGTAGGGAATCCAACGCGAAGCACTGCGCCCCCCAATTAAGTCACCGACTAAAACCGCCAGTAGGGTAATAATAATTATTCCTTCGGGCAAAATTGTCCCAGTGTTCAACTGGGCTGCAAGCGTGGCAAAATCCATACTTTGTATAGGTTACCGTTATTAGGCATAAAAACTAACCGTGTTCATTGTATTGTTTCTCAAATGAATTATGGATATTTTTTTTGATGGCGCGGCATCGACTCAACAAAAGAAGTAAATTTTGACACAAGTAGTAAAAATCTTAGGAAGCTTGCCTTGCAAGCATTTGAAGCTATTTTTTGAACGTAATTGTAGCCAGTAGCTGTAAATATAGGTTAAAGATTGAGATAACTTACTGTAGATAAATATTATCTCTTTAAAAACTTCTCCCTCTTGACATTAGGAGGGAATTTCTTTAATCCTTGGACTTATTAGCCTCGTTGCTACTTGCTCAAATAGTTCCCATGCCAACTCTCGTTATTGTCGAATCTCCTACTAAAGCCCGTACTATTCGTAATTATTTGCCCGCAGGCTACCGCGTGGAAGCTTCGATGGGACACGTGCGTGATTTGCCCCAGTCGGCTAGTGATATTCCCCTTCAGGTGAAGTCTGAAAAATGGGCTAATTTGGGAGTGAATGTAGATGCGGATTTTGAACCCCTGTATATAATCCCCAAAGATAAGAAAAAAACTGTTACTCAGCTTAAAGAGGCTCTCAAATCCGCCGATGAATTAATCCTCGCCACAGATGAAGATCGCGAAGGAGAGAGCATAAGTTGGCACTTATTGCAAATATTGAAGCCAAAAGTCCCGATTAAGCGGATGGTGTTTCATGAAATTACTTCTGAAGCAATCAAGAAGGCGCTAAAAAATTGCCGCAATATAGACGAGCAAGTAGTCCGCGCTCAAGAAACAAGACGAATTTTAGATCGGCTAGTAGGTTATACTTTGTCGCCCCTACTATGGAAAAAAATTGCTTGGGGACTGTCCGCAGGACGAGTCCAATCGGTGGCGGTACTATTGCTAGTAAGTCGCGAACGTCAACGCCGCGCTTTTCGCCAAGGTAGCTACTGGGACTTGAAGGCAACTTTAGAGCAAGAAAAAACACCTTTTAGCGCCGTATTAACAAGCCTAGCAGGCACGAAAGTAGCAACGGGTAGCGATTTTGATGAGGCAACAGGAAAAATTATTGCCGGGCGGAAGGTGGCGCTACTTAGTGAAGCAGAGGCGCGAAATCTCCAAAAACGTTTACTGGGTAAACCCTGGCAAGTAACCGGGCTAGAAGAGCGCCCAGTTACCCGCAAACCTGCTCCGCCGTTTACTACCTCTACCCTGCAACAAGAATCTAACCGCAAACTAAGAATGTCGGCACGGGATACAATGCGGACGGCACAGAGCTTGTACGAGCAAGGGTATATTACCTATATGCGGACAGATTCGGTGCATTTGTCCACAGAAGCGATCGCGGCGGCACGCAACTGTGTAGAAAAACTCTACGGCAAATCGTATCTCAGCCCAACTCCTCGGCAATACACAACTAAAAGTAAAGGCGCTCAAGAAGCCCACGAAGCTATTCGTCCGGCAGGTAATACTTTTCGCACTCCCCAAGAAACGGGGTTAAGCGGTCGAGAATTTGCTTTGTACGATTTGATTTGGAAGCGGACAGTCGCCAGCCAAATGGCAGATGCGAGACAGACGCAAATAACCGTCCAAACTCAGGTAGAAGATGCGGGATTTCGCTCTAGTGGCAAGCGGATTGATTTTCCAGGGTTTCTCCGCGCCTATGTAGAAGGATCAGACGATCCCAATGCCGCGTTGGAAGACCAAGAAGTGATTTTACCGCCCTTAAAAGTAGGCGACTTGCCGAATTGTACTAAATTAGAGGCAGTCGGTCACGAAACCCAACCACCCGCTCGTTATACCGAAGCTTCTCTAGTCAAAATGCTAGAAAGCGAAGGGATTGGGCGGCCTAGTACCTACGCAAGTATTATTGGCACGATTATTGACCGGGGTTACGCGCAGCTAGTAAATAATGCTCTAATTCCAACTTTTACGGCTTTTGCCGTCACCGCCTTACTAGAAGAACACTTTCCCGATCTTGTAAATACTAGCTTTACTTCAAAAATGGAGCAGACTTTAGATGATATTGCTACCGGGGAAGTTAAATGGTTGCCATATTTGCGCCAATTTTATTCGGGCGATAAAGGGCTAGAAACTTTAGTTAAAGAAAGAGAAAGTCAAATCGATCCAAGTAAAGCTAGGACTGTACAGCTAGACGATTTGGATGTCAAAGTCCGCATTGGTAAATTTGGTCCTTATGTTGAAGCAGACAACGGCAATGGTACGGTTACAGCTTCAATTCCGCCAAACTTGACTCCCGCAGATATAAATTCCGCCCAAGTTGAAGCACTGTTGCAAGGGCCCAATAAAGTAGGACAGCATCCTGATACCGAGGAACCAATTTATCTCAAAATTGGCAGCAACGGCTATTATTTTCAGTTAGGCGATCCGTCGGAGCAAAATAAGAAACCTAAAACTGCGTCCTTACCTACTGGTGTCAGTCCAGAAAACGTGACTTTGGAAATGGCAGTTAACCAGTTATCTCTACCGCGTACCTTGGGCGTTCATCCGGCTACAAATGGCAAAATCCAGGCGGGACTGGGAAAGTTTGGGCCATTTATAGTCCACAATCAAAGCAAAGATGAGAAAGACTACCGCAGTCTTAAAGGCGCGGATGATGTATTTACAATTTCTTTAGAGCGGGCTTTAGAGATTTTAGCAGAACCGAAAAAGACCGCGCGTAGCAAGTCTAAGCAAGTTTTAAAAGAATTGGGTTCTCATCCTGCGGACAATGAACCAGTAAATATCTACGATGGCCCTTACGGCCCTTATGTTAAGCACGGTAAAACTAATGTCGGTTTAGCAGAAGGTCAAACCGTAGAAATTATGACTCTAGCTACAGCTTTGGAGCTATTAGCAACTAAAAATTCTAGTAGTACTAAGGGTCAAACAAAAGCAAAATCTACAACTACTACCAAGAAAGCTACCTCTACTCGCAAAACTCCTAGCAAAACTACAACGCCCAAATCTAAAGCCAAGTCAAGTTCAAAATAATAGTCTCACTGTAAACAAGAGCGATCGCACTTTTGGGAACATCCGAGCGTGCGATCGCTCCCTACTTATCTAAAATAAATAAACGCTCTTTTAATTCCATAACAATGACAAGTTACAACGCGCTGACAAGTCGGCAATGGTGGGCGCAACGATGGCTAGATTTGCTAGACTCCTACCGCTTTAAAAAGCGTCTTGAAAGAGCAAGAACCTACTCCAGACAAGGAAATGTCCTTAGTATTAAGTTTCGAGGCGCTCAGGTGAACGCTAAGGTACAAGGAACTGACACAGAACCTTATCAAGTTTCTTTGTCTCTGGAGCCATTTACAGAGGAACAATGGGGTTTTGTAATTGAAACAATGTCCCATCGGGCATTTTTTGCGGCAAAATTATTAGCTGGGGAAATGCCGCAAAATATTGAAGAAGTATTTACAGCTAATGGAGTGTCGCTGTTTCCATTTAGTTTAAGTGATATTCGGAGTAAGTGTTCTTGTCCCGATAAAGCCAATCCCTGCAAGCACGTGGGAGCGGTATATTATCAATTGGGCGATCGCTTTAGTGAAGATCCTTTTGTTTTATTTCAACTACGCGGTAGCTCTAAAGACAAAATTATCGCGTCTTTACGCCAGCTACGCAGTGCTAAAAATATTGAGACAACTACGCAGTTAGAAAGTAATTCAGTGCCTATTTGCTCTCATCGTCCTTCTCCTAATATTGCCCAATTTTGGGAGTACGAGCGCCCTTTAGACTCCAGCTTAGTTGTGATCGCGCCCCCAGTTAGTAGCGAATCAATACTAGACATTTTAGGACCAATTGGGCTATCAATTGATGGGACAGGAAACTCCAACTTTGATGCCACAGTTTCCGAAGTAGCGATCGAGTATTTAAATAATGTTTACGGACAAGTTAGCCAAAAAGCGGCAATTTCAGCAATGAATCTGTAAGCTGCGTTGATTTGCTGCAATAGTTAAACTAAGTATATTCTGCTAACATCTAGCATCTTTTCTACACTAGAAGATATGCTAGGCTTCCACGCGCCCAGTTAAACTAGGAATTCTAATCTATAGTTGCTTTTACTATGTCTGATTTTTTAAGACTTGAGGATGCTGTCGAATTTGCTGAAAATCCAGAACCGCGTTGCCCTTGCGTGTTGTTGCTTGACACTTCTGGTTCGATGCAAGGTGAGGCGATTAATGCCTTGAATGAGGGATTGAAAACATTTAAGGAGGAGCTAAACCGAGATAACCTGGCTAAAAAGCGAGTTGAAGTCGCAATCCTCACCTTTAACAGCGATGTTAATGTAGTCCAAGATTTTGTTACCGCCGACCAATTTGAGCCACCAACACTGAAAGCCCAAGGCTTGACGGTAATGGGTTCAGCAATTCATAAAGGTCTAGATATGGTGTCTAGTCGCAAGGCGCAGTACAGCGCTAGTGGAGTAGCTTATTATCGCCCTTGGGTATTTTTAATTACCGATGGAGAACCACAAGGCGAACCCGATAGCTTAATAGAGCAAGCAGCGCAACGGATCAAAGAAGATGAAGCAAATTCGCGCGTAGCTTTTTTCGCGGTAGGTGTAGAAGGGGCAAATATGGCTCGCCTTTCTCAAATTGTTGCCCGTAGTCCTTTAAAATTAGTCGGTTTAAACTTCCAAGAAATGTTTATCTGGCTTTCTGCCAGTATGCAGCGAGTATCACAATCAAGAATGGACGAGCAAATACCTCTGCCGCCGCCTGGTTGGGGTATAGTTTGAATCTGTAGGGCTAAGGCGCAATCTTACTTCTCCTACTAAGGTTATTAACAAAACAAAACAGGCAGAGGAACAATTTTTATCGAGTTTCCCTTCTGCCTTCCTCCTCAGCCAGTGTGGGGGAGATTGGTTTTAAAGTTTTTTGTGCTAAGGAAAATTCCGCATTATCGAAGTCTGGCATGACCGAAATAGGAGAACTATTAGCAGTTATGTTTGAATTTTCCTCTGTTGAATCCAACCTTTCAGCTACTTGTACTTGTTGTTGTAATTGTTGGGTTGAAGATACTAAACCACTCAAACCATCAACTATTTCGCGGACGTTTCGACGAAATTGAGGATCGCCAGTGAGTTCGTCTAAATCTGAGGTAATTTTCTGGGCATTGGCAAAAGTTACCCGCGCTGAATCTAGGGTTTGTTGCAATACCAAGATATTATTAGGATTATTTAGAGCATTAGAGGCATCGCGGAGATTTGCGGAAGCTTCGGCAGCGTTGGCAGATAGTGTTTCTAAGTTTTGGATTAGTTGTCCTTGGTTAAAACGATTAATTGTTGGTGATAGCCCCCCAAAGGTCACTTGCAACTGTTCGCTTGCTTGGTTGAGGTTATCAAGGGTAGTAACTAAAGTAGAACGATTTGTTGTAACTAAATTATCGACATTGTTTACCAACCGATTGACATTAGCCGTAGTTGAATTTAGTTTATCGGCGGTTGTGCCAAATTGAGTAATTGTTTTGCTGGTGGAATTGCTAATTTCATTAGCGGCTTGCTGTACAGAAGTTGCCGCCCCTGAAAAAGTTCCTAGTTGCTGCCGAGTAGACTTTGATAAAACTTCAAGTTCACGGGTAAGCTCAGTTACAGAAGCCGCCGCCGAGGCTGCATTATTTACGGCGGTATTCAAGTCGGCGTATAGTTTTGGATTGCCGTAGAGACTAGCAAAATTGGTTGAAGAACGAATTAACGCATCTAGACTAATGCCAATTTTACCTTGGAGCCGAGAGCCATCACAAATAATTAAATTGCGATCGCATTTTTCATCTAAGGGTTTGGCCACAACTAATTGGGGAGATAGTTGGGTTTGGGGCGTAATATCGATACTTACTTCGCTAATTAAACCTGATTGATTAGCTTCAATTACGGCATTGCGAGGCATTATAATGTCGGCGGGACTAATTTCCATCTCGACTTCTACGCCGTTTGCTCCCGGTCTAATCGCTGTAATACTACCGACATTTACCCCACGATAGCGGACGGTTGCCCCGTTTTGCATACCGCCGACATTTGTAAATGAGACGATGGCTGTGTAGCTGCGTTTATTGAGTTGCACTCCCCGCAGCCAGAGAATAAACCCACCCAGCAGTCCTATTCCTAGGAGGATTAATAAACCAACAGAGCCTTCTCGAACAGTGCGACTTCGCATTAAACTATTCTCCTGTCTACGAAAAGCGGTTAGCTGACACAAGGCGCGATCAGGGTAAAATGCCTGTACCTCAACCAATTATATGAATTGGGCCTTCTACACTGCCGCTAAAAAATTGTCTAATTAATGGGTGATCTGTAGTTTGAGTATCGCTTACAGTTCCTTCCCATTGCACTTTACCTTGATATAGAAAGATTATGCGATCGGCGGTGCGACGAATAGTACTATCTTGGTGAGTGACGATCGCATAAGTACTACAAATTCCTTGAGTGCATTGCAAATGACGGATCAAGTCTTCAATTACGGTAGATGCGATCGGATCTAGTCCGGCGGTAGGTTCATCGTACAACAAAACTTCTGAGGCGGCTTTAGGGTTTTTAGGGTTTGTCATAATAGCCCTTGCAAAACTGACTCGCTTACGCATTCCTCCCGATAGTTCGGCGGGGTAGCGACTTGCTGCTCCCCCTAAGCCTACCATTTCTAGTTTTTGCTGTACCAGTTCTCTGATGTGAGACTTTTTGAGTCGGGAATGTTGAAATAGAGTAAATCCAACATTTTCCTCTACAGTGAGCGAGTCAAATAAAGCGGCTTGCTGAAATACCATGCCAATTGCGATCGGGTCATTACCATCTTCAATTAAGCCCAATCTTAGCTGTCCTTCTATGTATATTTCCCCAGCATCCGGCGCTAATAATCCAGCAATAATCCGTAAAATAGTTGATTTACCTGTACCAGAAGGCCCAATAATCGCTAATGCTTCCCCCCGGTAAATTTTTAGATCCACATTGTCTAAAATTACACTTTCACCAAATTTTTTACTGATGCCTTTTAATTCAATTATTGGTTCAGCAGTGGCGATCGCGTTCGTTTCAGTTGGGTTGACTTTTTGCATTTCACCTCGTTACTAGCGCTACACACAATTTTGGCGCAAAGCAAAATGAATCATCAACTTTTTCCTAGGCGATCGCACTTTAGCTCTGTCTCTCGCTTAAAGAAGTAGATAATAAGGGCGATCGCGTAGAAGGAGAATTAGGGTAATAACTTGCAATTAGCGCCACCATTAACCACCAAACTGTATTAATTTCCGGGCGATACCAAACCGTATCTACGGCTCCATGAGCCAGCATACCAACAATAATTGCGATTGCGCCAATTAACCAAAAGCCTTCACGATTTTTTGTTTGGCGCAGCCGCAGTAGTTGCCTCCAGCCTTGATTTAACGTTACTACTAGCAACCACAGGAAACACGCCAAACCAACAAAACCTGTTTCTACAGCAATTTCGAGTAGCACCGAATAAGCACTTAAAGCTGTAAAGCGAGGACGCTGGTAGAGAGGATAAATTTTATTAAAAGCATTGTTTCCAGGCCCTATACCCAAAATTGGGCGATCGCGAATCATCTCAATTACCGCCGCCCAGACATTTTGGCGGAAATTGTTGCTGCTGTCACCTCTACCTGCAAAAATACTAAAAACGCGATCGCGCAATGATTCACTCAAGAATATTGCTGCTAATAACAAAATAGCAAAACTACCGATAAAAATTGGGATCGACCATTGTTGCCAAAAACGCGGCAAATACTCCCCCCACCACTGATGGAGCAAAAATACCAATGCCACAACTGCAACTATAGTTGCAATCCAACCGCCACGGCTACCAGTAAAAGCCAAACAAGCAGCATTGACTAAAAACATTACGACAGCTAAAGCTTTTGCAGTCTTTCTCTGCCAAGCAAATACGGCAACCAAACTTAAGATTAGTGCAGGTAACAAGTAGCCAGCAAGTAAATTGGGATTACCTAAATAACTATAAACTCGCGTCGCCGTTGCTTGACTTGAATTAGGGTCATTCCAAGTAGCTAGTGGTTCTACTTGGTCGAACCATTGCCGCACACCGTAGGCACTAACAATTAGGGCAACATGGAGGTAAACACCAATTACTATGGAACGCAGCCTAGGAAGCCTCATTACCCGCGCTGATAAGGCAAATAGCAATAAATAAGACGTTAGCTTCATTAGCCCAGTAAAAGCATCAGCCTTGACTGGAGATAAAGCCGTTGCTACGGTTGCAATTGCCCAATATAGCAATATTAACCAATGAATCGGGGTTGCTTTAGTTTTGGCATCGTCTGCCACAGTTAGCAGTATCCAAAAACTAGCACAGGCAAGCAGCAATACTTTTACTAGATCGTTCGGGACAAAAGGCGCTAGTCCTATTACCAAACTAACTAATAATGCCCCCAATGGTTCAGACCATTGCATCAACCAACTGCTTTGTCGCCAGGTGCGTAGTAGCCCAATCGGACGGTGCAGGTAGCTGGCATTTTGCCATTGTTGCAGTTGCAAGTTGCCTAGAGTGAATTGTTGCCAAATTGAATTCATAAGGAAAAAAGCCGAGACTAGACCAAACAAGCTATGCAATTGAATTTACTCTAAATTCGATCTAGCCCCAAAAATATTAAGGGCAGTGTTGAAGCTTATTATCCATAAAAATAACAATAATTTAGTAGCTAGGAATTATTTTTTAGTACCTCTAAGTTGGGCAGACTTATCAAATAACGGTATCCAGAGGTTGGAGTCAATTCGATAGATATTTCTCCACCATGCAGTTGTGCCAAGTGACAGCTTAGAGACAGGCGCAGATTGTCAAGACCCAATTGTTTGGTATGTCTATCAATTTGTACTACTTCTTCCAAATTCAAATCCAATTCTTTTAAGGAGCTATCAGCATCGGCTGGCAAAACAAGATCTTGCGATTGCGGTGGTAATAAATCTGCTCGAATTGGATCGGGGATGATTTCAGGATCGTCGTTGGGTGCAAAAAATTGAGAATTGTTAAGTGCAGGCAACTGAGCGAGTATTAATTCAACATCCGTTAAACCATCTCCTAGCCAGGGATGGGAAACCGAAACTGCAATTTTTTTACTGTCAGTAGAACTAAAAACATGGACGCGAATAGTACTGCCTGTAGTAGTAGATTGAATTACGCTAAAGAGCAAGTGATACAACAATTGCCTAACTTTTTCTTTATCCATAACCCAACCCCGATCGCGATCGCGTTCAACGGATAAACGAATTTGTTGTTCTTTGCGTTTTGCTCCGTCTTCTAAGCTATGGGTAACCTGCTGACACAGCATCTCAATATCTACCGCCGCTAGATCGAGGTCTTCAATTTTGCCTGTTATGGTTCCGAGTTCAGAAATTTCGTTGACTAGCGATAGTAAGTATCGACCGCTTTGCTGAATAATCTCTAGATATTCTTTTTGTTTACTCCTTAGCGGCCCGTAAATTTCCCGATTCAATACCGTAGCCATTCCTAAAATTGATGTTAGCGGGGTTCGGAGTTCTTGGATTAGCTGCTCTAGTAGTTCGAGCTTGACATTAAGAGCTTCTGTTGTAAAGTCTCCCGGCAAAACAATTTTTTCAGGCAAATCGGCGTTAACTTTTACTTTGTTTAAAATTGATTTTGTGAGTATTTCTTGGTTGATAGGAAGGGGTTGGAACGAGGATGTAGCGTACTTTTTTAAAGTTTCTGAGCCAGAAGATTTAGAATTGAGCAAGCACTGGTGTTCAAACTCGCTCATACTCCAACGGGCAATAATTTCCAAACTTTGGATGTCTTTATGGCTGAAAGTGCGCGGTAACTGCTCCATAATTGCGATCGCCCCTAAGCAGTTTCCCTGAGTATCAATTAAAGGTACTCCTAAATAAGCACGAATGCCATATTGCTGTACCAAAATCTTTTGGGCAAAATCTGGAGATAGGAGCGTATCGTTGATTACCAAAACTTGATGACTTTCTACTATATAGTTGCAGAATGACTCCGCTCGTGGTACCTGGCGCTCTTGAGCAATTTTATTCATCAATCCCAGCCGCGATAAACCTACGGCAGACTTGAATATATGGTAGCGACGATCTACAAACCCTAGTATGCAAATTGGGGCTTCCAACAATTCCGCAGCCGTTTGAGTTGCTTCCTCAAAAACTGGAATAGTTTGAGTTTGGAGCAATCCAAACTCTGACAACGCTTTGAGTCTTTGTTTTTCTTGCTCCACTATCGCACTTCCCGATTTGACTAATCGACCAACTAGCCTACTTTCAGGTTCTACCATTACTTATTCCTACCCCGACACGCGCTGAACAATGTGTATTTCATCTAGACTGATTTTTGCAATCGATCTATTGCTCTTAAGATTCCCTAAATTGAGCCAATACGAACATCATTTGGATAAGTTATTCAGAAATTGTTGTTTTTAATTGAAATTTAATCTCGTTAGTTGCTGGCTTGGAGGTAGTAAATACGCGATTTAGCTTCATTTTGCAGGCTGGAGCTTTCGATTCCGGTTATCCAGTAAAAAATTTTACTGGATAATAGGTGATTATTTTTTCATCAGACTTGTTACCCAAATCCTCACTTCTGCCAAATTGAGGCAAAGAACTTCTGCTGCTGCCAATATTAGAATCAGAAGTTAGGAATGGAGGGCAAATCATACATAGTAAAGCAGATCTAATCTTTAATAGCAGTACTACTCCAAGCCGGATGAGATAGTAAGGAAGAAATTGCCCTTACACCACGCAATTGATTGGATAAAGGTAAGTGACCAATTGGAGCGCTAAGATCCCAAGTAAATTCGTTGGGGTAGCGAGTGAAGTTGTTGCCATCTTTCCAACCAATTTGCACCCACAGCTTTTCCCAGTTTTTACCTACCGACAACCAGATTTCACGCTGCACAGAAAAACCAAACTTGCCTTCAGAGAAAACTAACCACAAAGTATTAATAGTGTGCAAATCGACGATGCCAAAATTATCAACTTCTGTAAAATACAGCCATTTTCTTTGGATGGCACTGGCTCCGGCTAACTGACATAACAAACGCAAAGTTAGACTGTCAGCAGCTTGAAAGTCTTGGCTAATCAGCAATTTTTGCAGTTGGGTATAGTCGATATTGCTCTCGGATTTTAGGGGAACAATGCCCCTCGGAAAATTTGTTTGGATAAATTCTTGCGCCAGTGGAGAGTTACTTTGAGCCAAAACTTGGTAGACTTTACCATCAATCCAGGTCGGGAAATTGGTTTGACGTTGCTGCAAAAACTCCATTAAAGCTTTTTCGCCGTCATTGCCAAAATTAGCTAATTGGAGGATGGCTTGCTGCTGTACTTTTTGCGAACCAGTGGTTAACTGCAAGCAAAGAGCAGAAAAAACGTTGCTCTGCTGGTGGGAAGCGGTGGGAGAATTAGTCATACCCTTTACTTAGATGCACGGGTTTATGGGCGATCTTTAATTTAACAGTTGCCGGATCAGTGCGCTCTATGCGATCGCACCTTATTGGCCCTTGCAAAAGCTTGTTATCCAAGGTATGACTCCACCAATTTTTGCGTAATTGTAAAAATAATTGTGCATAGCGGCTCGTAAAGCGTCAAAAAAAACATAATTAATTGGTTAAAGTGCTGTATGGTTTTCCTTTGAGTCAACCACACTCTTACCTTACTAGGTGGGGAGTGTGGCAAAAGCTAAAAGCTAAAAGCTAATTTAATTACTAGGAGTAACGCTAAGAATGTACGAAAAGATTTCTCCTCCGACTACAGGTTCCCAAGTTACTTTTAATAACAGCGAACCAATAGTTCCAGATAACCCAATTATTCCTTTTATTCGCGGTGATGGTACAGGAGTCGATATCTGGCCCGCTAGTCAAAAGGTAATTGATGAAGCAGTAGCAATGGCATACAATGGCAAGCGAAAAATTAGCTGGTTTAAAGTCTATGCTGGCGACGAAGCCTGCGAACAATACGGCACTTATCAGTATTTACCAGAAGATACGCTTAAAGCAATTAAGGAGTACGGTATTGCCATCAAAGGCCCTTTGACTACACCCGTTGGCGGTGGGATTCGGTCGCTAAACGTGGCATTGAGGCAAATTAACGATTTGTACTCTTGTGTGCGTCCTTGTCAGTATTATCCAGGTACGCCGTCGCCGCACAAATATCCTGAGAAACTGGATGTAATTATTTATCGGGAAAATACCGAAGATATTTATTTAGGGATTGAGTGGAAACAAGGCAGCGAAATCGGAAATCGCTTAATCAAAATTCTCAATGAGGAGCTTATTCCCGCTACTCCCGAACATGGTAAAAAGCAAATTCCTCTAGATTCGGGAATTGGGATCAAACCGATTAGCAAAAAGGGTTCTGAGCGTTTAGTCCGGCGGGCGCTAAAACACGCTTTAAGACTGCCCAAATCGAAGCAAATGGTAACTTTGGTGCATAAGGGCAATATTATGAAATATACCGAAGGAGCCTTCCGCGATTGGGGATACGAACTTGCAACTACAGAGTTTCGAGCCGACTGCGTTACCGAGCGAGAATCGTGGATTTTGAGTAATAAAGAAAGCAACTCAGAAATTACCTCTGAAGCTAATGCTAAGTTGATTGAACCTGGTTACAGCGCTTTGACCCCAGAAAAGCAGAGCCAAATTTGCCAAGAAGTAGAATCTGTATTAAACCAAATTTGGGCAACTCACGGTAACGGGCAGTGGAAAGATAAAATTATGGTCAACGATCGCATCGCTGATAGTATTTTCCAACAATTGCAGACTAGACCAGACGAGTATTCGATTTTGGCGACAATGAACCTCAACGGCGATTACTTATCTGATGCCGCCGCCGCCGTTGTCGGCGGGTTAGGAATGGGTCCTGGGGCAAATATTGGCGATGAATGCGCTATTTTTGAAGCAACTCACGGCACAGCGCCCAAACACGCCGGATTAGACCGCGTAAACCCAGGCTCTGTAATTCTTTCCGGGGTAATGATGTTGGAATATATGGGGTGGATTGAAGCGGCGGACTTGATTAAAAAAGGAATTGGAAATGCGATCGCAAATGGTCATGTTACCTACGATCTAGCGCGGTTAATGGAGCCACCAGTGGAGCCGTTAAAATGCTCCGAATTTGCCGACGCAATTATTAGCGCCTTTAGTAAGTAGTATATATTCCTGACGCTGGGCCGAAGCCGAGCGTTCAGGCAAGTCTTGCCAGCTACGCCGATTAAAATTTGCCTGTAGTCAGGGTTTGTTTAATATTCAGCGCTAAAAATCTGTCAACAGCTAAATATACCCAGTAAACCGATAATTGAGCATCACTGCTAGTTTTTTGGAATCCTAAAGCTAGTGCCAATTGTTCGTAGCTAGGATGAATAATCATTGTATACAGATCGCAAAGGTTAGGAAACTCCTCTAACATTTGGGACAACACTTGCTGCAAATCTGTTAAAAATAGAATCCGCGATCGCGCTAAGTAAGGTCGATCGATTACCCAACTGCGAATAAAAATCGCCTGACAATTAGGATCGGGTGGTACTGCCATTTGGATCGGATCGATATCTGTAGCCGAACTTAGGTGTAAGCTTTTGCTGGGAGGACAAAAAAAATTGCTCTCTGATTGGGTGGCGATGGGATAAAGCAGATAGAAGCCCACAGGATTAAGATTATCGCCGCGACGCAATACGCGCATTCCTAAAGGATATTGTGCCGCCCAATGTCGCAACAGTTTAGCAATTCGCTGAGGAGCCGCGCTGGTGTTTTTATTCATCCAGTTATAGTTTCTAGCCAAGAGATTAGCCACGCCGATCGCATCAGTGCGAGGATTAAAAGTGTCTACATGAAGTTTAATTAGCTCTGTAGGGCGGTTTCTTGAGATAAACAATTCTGGCTCGTACTGAATTTTGATATTGGTAGTATTGCCATCAAACTGTTTTTGAATCAAACCTAAAGCTACCAATTTATCCAACATCATTCCCGCCGCGCGATCGCTTCCTCTTTCTTTACCGCTATAAAATAATTCCGCAGCTTGACGATGAGTGCAGGAAACCCATCCTATAGGTAACTCCAATTTAGTTAAAGGCGGCTTTAATTTGGGTGTCTTTTCCTGTTGTTGCTGCAAAAGTAAATACGCCCACAACCGGATAAAACACTCGGCTCGGCATTTTGTTAAACCCACCTTTCCAATCAATTGCGCTACATATTGCTGTTGTTTCTCTAAGGGAAACCAGTCATCAAGATCGCACCCATTCATACTGTCTCAAGTCCAACTAGATAACTATTTGAATTAACGCTTATTAACTTACATAGTGGTACTTCACCCTAGTTCATGGTACTTCACCCTGATTCTATTAAGAAAATCTAACTACAAACTACTCATTGCAGTTGCTCAAAGGCTTTCACCATAATGGCTTTAAGACAAAAACAAAGCCGTTAATAGAGGACAAAACTATGAGAACTTACTCATTGCACTCTCACAAATCGGTCGGCGAAGATGCCATCGACTGCCAATTAGGCAACGACAACAAAATAAGGTATCTTCTTTCATCAGCTTTTGGCTCTAAAACAACAAAAATTCTATTCTCTGTAGCGATTTTTTTATATTCCAATCCATTAACAACACCGTAAAGTTTTATGCCGACTATTTATCAACTCAAACCAGCCTCTCAAAACTTACTCAAACCGATCGTGCCGTGGCTGGCAAAGGTGGGGGTAACACCAAATCAGGTGACTATCTTCACAACTTGTCTGTCGATCGCGTGTGGTGGCTTAGTACTCTGGCACAACTATTTCTTAATATTGGTACCGCCGTTAATGTTGGTACGGGCAACGCTAAATGTCATTGATGGAATGTTAGCGCGAGAACATCAAATGAAATCAACATTAGGTGGGATTTTAAATGAATTAGCCGATGTAATTTTTGATGCGGCTATCTATCTTCCCTTCGGATTATTACCTGGTGTCTCTGGATATTTAGTCGCGGTTATCGTCGTGCTATCGATAATTAGTGAGATGACTGGAGTTTTAGGGCTAACTGTTGGCGGTCAGCGACAGTATGACGGCCCAATGTACAAAACCGATCGGGGAGTGATGTTTAGCATAATTGCCGTACTTTTTGTTTGCGGAGTATTCCCTAGTCCTTGGCTAGACTTTGTTTGGATCTGCTTAATTGGCTTATCACTTCTGACAATCATCAATCGGATTAACAGTACTCTCGTCGAAACTAGGAAAGATAATGTTGTGGAATCTGCCCTCTGATAATGTGTTGTGGTCTATGGGTGCGATCGGGACACTGTTAGTAATAGCTACCCTGGGTGTGTATCTAGTACCAGCTTTGAAGCAGAGCGAACTTCAACAACGGATGACTTCTTGGTGCTGGATGGTGGCGATATTTGCAGCAACTTTGGTCGCCAATCGGTCGATCTCGATCTGCTTATTCTGGTTCTTAAGCTTCTTGGCATTTAAAGAATATATCTCTTTAATTCCGACCCGCTTATCTGATCGCCGCGTTCTATTTTGGGCATATTTAGCGATCGTCATTCAATATTATTGGATATCGATTCACTGGTATGTCATGTTTCTGATTTTTATCCCTATTTATGCGTTCCTATTCTTGCCGATGCGGATGGTAATTGCTGGTGAAACTGAGGGCTTTCTCAAAGCGATTGGTACACTGCATTGGGGATTAATGTTAACAGTGTTTAGTTTAGGACATCTGGCTTATTTACTGATGCTACCCGATCTAGGCAACCCGATCGCGGGGAGTGCGGGATTAGTTTTATATCTAGTATTTCTAACTGAAATCAACGATATCGCTCAGTATATTTGGGGCAAATCTTTCGGTCGTCATCCAGTCACACCGACAGTCAGTCCGAATAAAACTTGGGAAGGATTATTAGGGGGAATGGTAACTACTACTAGCTTGGCAATTGCGATCGCACCTTGGTTGACTCCATTCGACTTAATTCATGCTTTAGGAGTGGGGTTAATCATCAGTTGCGCTGGGTTTATTGGCGACGTAACGATTTCCGCACTCAAACGAGATTTGGGAGTCAAAGATAGCGGCACTTCAATTCCTGGACATGGCGGTATTCTCGATCGGATTGATAGTCTCACCTATACTGCACCGCTATTTTTTCACTTTACTGTTTATTGCTATTTCCGAGGTATGCTCCTTTGATGCAAAGATTGCGACTACTATTTTTTGCAACGATAGTGCGTCTGGTTGTATTGGTAGTAATTGGCTTGCGGATTATCGATCTAGCTCGCTTACCGAGAACAGGACCAGCAATTATCTGTGCTAACCATAATAGTCATCTGGACACGATGATACTGATGACTATTTTTCCCTTACGATTACTAGCTAAGTTGCGCCCAGTGGCGGCTGCCGAATATTTTTTGCAAAATCGCCTACTGGCATGGTTTGCGTTGCATATTATCGGTATTATCCCGATCGAGCGCAACAAGTCTAGTTGCACCGAACATCCTTTAGCCAATTGCTCTGAGGCATTGGAGCGGGGAGAGATTTTGATTATTTATCCAGAAGGCTCTAGAAGTCAGCCAGAATTGCTTGCTAGCTTTCAAAGTGGGATCGCACATCTAGCTAAACGTCATCCAGATGTGCCAATTTATCCAGTATTTATCTATGGATTGGGGAAGGTTTTACCTAAAGGTGAAATAATTCTGGTACCGTTTTTCTGCGATCTGGCGATCGGCGAACCGATGTTTTGGAGTAGTAATAAGAAAACTTTCATGGACTTACTCGATCGTCAAATGAAAGAGTTATCGAGGCGGGTTAATATTACGACATCAAATGCCAAGTGAGAGCCATTTGTTTGGCAACCCTCCAGTTACTTATCCATCACAGTAAGTTGTTTAATTGAGTAGTAATTTACCTAGCCGCTCGTACTAACAGCAGTCCCCCAGCAGTTAAACCAAAAGATGTAGGCAACCAAGCCGACATTATCGGCGAAACCACCCCACTCACACCGAGGGCGCTGCTAATAAAGCTAAGTAAGTAGTAACTAAAAATTACAACTATACTAATGCCAAAGCTTGTCGCTTTAGCTTTTCCGGCGCGTTGGGGGTTGGTTCCTAAAGCCGCCCCTACTAAACCAAAAACAATACAAACAAAAGGTAAAGAAATTTTTTCTTGAATGCGGACTTTGAGCTTGCGAATTTTTTTGTCATCACCACTCAAGCGCAAAAGTTTCAACCGCTCTCTAGCTTGAGCAATATTCATTTCGCCAAAATCTCGCCCTTTTGCCGCTAAATCCAAGGCTGTACGCGGTAATTGCAACTGCTGGTGTTCAAAACGGACAATGTTGCGGTAAGAACTATCTGGAGCAACTAAATAAATAGTGCCATTAAAAAAGTCCCAAATATTTTGCAGGCGGTTCCAAGAAGCAGTATCGGACACCAAAATTTGATTTATACCTTTTTCCGAGCGATCGACAATTACCAATCCTTGCATTTGCTGACCGTCAAACTTATCGGCGTAAAATAAGCGTGACAAAATCTTAGTCTTTTCGCCATCTGGTTGTTTAACTTCTTTGTATTCTGGGTAGAAAATATTTTGCTCTTGCAAGATCGGTTTATCTTGCTTTAAGGCGCTTTGTAGAGTCTGGGTAGCTTGATAGTTGGCAACGGGAACCAATTGTTCGTTAAAGAAAAAAGTTATGCCTGTAACTACAAAGCTTAAAACTACCGCCGGGAGAACCAATCTGTAAATACTTACGCCACTGCTACGCAAAGCAATTAGTTCGCTATCGCTAGAAAGACGGCTATACGTCATCAAAGCCGAGAGCAGTGTAGACATGGGAAAAGCAAGGACAATGAATGCTGGCAAATTGAGCAAAAATACTTGAGATGCGATCGCAATTGGCAACCCCGTCTCGACTATTTTCCGTACCAAGTCAAACAAAATGCCGACAGCTACTCCCACCGAAGAAAAAGCTCCCACACCAAACAAAAACGGCGCTAATAGTTCGCTGGCGATGTAGCGATCCATTACCGCAGGCATGGGAATTAGGGAAGTGAAAGACTTGTAGCTATTCGATGTCATGAAATAAGTAGGTTGGAGTTTTTACGCTTGGAAATTACTACCTAAGTAGTATTGACGGACAAGGGGGTTATTATAAAGTTCCTGGGCGTTACCAGAAGCAAGAATTTGCCCTTCGCGCATAATATAAGCACGATCTGTAATCGCCAGGGTTTCTCGGACGTTATGATCGGTAATCAAAATCCCGATTTGGCGATCGCGTAATTTTTCGATCATTGCCTGAATTTCAGCTACAGCGATCGGATCTACCCCAGCAAAAGGTTCATCTAATAATAAAAATTTTGGTCCTTCTCTCCCAGCAGCTAAAGCTCTAGCAAGTTCCGTGCGTCGCCTTTCTCCCCCCGAAACTTGAATACCTTTGGTTTGCGCGACATTTTCTAACCGAAACTCCCGCAGTAAATTATGCAACCGTCCTTGCCATTCGCGGCGCGGTACATTTGTTTGCTCTAGCACTAATAAAATATTTTCAGCTACGCTCAACTGCCGAAAAATGCTTGCTTCTTGGGCTAAATAACCAATTCCTAGCCGCGCTCGTTTGTGAATGGGTAAGGACGTAATATCTCGATCGTCGAGCCATACCTTACCTTCACTTGGCTTTTCTAAACCTGTAGCAATGTAAAAAGTTGTAGTTTTACCCGCGCCATTAGGGCCTAATAACCCAACAACTTCTCCTTGCGCTACGGAAAGACTAACGCGATTGACAATTAAGCGCTTACCGTAGGACTTATGAATATTCTCTAAGAGAATTTTCATTATTTTTTATTAGCGGTGGCTTTGCGGTTAAAACTTGGGGTTGCTGGAGCGGCTTTGGGTGCAGTTGTGGGATTTGGATCGCTAATAATATAAATAGACTCTACCTGCCCGTTAGTTTTAGGTGTAGCAATAAATCGCCCTTCATCAATTAAATAAGTAATGTTTTCTCCTTGAATGCTATTCCCTTCTTGCAATACATAGACATTGCCACTTAAAACAATTCTTCTTTCGCGGCTAAAATATTGAGCTTGAGCCGCCGTTGCCTGAATTTTTCGGGCGGGATAAAACATTTCCACGTTACCGCGAGCTGTCACTACTCCAGTTTTGGAATTAGCTTCTTGAATTTGCGCTTTCACTGTAAGAGCGCGTCCATCGCTTGTAGTTTGACTTTTGAGGGGCGAGGGCATAGTAAACGCGATCGCACTTACTAGCGTTGGTAATACCAAAATCCTGTTGATGTAAGGCAGCCAAGAACGATTTGAATATAAGGTCATAATAGTAGAAAGAAAATTTAAAATAATCCCTACGCTCTAGGTAGTCATTTGTAGGTAGAACGCGCTTTACGCCAATTCTAACCTAACTCCTAGACCATTAAGTTATTGGTAAGTTCCAGCAATGCCCTAAGGCTTAGTTTCATTTTCCTTGCAAGGTTTTCAAAAATGAAGCTTATTTTAACTAACATCATTCTTGAGAACGATTGACTTTGGGTAATAACTCGGCAGATAGAAGAAAAGACTTCGCATCAGATTCTTGTTGGAGTTTCGTCAGTAAAGCTGCACTAGAATCTAACAACTCGTCAACGTCTATGCCTGCATAAGTAGCTGGATAACGCCCTAACTTGTTAATTCCTTCTCCAAGCAAAATACAAGCACCACGCAAGTTTGAATTACTAAGATGGTAAAGTGCTACAGCGATTTGTAAAATTGCTTGATAAAAAGTTTTTTGAGGATCAGTAGCTTCCATCCATAAAGCTTCTAAGGTATCGTGACAGGCGTAAAACTCGCCTTGATTAAACTGTTCTACACCATGCCAAAATTCTGCGGGTATGTTATTACTCATAGGAACTTACAAGACTTTTTTGCCAGCATCGATTGGCAGATATTGTTGTCGTCAAAAATCCAAAACTAAATTTAATCTGCCTCTATTTTTTAGCATCTTTCTCGGCATGGAGAGCGTAGGGAAAGAACTAGACTAGAGATAGATTCCGTGAAGATAGTTTGTTTGTGAATTAATTATGGTGCGGATGGTTGATGTAGAAGCAATAGATAAAAAACTTTCTGGGAGGTTTATTGCGCTCGATCCAGGTGGTTATTTTATTATTTATTTGGATGTAGAGGCAAGGCTCATTTGTGCCAAACATTTTACAAATGTAATTGACGATCGCGGTTTAGCAGTAGACCCAGAGACGGGTAAGCCAATTCCAGTCCGAGGTAAAGTTGAACGAACACCAACTAAGGTATTTAGTGGGAGAACGGCAAAAGAACTTTGTATTGAAATATTTGAAAAAAATCAGCCCAGTTTAGTTACTCTTTTAGACCATGCTGCTTATTTAGGTCGAGAGTTTGTCCGGGCTGAAATTGCTTTAATTAATGGCAGTGAGTATGTTCAAGATTAAGTTACTTGACGTATAGGTAGTAAGTTGCCATCGGAATAATCGTAGCCGCAATTAAAAAGCCAATTACCCAAATGGTGGCATTACTTGTTTGGGTTTCTTCGGCACTTTTAAAGGTGCGCTCGGTGCGGACGTTGGCGACAATTTGCGGCGGGCCGGGATCGGTTTCGCCAGATAGTACGGCAACTAGGCGATCGCTTGCGTCTAAAAATGCTTGATTATATTTTTCGTCTTGTTTTAGGGGTGCAAGGATAGTTTCATTGACTACGCTGGCAGCAATGTCATCGGTTAACAAAGATTTTGCTTTGTCTCCGGTGCGAATAGCTGTCCCACTGCTGAGGGTATCAATTACAAGTAAGGTTTGATTGGTCTGGGCTTCCGGGGTGGGAAACCATTTTTCAAATAGAGCTTTAGTAAAGCTTTGTGGGGTCTCACCGTAATCAAGACGGCGAATAGTTACAATTCGGACTTCGTTTCCGGTCTGTTTTGCTAATTTTTCTAAGTTGCTGCTAATTGTACTTTCGTTGACAAGGCTGAGAACTTCTGACTGGTCGATCACCCAAGGACTACCGCCGGGGGTAACTTTGGGAATTTGATAAATTCCTGTCGCGCTGGCTGGAAATGCGATCGCACTTGTGATTGACATTATCAATGCCAAAATCAAAATAAAGCGTTGTAAGTACTTTTTCCCATCAAATAATTGCGGTCGGCTTTGCATAGGGGTATCCTTAATTACTTTTTCTCCAAAATACTGTATAAATCGCTCTAAAATTCACTTGAATACGAGTCCACTTTTGATACAGGCTAGCCAGAACTAGGCAAATTTTCCGCAAAAGCTAAGGTGGTCGCATCAAAACTAATTAATTTCCACCTAAAGCAAGCTTAATTAAATATGACTGATTTTATTGCTACCTACGGAAATTGGAGTGTTGGTAAGGACAACCAGCCTTGCAGCTAACTGGGAACAAAAAACGCGATCGCGTTCTTTTACTCTGGGGGAAGTTTTACAACTAATCTTGCTGAACTTAGCGATTACTGGTGATGGGGTGGGAATAATTAGAATTCCTCAGCCCTTTGTAAGTTAAGCCCAACCGCGCAGGCGATAGATAATTAGCCCCATGTACTCTTTTAAAGCGCGAGTAAAATTTTGCAAAGCACCGCTATCAGGTAATAAGGTAAGCAATCTAGCTTCAAAGCTACTTTGGATTTCTTGAAATTCGTTTGTGCTGACTAGAAAATCAGTAGGTGCAGCAATTGCAGCTATTTTTTGACGTTTAAATATCGCTAGACTTCGTGGCATATGCAGCGCGGAAGTTACAAGTAAAATATTTTTAATTCCCCGGCTATTGAGCATTTGTTTTACATTTACCGCATTGTCGTGGGTATTGTAAGAATTTGGTTCTTGAATAATTGCACTTTTAGGAACCCCGACTTGAGTTAAAATTTCTGCCATATCCATCGCTTCTGGAGCGCCACTACCCCGCCAAGCAATGCGCCCGCCACTAACAATGATTATTGGTGCTAAAGCTTGCTTGTAGAGTTCTGCGCCATAAAGAACGCGATCGCCTTCTTCACTTAAATCTACTCCAGGGCGAGGAAAAAACTGTGATTTTGTGCCGCCACCCAAAATGACAATTGCCTCCGCTTGTGGTAGCTGAGTGGGGGTATTTTGCCATTCAAGAGAGCGCATTAAAGATAGGGAAACCCAGCTATTACTCGTAACTAACATAATAACTAAGGCAGAGGCAACAGGAATCGCCGCCAAGCGCGGCTTTTTCCACAGCATTACCAAGGCTACTACTAGCAAAATACATGACAGCCCCAATGGATAGATAAATAAAGGCAGTAGTTTGGATAGAAATAGAAACATTGGTATGCCTACACAAACGAAAACACTTGGCAATAGAATTGCGCCCATACCGGAGACGTTTGCTGGGCGCGGACTAAGAATAATCGAGCAATTTTAAAGCGCCAAGGCGCAAATTTTAGTTTACGGACTATCCTGCATAAATTTTTCCCAATTGTGGCTCTATAGGCTTAGTAGTATCCAATGTCTGCACGTAGGATTGCTCTATTGGGGTAAACGCTTCGGTATTAGCTATTTGGGACTCTAATAAATCTGCCGTAGCATCGGCAATATCACCAGTACGAGTAGAAATGCGATCGCGCAATACTTCAATCGGGGCAGTGCAGTGAATAATTTGTAACGGTAATTGCTCAGAATCTGCAAGAGTTATGGCATTGGTTCTTAAAGCTGTGCGATCATACTTGGCATCTAAAATAACAGTAAAACCTTGACGAGCCAGCATCACTCCTAATTGCAACAAGCGCTCATAAGTTTTTTGGGTCATTTCTGGAGTATAAAGCTCGTCAGAGCCACGTTCAGATAAGGGGATATTGCCTAAATGTTTGCGTACCGCATCAGAGCGCAGATGAATAGCATCTAATTTACGCGCTAATTGCCTTGCAGTAGTACTTTTACCCGCCCCAGATAAGCCGGACATCAAAATCAATTTTCCTTCGCGGGGTTTAGTATATTCCCAAGCTAACTTGTAATAACCACTCGCCGTTGCCATAGCTTCTACTTTTGCGGCCTCTGGTATCCCAGGATCGTCAAGTAAAAAAGAAGTTACTTTAGCTCTAACGTAAGCTTGACGACTCAAATATAAAGGTAATACCTGCAACCCTTCCCAGTCACCAGTTTGCTCTACATAAGTATTTAAAAATGCATTACCTAGATCTGGACGCTGCTTTGCTTGTAAGTCCATGACTGTAAACGCGACATCGTACATCACGTCCACAAAGCGAAACGGCTCGTTAAATTCGATGCAATCAAACAAGAGAATTTTGTCATCCCACAAACAAATATTTCTGAGGTGCAAATCTCCATGACATTCCCGAATTTTGTTATTTTCAATGCGGCTCTCAAATAATTGACTTCGCCCTATAAAAAAATTATCTGTATATTGTTTAGTTTCTGTATACTGAGCCTCAGTTTGCGGATTTCCAATATACTTTTGAGTTTGCTGGTAATTCTCATCAATTGCTTGGCGCACTTGCGCCACTTCCCCAAAAGAACGAATGCGATCGCTACTCTGTGCTTGCTCGTGATATTTTGCTACTACCTGCCCCAATTGCTCCATATGCAACTCTTGGAGCGTACCTTGTTCAAACATCTCGCTCAATAACGCTGATTGGGGAAACTGACGCATTTTTAGCACGTATTCCACAGGTTCCCCTGTTGCGCTTAAACTAAACTTGCCCTCGCTTTGAGTTACGGGCAATACCTCCAAATAAAGTTCCGGTGCGCCCCTCTTATTCATCTCCAACTCAAGGCGACAAAAATGCGATCGTTTTTCTAAGGTCGAATAATCCAAAAAGCCAAAATTTACTGGCTTCTTTACCTTATAAGCATAATCGCCCGTTAAAAAAACATAAGAAACATGAGTTTGAATCAGTACGATTGGTTCAATAACTTCATGGGTATAAAACCCCGCCTGCAACATCTGCTCAATTAATGACATTATTTCTCTCCCTTTTAAACAAAAAACCAGGAGTTAGGCTCCTGGTAGTAAATTACTGCAAATACGATTGCTTAAACTGATGGAGTAGCCGCCGACGATCCAGACTCTGCTACAGCTTCCTCAATAATTGCCTCTGCTTCCGCGCTCACCTTAGACTGAATTACACTTGCAACAGTCCGCTCTGGATCGCCCAAAACGGTAATTCCTGCCGGTAAAACAAGCTGATTAACATACAAAATATCTTTGAGTTGAAGTCCAGAAATATCGACTTCAATGGCATCGGGGATATTATCAGGAGCGCATTTGATTTCTAGCTGCGTCAATACCAAGTCTAATACTCCACCTTCTACCTTCACCCCCGGAGCCTCACCCACAAAGTGAACGGGTACTTCCACTTCCACACTTTCTTGAGCCGACAGAGCAAAAAAGCTGACATGATATGCCCATCGCTTGACGGGATGAATCTGTACTTCCCGCAGTAGAGTTTTACCGCGCCAAGACAAATCGGGAATACTTAGATCGACTACAGTACTATTCACCCCAGCTTTTTTTAATAATTGTTCCAGAGTTTTCGCCTTTACTGTGAGCGTAATAGATTCTGTACCTTTATGCCCGTACAAAGAAGCTGGAATTAAACCTTCGCGGCGTAAAGCTCTAGGCTTGCTGCCTTCTACCCGTTTTTGACACTCGACTGTAATTTCCATAAGACACAAGTAACTAAAATAAATGATTTGGGCTATTTAAACTTGAGTCGCTATCGGAGTACCGTTAGTAACTAATAACGCTCGTTTGGGACCGTGAATCGGATCTTCAACAATAATTGTTTGATCGCGACTAGCTCCCAAAGAAACAATCGCAATTGGCACATCCATCAATTCTGCTAAGAATTTGAGATAATCCAATGCTTGGCGGGGCAAGTCTTCTAGAGAGCGGCAATCCTCTGTAGACTTCTTCCATCCGGGGAGAACTTTGTAAATTGGCTGACACTCAGCAAAGCGGCGGGCATTGCGAGGAAAGTCTTTAACCTCTACTCCATCAATTTCGTAGGCGATACATACTTTGATCTCCTCCAAGTCATCGAGGACATCTAGTTTTGTAATTGCCAAACAATCCATGCCATTGATGCGGACGGCGTAACGACCAATTACCGCATCAAACCAACCGCAACGGCGCTTACGCCCGGTAGTCGTGCCAAATTCTGCACCGCGATCGCATAGTCTCTCGCCGATTTCTCCCACAAGTTCGGTAGGAAATGGCCCTTCGCCGACACGAGTTGTATAGGCTTTAGCTACACCAATAACCCGATCGATTGTTGTCGGTCCTACTCCCGTACCGATGCAAGCTCCCCCAGCTACGGGGTTTGAGGAAGTAACGTAAGGATACGTGCCGTGATCTAAATCTAACAGTGTTCCTTGAGCGCCTTCAAATAAAATATTGCGGCGGCGGTGAATCGCGTCGTAGATTTTTAGGGAAGTATCGACGACATGAGGGCGCAATACTTCAGCATACTTTAAATACTGCTCGATTACTGCTTCTGGATCTAAGGGTGGTAATTCGTAGAGCTTCTCTAAGATGACGTTTTTGTATTCAATCGCCCACTTTAGCTGTTTACGCAATCCCTTTTCATCCATCAAGTCCAAAACTCTGATGCCCGTGCGCTCGGACTTGTCGGCGTAAGTTGGACCAATTCCCCGCCCCGTTGTGCCAATTTTATGGTCTCCTCGCCTTTCTTCAGCAGCTATATCTATCAGCCGATGGTAAGGCATAGTAACGTGAGCAGTTTCCGAAATTTGGAGATTTTTGGTTGAAATATTTAGCTTTGCTAACTGCTCTAGTTCGCCGATTAATACTTGGGGATCAATAACCGTGCCGCAACCAATAATACACTCGGTGTCAGGGTACAAAATACCAGAGGGAATTAGATGCAGCTTCAAGGTTTGCCCCTCAACTACAATTGTGTGTCCGGCATTTACACCCCCTTGGTAACGTACAACAATATCTGCTGACTTACTGAGCAAATCGGTGATTTTACCTTTTCCTTCATCGCCCCACTGGGCTCCTATTACTATGACGTTAGCCAAGGGTTTTTCTTAAATGTAAAGTTTTCACAAACTATTATTATCAGCACATAGCGTCATGCTTGTCAACAAAATGGCAACTCATCAGTTAAGGAGCGATAAAAGGACGGTAATACTTCCCTAGCGAGCAAATAAATGTGCGATCGCCTGCTTAATCTCCCGCAAGGAGTTAAAGGTGGATGTTCTAGGTGATTATTTACAGGCGTTCATGAGAGCGATTACTGCCACGGCAACAAATCCTAGCCTGCATCCAATTCTCTTTGATATTTCTCAGAAACTGCTGCTCTGAGCCACTCGGATTTATTCGGAAGACTCCGCACGTAGGCATCTAAATCTACTGGTAGTTTCACTGCTACTGGGTATTCTGCTACGGGCTTATCGTACAACTGTTTTAACTTATATTTCGGATTTGGATTTGCCATAGTAGGTAAACTTCATATAGTATTATAATTTATGCCTAGAGAAACCGGAAGAACAAGCACCCAACTTATCTTCTTTCAGCAAAGCCCAATATGGATGTAATAGATATTTGGAGCTTCTATACAAATACACTTGGGGCTTGTACATGGATTTTAACTCAACCGCTACTTTTACGAAAGCAAGAATTGACGTAATTGACGTAAACTATAATTTAGGTTGGCAAGTTGAGCCGATTGCTCTTGCCTGCCCTTAAATTCAGACCCCACAACGCCAGGTTCGCTATAGTGACAAGCAAAGAATTAAGCTTAAAGATGCAAAAAGTTGGGTATTGAGCCGGTTGGGGTGTAAAGTCTGCCGGGACGAAGGATTCGTCGGCGCGAGCTTTACGTGAAAATGCAGCAGAAGTAAAAAAATACTAGGTGTAAAACTAGATTTGCGGTTAACCAGTGCGTGGGTAGGTAGTTAATAAAAAATTTGCTTCTGCCATCAAAATTCTTCGCTCTCGGCAAAAAGAAAAGCATCATCACAAAGTAAAGAAATAGGCGATGCCAAGGACTGTGGAGCGCAGGTTGCAAAGATAAGCGATCGCCTAGAATAGACGCAATTCAAGCTTAGGCGGGCAGGCGGCAGTTCCTGGTTACTGTTGCATAATGTAGCAGCTAAGGATGTATTAGCTCCTCTATAGCTTAGAACCAACTGAGAGTGATCGCTTCAATAATTTGTCAAGTTATTTTTGTTAATATTAATGATAATTAATATTAATTGCAGGTTGCTCGTCGTGACTTTATATGCTGAATTGCACCGTCACCTAGGCGGTTCGGTTGTACCTCGGGTTTTGTGGCGCTACTTTCAGCGTCATTCGACAGAGTTAGTAGAGCGGTTTCCCGACTATCCCGGATTTGAGGAATTTTACACGCGATCGCGCAACACCCTAGATGAGTATTTGGAACTGCATACGCTAGTAGAAAGCGTCCAAACTGTGCAGACTTTGCCTTATTTTATTTACCGCTTAATTCGCGGCGCGTATATTTTTGAAAATTTGGCTTATTTGGAACTACGCTATACCCCTTATTTACGAACGCCAGACCATTTGAGTCAGTCCCAGAGGATTGATAAAATGGCAGAGATTGTTGAAGTGGTGGGCATTGCTAGCCGCGTCCCGGAGTACCCAATTGTCACTAGCCAAATACTATGCATGCACTCAAAGCTACCTTATGAAGTGAATAAGGCGATCGCGGATTTGGCGATTAGTAATAAACACTATGTCTGCGGTGTAGATGTAGCTGGGGGAGATAGTCATTATGCCGACAGATTAGACGAATTTATCGGGTTGTATGAGTACGCGCTAGAACATGGTGTGAAAACGACAGGACACCTCTACGAAACTTCCTCCGGTTGCTACCCCCAAGTCTTACCTTACTTGATGCGGATCGGACATGGAATTCAAATTCCTTTGCTGCATCCAGAGTTATTAGGCGAAGTAGCTAGGCGCAAGCAGTGTTTAGAAGTTTGTCCGACTACTTACTTTAAAACTGGGACTTTGGCAGATATGCAGCAGTTAAAAGTAGTGTTTGATCGTTGTTTTGAAGCGGGGGTAGATATTGCTATTTGTACGGATAATGCAGGGTTGCATAATGTCCGGTTGCCGTTTGAGTACGAAAGCTTGCTCACTCAGGACATTATTAACTTTGACCAACTCAAAGCTTGTCAAGATGCTGCCTTTCGTCATGCTTTCGCTTGGCCCTATCGCGATCGCCCAGTAACGATTTTGACAGATTTATTGGTGCAAAATTAGGTGAAGGAAGATTTCTCCCACCAGATGCTTGCTTAAACGCAGTGATGGGGAGCAAGACTACAAGGATAATTGCGATCGCCTGTTTCTACTTGAATCGTGGCATGGTCGATATCAAATAAGTTGTGGAGTTCAGTACATATCTGCGTCAAAAAGCTATCATTGGAACACCCCGCAGGCATAACTAAATGCGCTGTAAGAGCGGTTTCAGTAGTACTCATTGCCCAAATATGCAGATCGTGTACTTCTGTTACGCCTGGGGTTTGCTCTAGGTAAGTGCGGACAGCAAGAAGTTCAATTCCAGAAGGTACGCCATCAAGGGCAAGATTTACAGATTCAAGTAGTAGCTGCCAAGTGCCAACAACAATTACAGCGACGATAACCAAGCTAACGACTGGATCGAACCACAACTGGCCCGTAGTCAAAATAGCTATACCAGCGAGTATTACTCCTAGAGACACTACAGCATCTGCTGCCATAGGCAGGAAAGCGCCCCCGGATATTTAAGTCGCTCTTGCGCCCAGACATGAACATTAAAGCGGTTGCCGTGTTGATGGCGATACCTACAGCAGCAACGCCAATACTATCTTACCCTCCACTGGACTAGGTGCTAAGAAGCGTTGAAGTGCCTCCCAACCAATGCCTCCGGTAACTAATAGGAGAAAGATAGCGTTCAATTAAGTTTATTGCTAATTAATTGTTTCCTTTCGCCCAAGCGATTACTTTTAGCTCCGCGCGGAGCGCGATCGCGTTTTATCTCCAAAGGCTAAAAGCAGCAATCTATCTGTTGCCTTTAATTTGATACTTCAGCCATTTCAATAATTCGTTCTTCTAAGTCTTTGACTAAAAAGTTTAGTGGTTTTTGATTGCGAATCTTATGCTTTAACCCACGCATTTCTACTTGCATTAACACTTGCTCTAAACAATCTCTATCAAAACACACATGACGCTGTTGATTCTTTTTGCCTAAATTAGCACCCGAAATTACGTGCAGTTGATTGTTTTTTTTCAACTGATACCATAAACCATCCGGGGCGTTGAGATTTTTGCTGCTAGTAATACCAGGGCTTGCAGACATATATAAGGGGTCAATGCCTGCGGTGACTCCCAAGGATTGCTCGTAGTTATAGTAGTAATGCAGAGGTATATCCGCCACAGGTAAGTCTAATAACCCTTCATAAAACTGCCTAGCGATTTCCATATCTGACACCATAATGGTGTGTACTTTGGGCGCACTGGTAAGAAACATCCACATCGCCCCAGCGTAGGCTACTAAGAGCATGACCATGATGCCTTGGGTAGAAAGCAGACTATCGAGGGGTAAAGAGAAAAATGCGCCTAGAGTAGAGGGAAATTGAACTAATACCATAGCAACATATAAAAATTTAGTTAGTAATTTTAGTGTATCAAAACTATTAAAAATTCTCTTTTAGCACGTCGGAACCTAAAAAACGCCTTAAAGCTACTAAAAAGTGCCTAAAGGCGATCGCAATTTTTCAGCCAATAAAGACCGTCTATAAGTTAGTAAACCAATGGCGAATCGTCTTCTCTGACTCTAACTGCACGCCTGCCTTGGTTGAGATTTAATATCTCATTGCTTTTCTATCAGTATTATTGTCAACTAAGAAACATACTTAGAAACATTTATACCTAAAGTGATCCTACTCCATTAAAATTATTTAGGTATAAATGCTTCTCTTTATTTAAGCTTCATTCCATAACTGGCGAATTTCATTAGGCAAAAAGGTAGCAACTTCTTGAATTCGCTCTTCAGATAACTCGTCCTTTGTGGCGAAAAACACTGCTTTTACTGCTGTTTCTGCGTCTACCGCTCTAGGTAAACCTGCTTCTTGGTTAATCCGAAACAAGAAAGTACCAGACTTGATTTTAAGTGGTGGTCTAACTCTACTCAAAAACCGAGTAATTGGGTTAGTATCGTTCCACAAATCAGCAATTTCATTTTGCAATGCCTTATCTTCTGTGGGTTCCATGGGTTCGTGGAGTTCTTTAGCAACGCGGTCAGAGGCTTCTTTAGTCATCATGTCTCGCATCGTCCGAAACACAACTTCTGTGATGTCTCTAGCATCAAAAATATCTTCTAAATTTGCCCGGATTGCAACTTTTTCCAAAAAGGGCATATCCTCGGTAGCGATTGGTACTGAAGGACCTTCATTAAGAGCTTCCGGAGGATTTTCCTCCATTCTTTCTAGAATTTTACGGCCTTTTTCTGTAAGTTCTGCTGCCTTAAAAGTAATTAAATGAGGCAAAGGCCCGTCAGGCGCACCAAAAGAATTAGCAATTCTCAAGTCAAATTCTTTAGCATCAACAGCATCAGGAACATCTTCTTGGTTAGCATAGGCATTACCAGTAAATTCAGCTTTAATAAATTGCTTCTGATTCAAGTAATCCAAATGCCCCAACAGTTCAGCTTGAGTCAAGCTTCGACCGATAAAATCTTCAGCATCGAAGCCAACTTCATGCATTTTTTGACCGCTTTCGTTAATTTTCTTTAAAATAATGTATGCAACATCTTCTCTTAATGGAATTGGCATCAAATTCTCCTAAGTCTCTATCAAATATCTGCGGTGGTTATCGTTTACTTAATCTATCTAAAAGTTTTCGGCTAGTAGAATAAGTTTTACTGTTAGCACTATATAACTATTTAAAGGTCGATTAACTCGTAATAGATATAACCGCCAAGTTAAAAAATATTAGAAAAGATCACTGACTTACATCTGTCACAGGAAGCATTTGTGATACATATATGTTTGTTAAATTAAAAGAATTATATTTGCTTTAAGTTAAGTCAGGATGCATAGGTTATGAGTTGTCCTCAAGCAGATTGTGGAAGTATAGGTAAAGCAATAGTAAAAGTTGTACCTTGATTGAGGATACTTGCAGCCTGAATTTGACCTTGGTGGTTGAGGACAATTGCTTGTGCGATCGCTAAACCCAAGCCCGAACCCGTATTATTAGTACGACTCCGGGCTGGATCTACTCGATAAAAGCGGTCAAATAGGCGTGGTAAATCCGCTTGAGAAATTCCCATACCCGTATCGACGATCTTGATTTGCATCCAAGCACCAGGAGGCGTAAGAAGTGATGGTAATTCGCTTAGAACAGTAATTCTTTGTAACTTTACTTGTACCTGACCACCCTCCGAATTATAGTTCAAAGCATTTTCAATTAAGTTAGTAAACAAACGTGCCAACTGGTTCCAGTCGCCAAAAAGTGTAAACCAGCTATCTAGTTGTTCTGGTGTAACCTCCGCTTGTAGTGGTTCTATTAGTTCTAAAGACAAAGCAATATTTTTTTCTTTCGCTAGTAAAAGTTGTTCCTCCACAACTTCCATTAAAAGAGCGTCTAGCGGACAGATATCAAATTGCGGTTGCACAATGCCACTATCTTGTCTTGCTAAAAACAGTAAATCGTCAACCAATCGACCTAAGCGTTTAGTCAATCGCTCTAAAACTTTTAAGTTTTGGCGGTATTGTAGGGAAACAGAATTAGACGAATTGCTAAGTTCAGGCTCGGCAAGGGCAACTTGGACGTTAGTTTGAATGAGGGTAATCGGGCTTCTCAACTCGTGAGAAGCATCTGCCGTGAACTGTTTGAGGCGTTGGTAGGATAGCAGCACAGGTTCCATAGCTTTTCCGGAGAGAAACCAGCCGCAAAGAGCAACCGAACATACCATTAGTCCCGTACCAAGACTAAGATCGATTACTAGCTGCTGAATGGGTTTTGTGACTTCAAACCAAGGATGACTAACGCGCAAATATCCTAATGCCTGCCGTCCAACTTGCACTTTTTGCGTTACTTGCCTCAATAATAAAGGTGAATGATCACTATTATTTTTGTTGTCATCTTCATTTCTTAATACTTGGACAGTTTCACCAGTACGATTGAAATGAATCGGAATATTTAATGGTTCCGATAAAGTTGACCATAGCAATTCACCTTTAGAGTTAAACCACTCAAGATCGATGTGATCGTCTTCTACGGTATCAGCGTTGTCTCTAAAACTAGCTTCTACATTAATGTGCTTCTTCTCGGCATCGGGGAAGTCTGGCTCAATTACTAGACTTCGTTCTACTATTTCTACAACATGAAGTAAAGTATCATCAACTCGCTCAATTAAAGTGCTGCGGACGTACAAATATACTCCACTAGCAAACAGTAACAGCAATACTGCTGTTACTGTTGTGTACCAAACAGCTAGACGACGACGAGTAGCATGAAACATTTTATGATTATTTTTTAAGAAAACTGTGATTCATATATCAGTAAACAACACCCAGCAAAATAACCTGCTCGGACTAAGATAAGATTAATTTAGGCTAACCGATTGAGAACTATGTAATTTAAGGGTACCCATAAATTAATTATGGTTGAAGCACCTCAGCAATTTTCTATACTGGGGCTACCGATTCATTTAATGAATGATTATGTCGGCTGGCTTACATCGCGTCTCCAAGCAGGAATTGGCACTCATGTAGTAACACTTAATGCTGAAATGACAATACTTTGCGAAAAGAGCGACACTCTAGCTGCGATCGTTCGCAAAGCAGATTTGATAATTCCAGATGGTTCAGGAATAGTTTTCTACCTCCGATTGCATGGCAAAAAGATCCGTCGCTGTCCAGGAATTGAACTAGCAGAGTCATTACTAAAAAGGGCGGAACAAGACTTGCAAAATCCACAAGTTTTCTTCTATGGTGGCGCACCAGGCGTTGCCCAAGCAGCAGGTCAAGCAATTAAGAAAAAATACGATTCAATCAACATCATAGGTACTCAACACGGCTTTATCAATAACACAGAAATAAAAAAATTACAGGAAAATCTAATCGCACTTCAACCACAGTTAATTCTTGTAGGATTAGGAGTACCGCGTCAAGAATTGTGGATTGCTGAAAATCGTTCCCTTTGTCCTCAAGCTACCTGGATTGGGGTCGGTGGAAGCTTAGATATATGGTCTGGTATCAAATCCAGAGCGCCAGCAATACTAGCAAATAACCATTTAGAATGGCTTTATCGATTGTATCAAGAGCCTTGGCGCTGGCGAAGGATGCTTGCCTTACCAATATTCGCCCGGAAAGCAATAGTATATAGGTTTACTCCATCTAGTCCCCTCAGTAACCCACTACCTGTCAATGAAGCGCCGCCGAAATAAATCTAAGTAATTTTGGATTTTTGTAGGTGCAATAAGAGATCGCAAATACAACTTACAGCAGTTCTCAGTTGGGTGAAACATAGCAACAGCAGTGGGTGAACCAGCCAATAATGTCTTAGAGTGTCACCGCAGCAAGAGCATCTGTAATTGCTTGGTCTAAAAGGCATTTTTTTGGA
>JAABUN010001797.1_pt1 | contig 43430 bp, 44 predicted proteins | sample 5559311 | NCBI WGS metagenome assembly JAABUN01 (sample SAMN10711877, study PRJNA513370) | rock metagenome | isolation source: Antarctica rocks | place: Antarctica: Victoria Land, Siegfried Peak sud
GGAACGCGGACAGATTACCACCGGCGCGCCCAGAAATCCCTCGCCATATCCCGGCCGGAGATGCTCGCGAGCAAGCCTCACGGACAGGTCAAAGGGTAGTTTTGCAAGATTGTGGGAGGGCTGACGACACCTCCTTGAGGGGTACCGGTGAACGTCGGACGATACACCCAGTCCTCAACGCATCCGGCTTCCAGCATGTCTCGGATCAACGCAAGGAAGCGCCGATCCTCGATCCGCTCGGCCAGAAGGTCGAGCAGGACGCCGTGGTCGATGTTGTCGAAGAACCCGGTGATGTCTATGTCCACCAGCCACTTCATCCCGGTCCAGGTCGCTTGGATGTGTCCCAAAGCAGTGTGGCAAGAACGGCCGGCGTGGAACCCGTGCGAGTGTTCGGAAAACACTGGCTCGTAGACTTGTTCCAGCAACGCCCGCACCACCTCTTGGACCAGTCTGTCCTCCGTGGTTGGTATGCCCAACGGCCGCTTCTTGCCGTTGGCCTTCGGGATGTAGATGCGGCGAACGGGTTTGGGGTTGTAAGTTCCCGCTTTCAGCCGCTCGCTGATCGACCGGAACACATCGGGCGAGAAGCCGTCGAATGTGCGGCCATCAACTCCTGGCGTAAGCGCTCCCTTGTTCCGGGCAATCCTGTCGTATGCTTGCTCCCAAAGGAACGGAGCCTCCATCAGGCGGAACAGGCCGTTCACCTTCTTACCACTCATCGAGATGCTTGACAGTGACTGGATGCGCTTGATGGCGGTATCTGGCAGCATCAGCACGCCTCCCCATCAGTCGGTCCAGTCGCAGAAACTGCCGCCCTTCCCCCGGTCAGTGGCGCTTTCAGTTGGGTTGCCCCTCCCTTATACGCATGTCCGTCCGCCGTATCTGTGGCGGCTGTCCCGGTTGTTGGACCGGGCATTTGGGTAATATGGCGGCTCCGTACCCATACAGGCCGCCGATCAAGTCCGGCGCCTGCTATAGGGCATCCCGTGATTACGCGAGAAAACAGGTTCGACGTGTTTAGGTGCCTCTTTCGTCTCCTTGCCCTTCCATACAGAAGGTGTGCCGAGTAGGTTTGACACCGACTACCTCGTGCGATGTGAGGTGTCGGCTGTCTCGGCGTGCCGCGGCAGTCGTTCTGCGACACTATCACAAGTAAGATCACTGGGGACTGGGGTTCAAGCAGTGTAGCCCTTCACCATGCACGTCTTGCTCTGACCCTCTGCCGCTACAACGACTTCGCTGCTTTGGGCCTTTTCCAAGCATGCTGTGGTCCCCTGCTCCTTTCGGAGTTTCAGCCGTTGCCGGCCCGGGTAAGCTTGGTGAGCACAGGTCATGTCAAACATCCTGACTAAGTTTAGCTCTGTTTCTCTCACGCCTTCACGGCGCACTCGCCCGCTTGTCGCCCCGCAGCACCTTCAGCCACGACGCCACGTAAGCGGCGTGGTCCGGCTGCGGCTCGGGGGTGAGTGCCAGGTCAGCGCAGATGAACGCGGCCCCAAGCTCCGCGATCAACTCCTCGGCCGCATACGCCTCCTCGCCGAACCGGCCCCGCAAGTCGCGGTTGCACCGGCTCGGGTGCCCGGTGAGGTGCGTCGCCTCGTGCGCCAGGGTGGCATAGTAGGCCACGGCGTCCCGGAACGCCGGGAAGGGCGGCATCCTGACCTGGTCCAAGCCTGGCACGTAGCAGGCCCGGTTGCCGCCGTGCCGGATGTCGGCGCCAAGGGCGGCGAAGAACGCCTCGGCATGGCCGATGCGCTCCGGCTCGGGCAAGGCGGGCAGGGCAGGGGTCTCGTAGCCGTCCACCTGAGCGGCATTGAACACGCTGTAGCCGCGCGCGAACACCCGGGGCCGCCGTCCGTCCCCGCCGTCCTCCCCAGCAGCGCCGCCGGCATCCCCGCCGCTACCCGTGCCGCCGTCCTCGCCCTCGTCCGGCCCGTTGACCTTCCAGAACACCACGGGACTAGACTGCTCGCCCTTCCGGACCTGCGCCCCAAGCTCGTGCCACTGGCGATAGGTGGCCCATACCGCACTCGGGTAGCCTTCGGCCTGGGCCGTGGCCCACAGCACGACGGTGTTGACCCCTCGGTAAGGCTTGCCGGTGGCGGCGTTGACCGGCAGCCGCGGCGCTGCCCCGTCCGCGCCGGGGTGCCAGGGCATCTGCCACCTGCCGGCCCCGGCCTCGATGGCGGCGGCGATCCGGTCAGTGATGCGCTGGTAGATGTCGGCCCGGTTCTCCTCCGCCGCCGGTGCCTGGGCGGGCACAGTGACGGGTTTGCTGACGGTGCTGGCCTTGCGGCTGGTCCGGGTGCTGGTCCTTTTCATGGTGTGTCCTCCTTTTGGCAGCGGAAGCAGCCCCGCTGCTTCCTTGCCCGTCGGCGAGACCGGGTAGGGAGGGGTGTGCATGACGCCGGGCGCGGCCGGGCTGCGCCGGGCGCGTGGCCGCTTGGGGCCATGCGATCCGGGGCGGCGCTGCTGTGCTGTAGGCGGCGTGCAGAAGGGGAACCGTAGGGCGGCGCCCTGTGGTTCCCCTCGCGGCGCCGTCTGGCGCCAGAATGCCGCGTCAGGGACACTGCCCCGAAGGGCGGAGACGCGGCTTCGCGGCTCCGGGAGCGCAGCGGGCAGTGGCCCGGCCCCCGCCAGGGGAGACGCCCGGAACCTCAGCAGGAGTGGCCTATACCTACCTGCAATTCTGTATTTCTGTAAAAGATGGAAATCGTAACATCGTGTTTGCGTGGCTGGGTGCCAGCCGGCTACGCGATGGCTCGCAGGCCCCGTTCCCGCACGAGGGCAAGCAGGCGCAGTGCCGGGCCGCCCGGGCGCTTGGCGCCCCGTTCCCAATCCGAGACTAGGTTCTTCGAGACGTTCAGGTAGCGAGCGAAAACCGGCTGCGACACGCGCTCGCGCTCGCGGATGGCCCTGATCTCCTCGGGCGCCAGCACCGGCACCGGCGCGAGGCAAGCTTCGTCGAAGCCACGCATGGTCTGCTTGCTGATCGCACCGACCTCGTGCAGCCCCTCCGCCGTCTCGTGGATGGCCGCGAACGCTTCGCTTTTGTAACCCCTAGCCGTTCCCATCGCACTCCACCTCCATGAACCTGCCAGCCGCCACCAAGGCGTCGAGCTGCTCCCCCGAAAGGGCCAGGACCTCGGCTGCGAGCTGCCGGAACGCTACAAGCTCGTCGTCGCCGATGTTGCCGCGGTCGCTCTTAGCGAAGCCATAGACGAACAGCGCCCGGTCGCCGGCCCGGAACAGCAGGATGACGCGGTAGCCGCCGGATCGCCCGGCACCGGGGCGGGCGACGCGCTGCTTCAGCACGCTGCCGCCAAGGTCAGCGTCAATCTGTCCCTTCTCCGCCCGCGCTAATGCGTCGCACAAAGCGGTGTCGGCGATCCTCTCCTTGCGGGCGAACCGTTGGAACCAAGTGTTCTTGAAGACCCGCAACGACCGCACCCATAACTGTGGCCATTGTATAACGCTTAGTGTGATACTTCAAGCCAATGCTGGTTGCTTGCGGCGCGGCAGCGCCGCCGTCTTAAGCTTGCGCCGGCCGGCGAGGGCCGGCCGGCGCTCCGCTTCCCGGAGCGTTCTGTCCTCGGGTCGGGCGTGCCGGACGGAAAGGGGCCGCCCCGGCAGGGGCGGCCCAAGTCGGGCAAGAGGGAGGGAACGGGTCGGGCTACTCCGCCGCCATCGCCACCGACGCTGCGGCCTGGTCCTGGCGTCCGGCCCCGCTAGAGTCCACTGGATATGTCACCCCCGGAACGTGCAGCACCGCCGGCAGCCATCCCGTCCCGGCCAGCAGCGCCGCGGCGTCCGCGGCCATGACCTCCTTCTTGGTGCCGGCCAGGCGGGCGGCGGCGCTGGTGCCCGCTCCCTCCCGCACGGCATCCAGGATCAACGCCTTGGGCACCCGGTCAAGGTAGCCTTCCCGGGTCGCTGTCCAGCACTGGCGCATGTCCAGCCCCGCCGCCGTTGCCGCCTGCGCCTGAATGCACCTGGAGCCGTGCGGGGTGGTCCAGTCCGCCCGGCCCGCGTCCGCGGTACGGGCCACGCACACCGCCAGCAAGCCCAACAGCGCCGCCGTGTCCTGCTCCCCCAGCCAGGCCCACAGGTCTGCCTCCCGCTCCGGCAACCGCCCGCGCCAGTCCGCCTCGGCCTGCGCCATGGCCTGCCGCGCCGGGCTGTCCGCGATGCTGGGGCAGGCGGCGGCCAGGTTGGGCGGGTAGCTGGTGAACCGGGCCACGGTGTCGGCATACCGGGCATAGAAGGCGTCCGTGGCGAGTGCGTGCAGCATCACTCGCAAGGCAAGCCCGGGTTGGCCGGCAAGCGCGGCCTGCAAGCCCGCCGTCCGGTGCGCCTCCAGCTCGGCCTGCAATGCACCGGACAGGGCAGGAGCCTCCCTCTCCGCCTCCGCCACGGCACCCGCGCCGCCCCGGACCGGCAGGGGCCACGCGCCACCTGCGTCCGTGCCGCCCGCCGGGGTGTCACCAGAGTCCGACCTCTTGCCGGTGCTGCCGGTGCCGTCCGCCTCCGCGCCGTTTTGCCCGTCCCCGTCCGCAGCGGGCATGGCCGGCTCCGGCTTCGGCTCGTCCTCCGGGCGCACGAAGCCCCGCTCCACCCGCAAGCTGCCGTCCAGCGCCAGCGTCAGCAGCGCCCCGGCCACCGCCACGTCCCCAGGGGTCCACACGTCCTCCCGGGCCTCCAAGGCGGCAAGCTCGGCCTCGATGGCGTCCAATTCGGCCGCGACCTCCTCCGGCAAGTCGTCCGCGCTGCCGTTGTGCTGCTCGGCCAACTCGTCGTAGCGGCTGGCCAGGTCCGTGCGGCGCGCGTCGTCCTCGGGCGTGGGCACCACCTTGCGGGGCCACACCCGGCGGCACGGCCACGCCCGGGCCTGGGCGTCGGCGCCGATGGCCACCCAACGCCAGCCTTCGGCCCGGACTGCCTCGGCCTCTCGCTCCATGCGCTCGGCCACAAGCCGTTCCAGCAAGCCAGCGTCCGCGATCCAGCCGCCCCCGTCCTCGCTGAACAGGTCGCGCTGCACCGTGCCGCCCGCGGCCTGGTAGGCGTCCAGCCCGGCGAAGGCCACGCGACGGTCGGTGGCGGGGACAAGGCCGCCCGTCAGCAAGCGCCGGATGGCGTCGGGATGGCGCTGCCAGTCCTGTAGCTGCCCATGCACCCGCTCTTGCGCCGCCTGGTCCTCGGTGACGGCGAAGGCAGTCAGGTGGTCCAGGGTCAGCACGCTGTCCCGGTAGGCTTGCACCAGCGCAGGGGAGACGACGGCCAGGCGCAGCCGCTGCCGGACGGTGTGGGCGGACACCCCGAACCGGGCGGCGATGTCCTCAATGCCCAGCCCGGCCCCGTCCTGGTGCAGCTGTGCGAACGCCTCGAACTGGTCGGCGGGGTGCATGTCCACCCTCACCACGTTCTCGGCCAGGCTCGCCTCGGCCCCGTCCACCCCGTCGCCGTCCAGCACGCGGCAGGGGATGGCAGCCCCCTTGCCGATGCGCTTGCGCTTAGCCAGCAGCTTCAAGGCGGCCAGCCGCCGCCCGCCGGCAGCGACCTCGTACTTGCCGGTCGCCTGCCCGTCGCCGTCCAACGCAGGGCGGACCACAAGGGATTGCAGCAGCCCGTGCGCCTGGATGGAGGCGGCCAGGCTCTCGATGCCCAGCCCTGCCCCGGTGCGCCGGGCGTTGGCAGGGGAGGGGACCAGCTTGGCAAGGCTGATCTGGGTGGTGGTGTAGGTGACGGTGTTGGTCATGGTGTGTCCTCCTTTTGGCAGCGGAAGCAGCCCCGCTGCTTCCTTGCCCGTCGGCGAGACCGGGTAGGGAGGGGTGTGCATGACGCCGGGCGCGGCCGGGCTGCGCCGGGCGCGTGGCCGCTTGGGGCCATGCGATCCGGGGCGGCGCTGCTGTGCTGTAGGCGGCGTGCAGAAGGGGAACCGTAGGGCGGCGCCCTGTGGTTCCCCTCGCGGCGCCGTCTGGCGCCAGAATGCCGCGTCAGGGACACTGCCCCGAAGGGCGGAGACGCGGCTTCGCGGCTCCGGGAGCGCAGCGGGCAGTGGCCCGGCCCCCGCCAGGGGGAGACGCCCAATCCGCACGCCACCGGCACGTTGCCGAAAACCTTGCAGTGCGCCCTTGAACCATGAATGTGGTAAGATTATCTTACCTGGTGTAGGAGAGAGGCCCATGGACCCCACACTCGTTCGGCAGAGGTTGATTGAGGTGCTCGTTGGCATTCAAGCCGACAGCGGCCTGCCTTGCCCACCCATCGTCGGCACGACGCAGCCAGCCGAAGAGTTGGAGAAGTTCGACAGCAAGATGTGGCCTGTCGCCACGGGGATGCTCGCGACGGCTCTTGGGGTCGAGATCGCTCTCAACATCAACATCTTCCGCGTTAAGGGAACCAAGACCGCCATGACAATCGACGAAACCATCGCGCTCATATGCAGCCTGGCGAAGGTTCAGATTGCCGCATGAGGCAGCAATGACCGAATCACAAAACGAACCCAGGTGGTCCATGGCCGCCCGCATCAAGGAAGCCCGTAAGCTCGCCGGCCTGTCGCAAGGACAGGTTGCCCAGATGCTCGGCCTGCATAGACCATCAGTCTCGGAGATGGAGGCAGGCAACCGGCGCGTGTCGTCCGAGGAACTGGCCAGGCTGGCGGAGATTTTCGACGTCAGCGCCTCCTGGCTGCTTGGAGAGGCACCCGACACCCTGCAAGCCAATGACCCGAAGTTGGAACTTGCCGCCCGTGAGTTGGGCAAGCTTAAGCCGGACGACCTTGACCGGCTGCTCAAGCTTTTCGCGGCGATGCGCCGCACCGACCCGCCGCCTGACAACGGAGGGACGCAATGATCGCGTTGAGGAGAGTGCCGAGTATGCCTGATCGTCGGTCACTCACGCATCAGGCGATGCTGGCCGCCATCAAGGCGCGCCAGGATGCAAAGTGCGACTTGGTAAGTCCTTGCTGCATCTACAAACTCTGTAGCACGCATGGCGTAGCCGTCCAGTTCACAGACATCGCCAGCATGGAAGGCATGTATCGGCGGGGGCCGAAGCCACGGATCATACTTTCCGCGCTGCGACCGCTTGCCCGCCGGGTTTACACCTGCGGGCACGAACTCGGGCATCATGTGTTTGGGCACGGCTCCACCATCGACGAGTTGCGGGATGAGGGCACAATCCCTGGCCACAGCAACCCCGTGGAAATCCTCGCTGACGCCTTCGCGGCATTCGTGCTCATGCCCACCCTCGGCTTGCGACGTGCCTTCGCCTGCCGGGGCTGGAAGGCTGAAAGTGCCACGCCGCAGCAAGTCTATACCGTGGCCAACGAGTTCGGCGTCGGTTACGCCACCCTGGTCACCCATCTCACGTATGGCCTCCGCGAGATGCCTCGGCCTCATGCTACCATGCTGGGCAAAGCCACCCCAAAAACGCTGCGGGCACATATCCTTGGCGAGGTCACGGGCGACCCACTCATCGTGGCGGACGCACACTTCTCCTCCCCGACGCTGGACGCAGAGGTTGGTACGTTGCTTCTGCTGCCGCCAGGTACGGCCCTATCCGGTCCTGTTGTCACCCACCTGCGTGACCTGCCCGCGGGCCGACTGTTCCGAGCCGTCCAGCCCGGCCTGGGACGCGCCGTGGTGCCCGGAACTCCTTGGGCGGTGTTCGTGCGCGTGTCCCGCGCGCAATACGTCGGCCTCGCCCAATACCGACACTTGGAGGACGTGACCGATGAATAGCAGCACACCTGAACCACTCGTCATCAGCGACACTGACCTGTCGCGCGCCTGGTCCCGGCTGTTCCTGCATGTCTTGGACAACCCCGGAACGGAGGTGTCACCCCTTGTGCTAACCATTTCCGGTTTCAGCCCGGACGGTCAGGTTGCTCAAGATGCGAACTTCCGGGCGGCGCTGGACGCCGCCCTTACGGACACGAACCACTGGGACGTGGAAACGGTCGCCTTCACCATCTTCCCCCAGCGCTACTGGCAACTGGCCGGCGGCAACCGAACCAAGTTGTTCGCCATCTATCGCGACGCTTTCCCGCGCATCCGCGCAATGAACATACAGTGCAACCGCCGCGGTCTTTATTTCGAGCGCATGGTCATGTACGGCCGTGGCCCGTGCGACGGAAATCAGCTTGAGTACATCCTTTCACAATTCATTGGCCGGCGTAGCGTCCGCCGCTCCATGCTGCTGGCCGCCGTTTTCGACCCGGCGCGCGATCATGTGCCGGATGCACAGCTCGGCTTTCCCTGTCTCCAGCAGGTCAGCTTCGTGCCGACCCAGGCTGGCCTTGTTGTCAATGCCTGCTACGCGACGCAGCAGATCTATGACAAAGCCTATGGGAACTATCTCGGACTGATACAGCTCGGCGCCTTCATGGCGCACGAGATGGCAATGCCGCTCGTGCGGCTGAACGTGAACGTCGGAGTTGCGAAGCTGGAACGCGTGGGCAAATCCGACCGGCGGTTGGCGGCGCTGGTCAGCGCGGCGCGCACCTGCGCCGCGGCGGCCCCTAGCTCCCTGAGCGACGAAGCGCGGCGGCAGCCGACCCCCGCAGCGGCATGAGGGCACGGCGCACATCCTCAACGGAACCACAGCGAGGGAAGCTAGCGGGACAGGCCGCCGATGGCGGTGGAAGGCCCGACGGACAACTCTCGATGGAGCTGCCCTCCGACGTCGGCCAGCGTGGGCAAGCCACCAGCATGACAGGCGCCAAGGCGGGCGCAGCTACAGCCCTCTCATCGCCGGTGATTTTCTCGCGGCACTTGGCGCCGGCACGGACCACGGAGGTGTACGACAGCTATTGGCACTTCGCGGCGGAACGGCAGCGCGTGTTCTTCCACCGTGTGGCAGGCGACCCGCCGCCCTGGACGCACAGCCCGGTCATGGCGGCGTACAAGTTCACCAACGCCTACCGTGCGTCGGACCGGGTGAGCCAGTACCTGATCCGGCGGGTGATCTACCGGAGCGACTTGCCGACCGAGGCGGCTGAGGTCTGCTTCAGGATTTTGCTGTTCAAGCTGTTCAACAAGATCGAGACCTGGGAGATGCTGGAAGCTGCCTTCGGTGCGGTCACGCTCAGCGATTTCCGCTTTGGCCGGTATGACGCCGTTCTCACCCGCGCCATGGCGGCTGGCCAAAGGATTTACTCGGCCGCCTACATCATGCCACCCGGCGGGCAAGCTTTCGGCCACGCGGCCAAGCACCGGAACCACCTGTGCCTGGTCCAGCGCATGATGGCCGACGACCTGCCCAAGAAGCTGGCCGACGCACGCACCATGCAGAAGGGTTTCGACCTGTTGCGCGCCTATCCCACAGTAGGTGACTTTCTAGCCTACCAATTTGTGACCGACATCAACTATAGCGGGGTGACAGGTTTTACTGAGACAGAGTTCGTGATTCCCGGTCCCGGTGCCCGGGACGGCATTAGCAAGTGCTTTGCGGACACCGGAGGACTGAACGAGCCTGAGATCATCCGCCTCATGACTGACATCCAGGAAGCCGAGTTTGAGCGGCTTGGGATCAAGTTCCCGTCTTTGTGGGGCCGACGGCTCCAGCTCATTGATTGCCAAAATCTTTTTTGCGAGATCAGCAAGTATGCGCGGGTGGCGCACCCCGACATCGTGGGGCGGGCAGGCCGCACGCGCATCAAGCAAAAGTACGTGCCGGCGGAGGGGCCGCGCCTTTCGCCTTGGTATCCGCCTAAATGGGGCATCAACGAGCGGATTGCCGACACTGCCGGCATCAACGCACCGGGTCGAAGCCACACCCAGCAAGCCTCCCTGCTTGCCCAATTCTCCAACATATAAAGGAACACCTGCCATGGACCTGAACAGCTACCAGCGTCAGGCGCTGGACACCGACCAGGTGCCCGCGTCGGCTGACCCGGGCGCCGCAGGGGCTGCGCTGATCGTGCCATTGTTGGGGCTTGCCGGCGAAGCTGGCCAGCTCCTGAGCGAGTACAAGAAGCACCTTCGTGACGGCGCGGCTCACACCCTGTTCAAGGAGCGTGTCGCCGAAGAGTTGGGCGACCTGCTCTGGTATGTGTCCAACGTCGCAAGCAAGTCCGGCCTTACCCTGGAAGAGGTGGCGCAGGCCAATTTAGAAAAAGTGCAAGGCCGGTGGGGGTCTCGCCCCAGTGAACCGCATGTTTTTGATAAAGACTTCCTGGAGCACGAGAGGCTGCCACGCCGGTTTGAGATCGAGCTGGCCGACGTGAGGGTGGGCGAGGCAGCAAAGGTCCGCGTGCTGCTGAATGGCCAGCAAATCGGTGCCGAACTGACGGACAACGCTTACGATCCTGATGGCTACCGTTTCCACGACGTGTTCCATTTTGCCCTTGCGGCGGTGCTGGGCTGGTCCCCGGTGACGCGGGCCATCATGAAGCGCAAGCGCAAAGGCAACCCGATGAAGGACGAGGTCGAGGATGGTGGGCGCGCGGCGGTGATCGAGGAGGGTGTGGCGGCACTCGTGTTCGCCTACGCGCGGCAGCACGACTTCCTGGAGGGCGTGACCGAACTCGACTACAGCCTGCTCCGCGCGGTGAAGGGCATGACGTCCCACCTGGAGGTCAGCGCCTGCACCATCGGGGATTGGCAACGCGCCATCCTTCAGGCGTACGATGCCTGGCGCCAGGTCGCGGCGGCCGGAGGCGGCCGGGTTCTCGCCGATTTGGATGATCGTCGCCTATCCTTTGTCGCGGGACCGGACGAGATGGCTAGCGCCGAACTTCAAGCGGTTGGCGAGTAGCTGGTTTGGGCCTGGGATGGGTCGGTCAGGAGCACAGCGGCGTATCGCGGCGTCCCACCGCAGCATTGAGTCCTATCACGTTCGCCACGGCATGGCCGCCAGCGTGGCTTGTGCTCACGAGCCACGCTACGATGCCCAAGCTCTCGGCGGCCTCGGCCGCCGCGTTGTGCAGGACTACCTTGGGAGCGCCCGTCTCGGCCGTGCAGATTTCGACATCGGTCCATGCGATGCCGTTGCCTTGTCCCGTCCCCAAAGCCTTCAGGACGGCTTCCTTGGCCGCAAACCGCCCGGCCAAACGGTCCGCACGGTTCGCGCCCTGGCCCACGTCAGCCAGCTCCCTAGCTGTGAAGCAGCGCGCGAGAAAGTGCCCTCCGGGTAGATCAGCAAGCCGCTGTATCTCGGCGACCACCACGAGGTCGATGCCCAGCGCGACCACGTTCATGGTACCGGTTGCGGTCCGTCTTCGATGGGGCAGGTTGCCAGCACGGCGGGGAACCTGTCGCGAGCCAGCACCCAACGGGCCAAGTCGCCACTCATCCAGCCCAGAAGCTCGGCCGCGTCGCGGTGCCGGTCGGCCAGCTTTGCGCCAACCTTCTCCCAGTTCGAGCCGATGATCGGCTCGTGGTGAGCAATGCGGTTGCGCAGTTTCAGCAGTAGGTCCACGCGCCGGTGCAGTTCGTTAAGAACCTCGCGCTCCTTGCCGGCCAGCGTCATATATGGGAAGGCAATGGGGATGCGCTTGGCCCAGAAGACGCCAGCATAGGCCGGCTTGCACAGTTCGCGCCAAAGGTTGAAGTCTGACGCTGCGATGACATCCGGCAGCGAGGGCATTGGCTTCTTGACCCGACCCTCGGACTTGTTGAGCTCGTTCTGCACCTCGGCATGGGCGTGACGGAACCGGACCACGCGGTGCCAGGCTGGGCCGTAGGCGTCAGCGAGGGCGCGGGCGATCTGGTTGCGCAGGCAAACCTCGACCTGGGAAAGGGTGACGGTCAGCGCCGCGCCGATCTCCTGGTTCCAAGCATACAGGTCGAGGGCACGCTCGACGTCACCGCCAGTGCGGGTGAGGTACTTGGCAAGGCGCTCGCGGCTGAGGGCATCAGCCACCCGGCCAGGATCAATGGGCAATGGGCCAGCGGGACCTTGAGGTTCAGGCAGGCATGTCATATATCTCGCCTGGGCGCCTTGGGGGCCTTCCCTGTCCGCCGGTTGCTACCGGTAGATACATTCCCTTTGGACACCAATTTTCTATGCAGGGCCGCCTTTGGGCGGCCCTTCTGCATTCTGGCGCTTCGCATAGTTCGACATATCACGCCCGCGTAGCAGCAACTATCCGTCTGACCTGCTCGGGCCGCCATCCCCCCTTGCCAGCCGGCGTGGGCACGCCGCGGTTGGTCAGCGCCTCGGCCAGTTCGTGCAGGGTGCGGGCGCCGGCCCGGCGCGCGGCGTCGAGGTAGGGCAGCACGTCGGCCGCCCGCGCCCGGGCCTGCGCGCTCTTGGCAGCGGCGGCTGCGCGGGCCTGGTCGGGGGCACCCGCGCGTAGCCGCGGGTTGCCCAGCACGGTGCCGCGCGCCTTGGCGGCGGCCAGCGCCGCGCGGGTGCGCTGGCTGGTCAGACCGGCCTCCAGCTCGGCGACTGCGGCCATCTGCGTCAGCAGGAACTTGCCGACCGGACCCGGAGGCACCTGGGGCAGGTCGCAGAACACCACACCGGCTTCGCCGGTGCCCTCGACGACGTGCAGCAGGAAGCGCGCGTTGCGGGCTAGCCGGTCGAGCTTGGCGATCACCAGCGCCGCGCGGCGGGCGCGGCAGGCGGCGAGCGCCGCGGCGAGCTGCGGCCGGTCGGTGCGCTTACCGCTTTCCACCTCCTCGAACTCGGCGGCGACCACGCCGCCGGCGCCGGCGACGTACTTGGCCACCGCCGTGCGCTGCGCCTCCAGGCCCAACCCACTCTTTCCCTGCCGGTCGGTGCTGACCCGGTAGTAGGCCACGAAGCGCAGCGCCGCCGGCAGCGCCGCGGCGAGGCCCGGCACGGCTGCGCTCACGGGTGCCCGGGGCGGGGCAGGAAGGGCACGGGGGCAGGCGGGAAGAGGTGGGCCACGGGCCTGCTGCGCTCCACTTTGGAGCGCATCATACGGGTATGTGCCTACCCTTCACAGACCCAATCGAGCGTTTGACGGTGTGTGAAACCATGACGTTGGACGCCTCACGTTCCCGAAACACGAATCCCGAGCTGCTGATGTAGGCTGTCACGACCAAACGGGCTGAGCCGCACGGCGCGGGAACCGGATGTCCGCGCCAGCCAACCAAGATCACAGCAGCGCCGCAGCATCTGCGTGCCGAGTGGCCCGGCCAAGTGGTGCCGCCGCTCCGTCCAGTCCAGGCAGCGGCAGGCAATGCCGTGCCGTCCCGGCCGGAGCGCGGTCGCGTCGATCCCGAGTACAGCCGCGAACCACACGGCCCCCGCCTGTGTCACGTCCAACTGTTTGCCGCCCGCCGGGGCGAGTAGCCCGCGACCTTCCAAGGCTGTTGCGACCGCAACGCCCACCTCGCCAGCGAGGTGGTCATAGCAGGTGCGGGCGTGGCGAAGGGCGCGGGCCTTGGGCGTCCGCGACGCTCCTGGCCGGATCGGCTGTCCGGCGTGGGACGCCAGGCTTTCCAGGATGGCAGCGACCCCTGGCCCAGCCAGCCGGTAGTAGCGGTGGCGTCCCTCGCGTTCGACGGTCAGCAAGCCGCCATCGGTCAGCTTGGCCAGATGCGCGCTCGCGGCAGAGGGCGACATGCCCGCTGCGGCGGCCAGCTCGCCCGCGGGCAGCGCACGGCCGCCCACGAGAGCTGTAAGCATGGCCGCGCGGCCGGTGTCGCCGATCAGCGCGGCGACGGTCGCGATGCTGGGTTCGCCATCCATGGTTCAGGATTGCCTGAAACGTTCGTCGTCGTCCATCGCCTATTGTGCGGTCATCTGCTTACAAGAGGACCGCCAGCCATGCCGAACGTCGAACGGCGCCTGTCCGAGATGGGCTTCATGCTGCCCAAGCCCTGGGTTCTGCCACCTGGCATCACAATCCCGGCCAGCCTGGTGCGGATACGGGGCAGGCGGGTCCTGGTGTCGGGGCATGTGCCGCTCGACGCCGAAGGCGCCGTGGCCGGGCCATTCGGGCGCGTGGGCGCCGAGCTTTCGGCCGAGCAAGGCCAGCAAGCGGCCCAAGCGGTGCTGCTCGCCATCCTGGCCAGCCTCAAGCACAAGCTCGGCGACCTTGACCGGATCGGGGCGTGGCTGCGGGTCTATGGCATGGTCTGCGCCGCGCCAGGCTTCACCGCGTTTCCGGTGCTGATGAACGGGGCTTCGTCGGTGATCGTCGAGGCGTTCGGGCCGGAGGTCGGCGACCACGCCCGTGTCGCCATCGGCGTCGCTGCCCTGCCGTTCAACGTGCCCGTCGAAATCGAGGTGGAGGTCGAGCTGGCATGAGGCCGCTCCCCATGCCAGACGCCACCCTGCAACGCCGCGTGTTGGCGGCGACCGCCATCAGCTACGTCGTCGTGATCCTCGACACCTCCATCGTCAACGTCGCCTTGGAGACAATCGCGGATGCGTTCACGACCGGGGTTGCGGGCCTGCAATGGGTGGTGAACGCCTACACGCTTGCCTTTGCCAGCCTGTTGCTGACCGGAGGCGCCCTGGGCGACCGTCTGGGCGCACGCCGCATCTACCTTGCGGGCCTGGCCGTCTTCACCCTCGCTTCGGCACTCTGCGGAGCCGCGACCAGCTTGCCGGCTCTGGCAGCCGCCCGCATCCTGCAAGGTGTCGGCGCTGCCATGCTGGTGCCGTGCTCGCTCAGCCTCATTAACCACGCCTACCCCGATCCGATGCAGCGGGCCGGCGTGATTGGTCTGTGGGCCGGCTTCGGCGTGGCTGCCATGGCCGCGGGTCCGTTGGCAGGGGGCGTGCTCATTCACCTGCTCGGCTGGCGTGGCATCTTCCTCGTCAACCTGCCGATTGGCCTGGTGGGGCTGTGGCTGGCGGCTCGGATCGGGACGGAGGCACCTGCAACGCCGGGCCGGCACCTGGATCTTGCTGGGCAGGCGGCGGCAATCATCGCACTCGGCCTGCCGGTCGCGGCCTTGATCCAGGGGCCGGCACTCGGCTGGGGGTCGCCCTTCGTTCTCACGGGCCTCTTCGGAAGCGGCATTGCCTGGGCTGTCTTCCTTTGGCTCGAAACGCGCCGGGTGCAGCCGATGCTGCCGTTGACCTTCTTTCGAGGCCGGGTCTTCTCGGGTTCAGCACTGGTGTCGATGGTGTCAGCATTCACCTTCTACGGCCTTGTCTTCGTGCTGAGCTTGTACCTGCAACGCATCCGGGGCTTTGCACCCTTGCAGGCCGGGCTTGCATTCCTGCCGCTGACAGCGGCGGGAATGGTGGGTAGCCTGACCTCAGGCCGGCTCGTCCGCGCGTGCGGACCACGCCTGAGCATCACCAGCGGCTTCATTGTCTATGCAGTGGGCTTCCTTGGGCTGCTTGCGGCACTTTCGTGCGATGCCACCTGGCCTGCTGCTTTGGCCATGTCCCTGATCGGCGCTGCTGCCGGCTTCGTCACCCCGGCCGCGACGGCTGCTATGATGGGCACGGTGGAAAAAGGTCGCTCAGGTATCGCAGCCGGGGTGTTGAACGCCGCCCGTCAGACCGGAGCCGCTTTAGGCGTCGCGGTCTTTGGTGCCCTGGTTGCTGGGCAGGAAGCGTTCGTGTCGGGTTTCCAAGCCGCTTTATGGGTTGCCGCTGGCATGTCGCTGTCAACGGCGTTGATCTGGTGGATCGCTCTCGCCAGCTACAAGCGATTGCCATGATGAGCCGCTCTGGACCGTGCGCAGTGGTTTCAATGCCGGGGATCATACTCTTCGTCGAACGACCCTCGACGGGTACGCTACACAGTTGACCCATGGTGCCAATCATCGTCGCTGCCTTGGTGTCCGTTGTCCTGTGGGGGTCCTCGTCCGTCGCCACCAAGATCGCCCTGGTCGCCTTCCCTCCGCTGGTGGTGGCTGTGCTGCGAACGGCGCTTGGGGGCGTGGCGGCCCTGCCCTTGCTTCTCGCGCTGCGCCTCCCTCCACCCAGGGACGCCAGTAGGTGGCGTCTGCTGGCCGTGTCCAGCTCGTGCGGCTTCCTGGCCTTCCCCGCGCTGTTCTCGGCCGGGATGCGGTCCACCTCCGCCGTCCACGGGGCGATGCTCCTGGCGCTGCTGCCAATCGCCACGGGAGCAATCGCGCTGGCATGGGACCGGCGCTGGCCGCACCGGCTCTGGTGGCTCGGCTGCGCCGTCGCGGTCGCCGGCGAGGCCGTCCTGGTCCTGAGCCGCGGCGGGCCGGATAGCAGCCATGCCGGGCTGCTCGGTGACGCGCTCGTGCTAGTCTCTGTCCTGTTCGGCGCAACGGGCAACGTGGCCGGCGGGCGGCTGCAACAGGCCGGCTACCCGGCCAAGGCCACCACCCTATGGAGCGTGACCCTGGCGACAGCCGCGCTCGTGCCCGTCCTGCCCTGGCTGCTGTCCGGGGTAGCCTGGGGACAGGCAACCGCATGGGCGTGGGGCGGGGTGATCTACCTGGCGCTCGGCGTGACCATCGTGGGCTACGGCCTGTGGTATTGGGCCTTGGGCAAGGGAGGAATCGCCCGCATCGGACTGCTGCAATTCCTCCAGCCCGTGTCCGGCGTGTTGCTGGCCTGGCTCCTGCTCGGGGAGCCTGTCAGTGCCTCCTTGCCGGCGGCGACTGCCCTGATCCTGCTGGGTGTCTGGATTGCCACCCGCGGCAGGGTGCCTTCTCGTGGTCCTCAAGGAGCAGGGGCCAGGTAGCAGGCTGCCGCCACGCTACATCCGCGGCATTGGGGACCGGTGGAGCTGGCTGCCGCTTATCCCTGTTGCGGTTCGCAAGCAGCAATCATAGGCTCAGGTTCGGTTTTTGTTCCATAGGCGACAAGGCGACAACACGATGGCCAGCGCAGTCCCCAGCCCTCCCAACCCGCTCAGTGCCCGCTTCGTCGCCACCTGGCAGCAGGACTGCAGCGGCTGGGCCGTCGAGCACCACGAACCCGGCGCGGCACCGGCCAGCGCCGAAGCCTACGTGGACGGCCTGCCGACGCGCTCACCCTCAACGACGCTGGCCAGCTTCCTGGGGCAGGCCAGCCCCATGGCGGTGTTCGAGCTGGACTGCGACGGCGTGCGCAAGGCCGTGGGCCTGAAGCTCATGTCCGTCGAGAGCAACCCGGTCATGGTCAGGCAGCCCCTGACCGGCGGGACGGAGATGCGTGAACTCGACAAGGTGCATCCCGTGCTCATGCGCCTCGACGGGCTGGCCACCTACCACTGGGGCACGCCGGCGTTCCTCGACCTGTGCGAGGTCCTGGGCCTTGACCCGAAGGCAGCGCGCCCGCGCTTCCGGGCACGCTTCCAGGGCCTGGCGGAGGAGCTGCTGCGCTGGCGCTGCACCGTGAGCCTCGGCGCCGATGCGTCCTGGGAGTCGCCCGGGGGCAAGGCTCGGCAAGCCGTTTCCATGGCGCTGGAGATGATGCGCGCCGACGCCTACCCCGGCCCTGGCCACCTTGACCGCCTCCGGGACCGCTGGGCCGGCATGGACCGCAGCCTCCTGCCCCGCGTCGGGGAGCTGGACAGGCTGGTCAACTCGGACGAGCTGCTGGACACGGCGGGCCTGGATGCTGGGGTGGTCCCTCCGCGCGAGATGCCGGCGACGGGGGTGGCCTTCCTGCCCTCGCGCCACGGCGCCGGCTACACCGCGACGATCAGCGGCTACTGGGGACAGCATGAGCCGGATGGATGGGTGGCGGATGGGTACGGCGACCTGCGTGGCATCGCCATCGAACCGGACCGCGACATGCTTGCAGAGCAAGCATGGCTGCGCGCCGTGGTGCGTCGGCTGCGCGGGCAGGGCGTGCTGTTCCTGTCCATGGCCGAGGCGCGGGCCTACCTGGCGAGCAACGAAGCCGCATACTGGATATGTCGTGCGGGCGGGACGCCGCTGTCGGTGTTCGCGCGCCGGGCAGCGCCGTGGCAGCGCCTGCTGTGGCGGCTGCTGCCGCCGGCCCTGCCGCGCGACCGCGAGCTGGCCGCCCGGCTCGGGGTGGAGCCGCATGACAGACCCAACAGACCGTCTGATAGAATGTAAAAGGCTGTTAGCCGTGCGCCAGAACGCAATCTTGGTAGCTGGCGTCCAGCGCGGGACCGAGCAGCAGCACGGCGGCGATTCGCCGCCGCACTCTCCAAAGCGGACCGACAACTTTCGGCCGACACATGTTGTGGGCCTGCAAATAGAGAGGCGTCCTACCCTCGTCGCACGCCGTAGAAGGCGATCTGGCCGACAGGGAATCCGCTGAGCTCGCCTCGGTAGGCGGACAAGCGAGACGATTCTCCAAGCGGGATGTAAGGGACGGACTGGAACGCCTCAAGCTGCATGTCCTGGCAGATCGCCCGTTGCTGAGCCAGGTCTGGCGCTTGTAGCCATCGCTGGCGCAACGCTTCCAGTCGCGGATTGTCCGGCCAGCCAAACCAGGCCTTGGACCCATTCCCACGAAGGCCGAGATGGCCCGACGGGTCCAGCGTTGTGGTCGTGCCAGCAACGAAGACGTTCCACCCACCACGTTCCGCCGGTTCTCGGCTAGCGCGGCGCTGCACCACCGTGCCCCAGTCAGCGGACACCACGTCAACCAACATGCCAGCCTTGCGAAGCATATCGGCGGACACCTCTGTCATCGCTTTCAGAGACGGGAAGTCCTCAGGTTGCAGTATCACAACTCGCTCTCCCTTATAGCCCGCGGCGCCCAGGTCATGCTTCACGCGGGCTAGGTCACGCTTGCCAGTCAGTGTGTCCAGTCCGGCATCACTGGCCATCAACCCGTCGGAGAGGAAGAAGCCAACGTCCACCTTCCAGGCCTTAGGATCGTCTCCGAAAGCTGTGGTCATGACGTCCCGTTGACTCACTGCCGCCAGCAGGGCGCGGCGAATAGCGGGGTTGTCGAAAGGAGGGATGGTGCTGTTGAAGCGTAGGATATTGTTGTTCCGCTCGTCGGAGTAGGCAGCGACGAGCTTCGAGTTGCGGCGGAACAGCGGCATCAGGTCGGCACTGGTTGTGTCTAGCCAGTCTACCTCCCCCGCCTGCAGGGCGGCCGCCGCGGTAGCCTGATCCGGGATAACTGTCCACTCAATCCGGTCGAAGTGCGCCAGCTTCGGACCAGTGGTCCGGCTCGGCTGGCCGGATGGGCGTGGCACGTAGTTCTCGAACCGGGCATAGGCGACCCGGGCACCGGCCACGCGCTCGCTCGCCAAGAAACGGAACGGGCCGCTGCCGACCATCTCCGTCACCTGCTTGCCCGGGTCCGTTACGGCGAGGCGTTCTGGCATGATCGCGCACATCGACGGCGTCACCTTGCCCAGGGCGAGTTGCAACAGCGGGAATGGTTGCTTCAGCCGGAAGCGAATGGTCCGGTCGTCCGGTGCCGTGATCTCGTCGGAGACGGCCAGGACCTCCTGCCCGAACATGTCCCGCGCCGCCCAGCGCCGGATGCTCGCGACCGCATCCCGGCCGCGCACTGGCTCACCATCGTGGAAGCGCAGCCCGGGCCGCAGCGTCATGGTCCAGGTCCGCCCGTCATCCTCGACCAAGTGCCCCTCCACCATCTGCGGCGCAGGGGCGTAGTCCTTGTCCAGGCCGTAAAGCGTATCGAAAACCATCAGGCCGTGGGTGGCTGTGACGGTTGCGGTGGTCCAGACCGGATCCAGCACCGTCAGGTCCGCCTGCGGCACAAAGCGCAGCACGCTGGAGGGCTGGGCACCAGCCAGGCGCGGGGCGCCGACGTGCGGTGCTGCCAATGCGGCGGCGGTCAGCAGCGTGCGTCGTGTCAGGGCCATGCCGGTGTGCTCCGTCACGAGATGGGCCATTTCGGGTGCTGGATCTTACGGTAGGTCAGGGATTTCCAATCCGCACTGGCGGAGCCGGGGGCACCGACATAGATCACCTCGCGTGCGATCGGAGCGAAGGCCTCATAGAAGTGCTGGGCGGATTTCACCACGACGATTTTCTTCCTTGTGGGATCACAGCCCAGGCCGCTGAACAGGTCTGGGTTGAACCCTTGGCACCGCCTTGTGGTCAGCACGATGTCGATGCCTGCGGCATGGACCAGCGCCGCGTCGCCTAATGGCTCGCTTATGCCCGCATTGCCGGTTGTCACCATGTCCGGAACAATGGCGGAGACGATGCAGTCGAGGTCCACCGGGTCGCCGGAAAGCGGGCCTACCTTCCCGCCGACCCGCAGCGCGAGGCGGGCGCCCACCCCGGCTTCGGTCGCGATGACAACTGCGCCGGGATCCCAGATTGGGCCTACCGCCGCATCCGTAATCCCGCTTTCGAGCATCGCGCGCAGGATGAAGGTGGAATCGCCCGCTGCCCCGCTCCCCGGATTGTCGGCGCGATCTGCCAGCACAACCGGCCCGGACGCGGCAGCCACTGCGCGGTCCAGCGCGTCCTGAAGTGGAACGTAGCGGACCAGCAGCTCGTCCCGGAGGCCGACCACCTCGTTTGCAAGCTCCTGTGCAAGCTGGCCGGCCACTTCAGGGTTACCGTCGGTGTAGACCAGCACCTTGGTCCCCATGCCGGGCACGTCCCCTGTCGCGAAGCCCTGGGCGATGGACACGGTCAGTGCCCGCCCGTCACGCTCTATCGCCTGCATCCTCGCCACCAGGGAACGGCCCGGCTCCCGCGTGGTGTGAATCGGCACCACCATGTGGCAATCGACCAGCGCCGGCATCGGCCGGATGCGGCCGGCATGGGTGGCCTCCACTAGCGACACCATTTCCTCCGCGCGGGCCAACACGTCCGAGTGGGGGTATTCCTTGAATAGAACCAGCACATTGGCTTGGTCCACCATCTGCTCCGTCAGGTGGGCATGGGGGTCCAGCGTGGCGCCGACCGTCGCATTCGGCCCGACAATCGCCCGGACGCGGGTCAGGATGTCGCCCTCGCAATCGTCGGTGCCGTCAGCGACCATGGCACCGTGCAGCCCAAGCAGCACTATGTCGACCGGCATGGCGCCGCGCAGGTCATCGAGTAGCTCTTCCCGCAACGTCTCGTACGCGGACCGCGTGGTGGTTCCGCTCGCTTGGGCGGATGCGTGCATTCCCTCGATCAGCGTCCAGCCCTCCGCCCTAGCCCGCTGCCGCGCCACAGCCAGCGGACCGCCGTAGAAGGTCATCCGATCGGGATGCGTTCCGGCTTTAAAGTAGCCGCCCGCCGTAAACGTGGCGAGGCCGGTGGGCAGAGGGGAAAAGGTGTTGGTTTCGGTCGCGAGCGACCCTGTGAATACTCTCATGTGAGACTCCGGTTGGGGATGGTGCTGTTGGTCATCGAGCTTGGGCTAGACTGAGTCGGGAAGCAGCTTCGCAGCCTGCAAGCGCCGTCGGCGAACGACGCGAACACCCCGACAGAGAGCGGCGAGGTGACCAAGTACAGCGGTGTGCCTTCCCGCCCAGCGGGGCAGCCCGGCCAATGCCAATCCAACGCTCGTCCGATAAGCCCGACGAGTTGACCGGCCCGGATGCCAGCAGCGCGCCGGGCGATGGCAGATAGACGATCCGGGCGCGCCCGAACTGTTCGGCCAACACGCCAGGCCGCGGAGGTGAGTCAAAGGTGAGGGTCAAATCCAGTTCACGCGTTGGTCTGGATCACCAGCTAGGTGCCGGGGCTACGATCATGCCCGAACCTCCTCGCCAGGCGGGGCCGCAAGCCCTAGCCTGACTAGTGCCGCCAGGTTCTCGATGAGGCGGCCGTGCTCCTCGACGGGGATGCGATCGACTGACATTTGCAGCTTGCCAGGACGGTCGACCCTACTGTCGTCGATGGCCTGTCCGACGTTCACGGCGGCTGCAAGGAGCATGTGCTCCATCTCCGCTGTGAAATGACGAAGGAGGTGGGGCGCCTTGTCGGCTCGTAGAGCCGCAAGCGCAGCCAAGAGGCCATAGGCGCCCCAGTTCGAAACCCCAGCGACGATCAGGAAGTCGGCAGGTGTGGTCGCGGCAACTAGCGATCCGTTCGGAATGTCCCGCGCGACCAGCTCTCCAGGCAGAACACCCATCCCAATCTCGTTGCCGCCATCTCCGATCCCTATCGTCGTCCAGGGGGGAGACCAGCTACCGTCCTGGAACAGAAGGTGTAGGGGAGCGGTCTCGCGCGACATGTCCCACCCGTGCTCGCGATGGGGTCGGCCGTCGGAGCCGGGCGAGACCCGCTCGATGGCTATGAGGTGGGTGAGAGGCACCAGGCCGTGTGCGAGGTGGTCGCGCAGACGCCGGACCGACCTCTCGCTGACATCGACGATCTCGAGGTCCGGCCGCTGCGGGAGGGCATCGATCACTGCCCAAACAGCCTTGGCGCAAGGAGCATCCGAGATCACCGTCACCCTCAAGCCCGCCTCGATCAGGCCGACAGCAAGCTGGCCCATGCCGTTCAGGCCGTCCGTTTCGGGCGAGGGAGGCTCAGCGTGTCGGATGAAGAAGCCCACCACGATGCCGACGTGCGCGTCCGGCGTTGTGGCGAGCGAACGTGCAGCGCCGGCGAGTTGGCCGCTAGCGAAGGCGGCGAGGCCGCTTATGTCGCGCCGGACGGTTCGGCTGATCACCGCCTCGATCGCACTGATCGCTTCAGGGTTACCGGACAAGAGGACTCTCCTAGAAAGCGAATGGCCGAGGCTGGACAAGCCAAACGGGCGCCGCCACGGCCTCAGGCGACCAGGGCGCCACTGGATGACGCAGAACGGACGTTCTGGGGCGCCGGCCGGCCGGGCGGAGCACCTCAAGAGCAGGCCGCGAGGCCGCGTCCATCGCAACGCCGTGGCCTGGCAAGGTGTGGTTGGCGACGACTTGGCCACCCGGCGCCGACGCGGGCATGTGATGTCCCCCGTTCTCAGTCATCAGAATACTGCCATCTCAGCATTGAGGCGGTCCGTAATGAGCATCGAGGCTGGCTTGTGCGTGATGCAAAATGGGATCCTGGCGCGCTCCACCGCGACTTGCGGGGTCACCCCGCACGCCCAGAACAGGGGCACCTCACCGGGTCGGATAGGAACGACATCACCGCCAAACTCCACCACACTCAGGTCTTGAATACCGATGCCTGCGGGATCACCGAAATGAATCGGAGCTCCATGCACTCCAGGGAAGCGGCTCGTGATCTGGATGGCGCGGATGGCGTCCGCTGGCAGGAACGGTCGCATCGTCACGACAAGCGGCCCAGCGAAGGGGCCGGCGGGGTCGGTCTCCACGTTCGTCGTGTACATCGGGTTAATGAGGCCAAGTTCGCAGTGGCGGATGGATAGGCCGGCTGAGAGCAGCGCGTCCTCGAACGAGAACGAGCAGCCGAGCGCGAAGGTGACGAGGTCGTCGCGCCACAGAGAGGTGACGTCGCGCACAATATCGACCTCGCGGCCGTGCTCCAGCACGCGGTAGGCCGGAACATCGGTGCGGATGTCGATGTCCTTGCCCAAATTTGGGAGCCCGGGATCACCGGGGCGGCCAACAGCCAGCAATGGGCAGGGCTTTGGGTTCAGATGGCAGAACAGCAAGAAGTCCGAGGCGTAAGCCTGCGGGACGACGACGACGTTGGCCTGCACAAGTCCGCGCACAAGATTTCCGGTCGGGCCATCATAGACGCCGGCGCGAATGCGGGACCGAAGCTCCGAGATGGATGCCGCCGCTGGGCCGACCTGCGCTTCGCTAAGCAGCGATGCACCTCCGCTTCTTGGTGGCGCGACCTCCTTGTCGAACTCTCCTGGGCTCATCGAAGTTCCTTGTAGGTTGCCACTCACCGGCGAGAGCCTCAATGGTCTCCAACGTCCAGTGGCGGACCACAGCGAGCCGGCATCTCAGGCTGCATATCTCTCACATATACGTCAAGCATATTTGTCGTTCGTATGGAGAGCGCGGTATAGAACGTCTCGGGGAGGCGCAGGGTAGGCTTCAAGGATCAGGTCGGGACGGCATGGGTGATGGCGTGGCCAAACGTTTGAAGGGGTTGGAGCGGTCTTCCTCCAGCGCCGGGCGGCCAGCGCGCCCGCGAGGCCATACGGAAGCGCCAACGGTTTCTGCTCACGCATCACAGACGGATGTCGCTGTCGATCTGATCCGGTCACGGATCATCGATCTCACGCTGGAGCCGGGCAGCCGCATTGACGAGCCGCTGCTCATTGACACGTTCAAACTCGGGCGCACCCCCGCCCGTGAGGCAATGAACCGGCTTGTGGCGGAAGGGTTCGTCACCACCCTGCCCAAGCGTGGTGGTTCGTATGTGCGCCGGCTCGACCTGCGCGAGATCGGCGAGATCGTCGTCGCCCACCAGATTGCCGAGACGGTGCTGGGGCAAATGCTCCGCTTCGGCGAGCCGGCTCTCGTCGCGGACCTGCGTGCGATCCAGGCCAACTACGTGGCAGAGGTCGAGCGGCGCGCCTTTCTTCGCATCACGGCGCTGAACGAGGCCTTTCACCTCCGCATGCACCGCACCGTCAACAATGCCTTCGTTGGCACCTTCGCAGAGTCCACCCATCACCACGTCCGGCGCCTGCTCGTGCTTCTCTACAAGCTGGAAGAGAGCGAGCCGGGCGTCCTGGATGCCCAGTTCCACCAGAACCTCCAGCAGCACGAGGACATCATAGCCGCCGTTGAGGCCGGTGATCGCCCGGCGCTGATCGACCTCTTGCCATCACACGCACGGCACACGCAGACCCGGCTAGTCAGGCTGCTGGAGAGCAAGGCCGTCACGCCCTTCGCGCTCAACGTCTCCCCCGACCTGGGCACGAGGAGCAGCGATCCGGGAGGAGTAGTTGCTGGGAAGTAAGTCCGGGGGTGCATGGGACACACTTGCAACGCTACGTATCCTTCACGTATATTTAGCGCGACTTACGGAGGAGGTAATCCATGGTCAAGGCCACGCAGGCCGTCGGGGAACTCGAGCTCGACGAGGCTCTCCCTATCCCTCCACTTGAGGTCGAGACTCCTTGCTTCGTCGTGCTGGAGGACGCGGTCCGGCACAACCTTGCCAGGACCATAGCGGGTGCTGGCAGCAGAGCGCGGCTGATGCCGCACGTGAAAACTCACCGTGCGCGGTGGCTGGTCGAACTGATGGTTGCTGAGGGCATTACGGCGTTCAAGGCTGCAACACCAGCCGAGGTCGAAATGGCTCTTGAGGGCGGCGCTCATCACGTGGTCTGGGCATACCCCACCGCGAACCAAGTGGCTGTCGCCCGAGTTGCGGCCTCAGCGCGCCGGCATGCATCTGTCACGGTCGAGGCGCTCACGGACTCTCCCAAGGGTCTTGCGATGTGGCTGGGAGAGTTGGAGGCGGCCCCGGCGGGGAACGTGGGGCTACGGGTCGATCTTGATCCCGGGCTGGGGCGCACGGGCGTTCCGATTTCAGCCGAGGGCCTGAGGTTCGCGCAGTCCGTCCAAGAGACCGGGCTCTTCGCTGGGTGGCACGCTTACGACGGGCACATCCAGGACCGTGACCTGAGTGTCCGTCGCGGGCGCGTTGCCGACTTGGCCGAACGCCTGCGCGCATTCCTTGGCAAGGCGCGCTTAGCCGGGCTCAACGGCAATCTCATCGCCGCGGGTAGCTACTCGTTTTACATCTGGCCCGCCGACCTCGTCCGTTTTGTCTCGCCGGGAAGCTGGACCTACTCAAGTTCTCAGCACGAGAGCGACCTTCCCGATGTCGGGTGGCGGATCGCCGGCTACGTGCTGGCGACCGTTGTCTCGGCAAGGAACGGGACTGCGACCCTCGACGCGGGATCGAAGGCCATCTCGCCAGACATGCCCGTGGCAGAGCGTTTCCGAGGACCAGGCCCGATCAGGCTGATGAAGGAGGAGCACACGGTCATCACTTCGGCGAACCTTGCAGTCGGTGATCGCGTCGCGCTCGTTCCACGCCATGGCTGCACCGCTGCCTACCTTTATAATCGCGCGCTGGTGCGGGGCGTCGATGGACGCTGGGAATTCAGGCCGCAACTTGGCGTCAGCCGGTAATCGCTTTCTCCATTTTATGAGTGCAGGAGTCGTATAGCCATGGGCGTACACGAAATTGTCGAGTTGGGCGGGCATCCGTTCCATCATCGGATGGTGCTTGCCGCCGGATTGCGTTTCCACATCGTCGAAGGCGGGCAAGGCGAGCCGCTCATTTTGCTGGCAGGCTTTCCGCAAAGCTGGTACGCATGGCGGCATGTCATGCCGCTGCTGTGTGATCGTTTCCGCGTTATTGCGGTCGATCTGCCGGGCCAGGGCGACTCCGACAAGCCTGTGGATGGCTATGACACCCGCACCACGGGCGAGAGACTGCACGCCCTGATTCATACGCTTGGACATCAGCGCTACTTAATCGGCGCACACGACATCGGTGCTTGGGTGGCCTACCCCTATGTCGCCGCCTACCCGGACGAAGTCCGCCGCCTTGTGATGCTTGACGCGAACGTGCCTGGCGTCACGTTGAAGTCCACAATCGAAGTGGGTCCGGATAACTGGAAGAGTTGGCATTTTCTCTTTCATTCGGTTCCAGACCTGCCCGAGGCGCTGCTGCAAGGCCGCGAGCGGATCTACATCGAGTGGTTCTTTCACCGCAAGACCGCCAACCCCGCCGCGACGTTCGCGCAAGCCGACATTGAAGAATACGAGCGCGTTTACGCCGCTCCAGGCAACTTGAGGGGAGCACTCGCCTATTATAGGGCGGTGTTCGAGGACATAGAGCAGAACAGGCTTCTGGCAGGCCACAGGATCAAAACGCCAATCCTGGCCCTTGGCGGCGATGTCGGCATGGCGCCCAAGTTGTTTGAGGCCATGAAGCCACTTTGCGAAAGCGTCAGCGGCGGCATCATCGAGAACTGCGGCCATTATATTCCCGAGGAGCAGCCAGACCTGCTTGCTGAAATGATGGCAAGTTTCTTTGCCGAGGAAGTGGGGTCACGGTTTTCGTCGTGAGATTGCTGTTAATCGGCCGAGCCCGGCTCCGAGACCTGCCCTCGACTTATCTCTCCCGAAATCATGCCGGATAAGAAAGCCGCTCTCAGCAAACGCCCGATAGACGGCATAGCGTCGGGTGTCATGCAGACAACGCTAAGCCAGAACCAAAGTGAACGGCATTGATTTCACTGGCCGTCCCGCAACCGTCCGGATACCGTTGGCGAATTCGGAGTTGGCCGTTTGTTCACGGCGCAGCTGGCTTCGTGGACCTCGCTTTACCGACATGCAGAAGGGGTCTTCCCAGCCTCCTCACGCACGTCATGCCGGGTCGGGTGAATTCGCCAACGGTATCCGTCCGCTTTCTGGCCCTGTGACCACGAGGCTGTGCAGAATCCCACACGGCGCGTAGCCGGGCGGCAACCACTTGCACTCGCGGTCTAAGTGGTAGCCGTGCCGGCCGCGTCCACCACCGCATCAATCTGCACGCGCGCACCAAGCGGCAAGCCGGCCACCTGCATCGTCACCCGGCTCGGGTACGGCTCGGACAGGCGCTCACGGTAGATCGCGTTGATCTCGGCAAAGTCTTCGTAGCACGTGAGGTAGAGTGTGGTCCGAAGGACATCCCGCGCGTCAAGCCCAGCTTCGGCCAGCAGCAATGCAAGGTTGTCAAACATAGCTTCTGCTTGGGGGCGCAACTCTGCACTTACCAGTTTACCCGTGTCCCGTGCTTGCCCGATCAGGCCAGAGATGAAAGCCAACCCGAGCCTCGATATGGCAACGTGCGAGAACGGGGCGGGCGATTGGAACAGGTCTGCGCTGAACAGGTAGCGTGGGTCAGTCATTCTGGTCGCCTCACTAGCACGAATCGCTTGAGGTACATACACTTGCGGACGGCATCACCCTTGCTGCCTGTCCGTCATATGTGGACGGCCCCCTCCTTGCAAGGTTTGGCGGTGGTTTGATCAGATCGCTTGCGCTCATATGTCCGGCCTGTTGTCGCGCTCGCACATGAACGCTGGCCAAGATGGTTTCCGCGACAAGAGTTCCTAACAAACGAACGACCTACGATGGCCATGACGGACAACGGAGTGTCTCTTGTCGGGGATCGATCGATCACATCATCTGCCGTTTGCTTGCAAGTTCTGGCATCAGCTCGGCACGGTTGTCGTTAAATGGCGGCCGTGCCTGGCTGATCTCTAGGCTGCGTCCGCCAAGGCGGCGGGCGCAGATTTCGCGGCGTAGCTTTGGCCCGTGACCATCAGCTTCCAGGCGATGCGGGCCATCTTGTTGGCCAGCGCCACGGCGACGAGCTTCGGCGGCTTGCGCTTGAGAAGCGCGGCCAACCAGGGCGAGGCCTTGCCACGTCGTTGAGCCTGTTGGATCGCGGCGGTGGCGCCGACCACCAATACGCTGCGCAAGGTCTCGTCACCGGCCCGGGTGATCACGCCGGACCTGGCCTTGCCGGCGGTCGAATGGTCTTTTGGCGTCAGACCAATCCAAGCGGCGTATTGACGCCCCGATTTGAACAGTTCGGGCGCCGGGGTCTTCATCTTCAGAAGCGCCGCGCCGATCGGGCCGACGCCGGGGATCTTAACGAGCCGCTGGCTGCACTCGTCGGACTTTTGCCAAGCCGCCAGCTTGGCATCGACCTCGTCGAGTTGCGCCTGTAGCCGCCGATAGCCCTCGGCCTGGATCGCGAACAGCTCTCGCGCCAAGATCGGCAGGCTGTCATCAGCCTGGATGCGCTCGAGCAGCGGTTCGAGGTGAGCTTTCCCCTTGGCGGCGGTCAGCCCAAACTCCATCGCATAGCCGCGGATGGCGTTCGACAATTGCGTGCGGCTGGTGACCAGCTGGTCGCGCAAGCCCATGAGCATCAGCGCCGCCTGCTGCTCGGCCGTCTTTACCGGCACGAACCGCATCGTCGGCCGACTCATCGCCTCGCAAAGCGCCTCGGCGTCGGCCGCGTCGTTCTTGCCCCGCTTGACGTATGGCTTGACCAACTGAGGCGCGATCAGCTTCACCTCGTGGCCGAACGACCGCAGAAGCCGAGCCCAATGGTGCGACGCGCCGCACGCCTCGATCGCGATCACAGTCGGCGCAAGCTTCTCGAAGAACGCCACCATCTCCTTGCGCCGCAGCTTCCTACGCAAGACCACCTCATCGGAGGCGTTCACGCCATGAAGCTGGAAAACGTGTTTCGACGTATCCATGCCAATGCGGCTAACCTGTTCCACGGACGGTCTCCTCTGTCTGAGATCAGCAACGACCTCACTCTGGCACATCGATGCCGTCGGGGGCCGTCCACAAACAAACCAACCCCAGGTGGGCAAGCCCAGGCTGTCCGCCAACCCTGGACGGCGGACGGGAAGGCGGACACAGTGATAGGCGGACGGGAAAGCGGACAGGCACCCCGCCACTTATCGTCGAAGGTCACAGATAGGCCCTGTGACCGCGAAGGTGTGCGATATGGCCATCTGGGATGGCGCAACGTCGTCAGCCTTGTTCCAGAATTGCTCGATTGCGGATCAAGAGCCGGCAGCACGGCTTGCCGAGTAGGCAGGCAGGCCATCCACAACTTGATCCCAGCTCACCTTCTCCCGCACCCACACATGGTAGGACGGGATAATAGCTCCGGGATCGTCGAGGCTGCAGGTCATGACGTCAACTCGGTCAGGAACGTCGGCCGTGCGATAGGTCAGCGGAGAGCCGCACACGCCGCAGAACGTCCGCGTTACCATAGGCGAGGACTTGTACTCGCGTGGGCGACCTTTGCTGAAAGCGAACCGGGCAGACGCGAAAACCGCATATGGGAGCGTGGGCGCCGACGCAGCCCGACGACAGGTCTCGCAGTGGCAGATGCCGCTCGCATCGGGCTCCCCCTCCACGCGATACCGCACCGCTCCGCACAAGCATCCGCCTTCTCGCATCGTCATCTCCGTCAGCCAAGGCCGAACCGTTTCACGTAGAAGATGCGGTCGTGGCCGGGCGGGTAGCCGGTGATCCGGCCGCATTCCACGAAGCCGAACTTCGGGTAGAAATCGGGCGCCTGGAACGTCCAGGTGTCCAGCCACATACCCAGCAGCCCGCAGCGCCTCGCTTCCGCTTCCGCGACGCCCATCACCTCCCGGCCAAGGCCCATGCCTTTCGCGGAACCGAGGGCGAGCAGTTCGATGAACAGGAAGCCGTAGCCCGTCCGTCCCCAAAGCCCGCCCACGACCGCACCGGCCTCGTCCCTTACCGTCACGGCTAACAGGCTACCCCGGGAGGGACCTCCCGCGGCTTCGTTATAGGCAATAAGCGGTGCCAGGATGTCCTGCCGGAGCGCAGGGTCCGGGTCGTCTTCCAGCGTCACCGACCATGGGCCGTTCATCGGGTCCTCCAAGGCCAGGTTTAGCCTTCCAGCATGGGCAGGAGCGACAGCAACAGCAACAGCGCCATGGCGACGTTGAACACGCGGACCCGCCTCGGATGCGACAAGAACGGCCGCAGCGCTGTGCCGAAGCCGGCCCATACGCAGATGCTGGGGGCGTTGACCAAGCCGAGCAGCACGGCGAGCACGACCACGTTGCGCCCGAAATCCTCGCGCGGGGCGTAAGTGCTCACGGCGCCCACGACCAGTATCCAGGCTTTTGGGTTGACCCATTGGAATGCCGCAGCCTGCCAGAATGTCAGAGGCCGGCCGCCGCCGGTCCCCTGGTCCGTCATCATCCCGGCAGTTGCGATCTTCCAGGCCAGCCAAAGCAGGTAGGCGGCGCCCGCGTAACGCAGCACGTCATAGAGCTGTGGGACGGCGGCGAACACCTGCCCCAGCCCAAGACCGACCAAGAGCAGCATGACCATGCAGCCCAGGCTAATGCCGGCGATGTGGGGCAGGGTGCGGCGGAAACCGTAGTTCACGCCGGACGCCAGCAGCATCGTGTTGTTCGGCCCTGGCGTGATGGAGCTGACGAACGCGAAGCCGGCGAAGGCGACCAGCAACGCGGGCGTCATGCTGGTCGTCCGCGATGCGGTTGCGTTACACGGCCAGCAACAGTAGCGTTATCCTGTATTCTCATGAAAATAGATAACAGCAGCACCCGCGTTTCACAACACCTCCGACGCCTGGCGGAAGGGCAATCACCGGGCTCGCGCTTGCCGTCCGTCCGTGCGTTGATGGCCGAGCTGCGGGTCAGTCCCGTCACCGTACAGCAGGTGCTCGATGGCCTGGCGCGCGAAGGCGTGCTGGAAACCCGGCCCGGCCAAGGCACCTTTGTCGCCACTAAGTCCAGCGGAGGCGAGCGTCCGTCCGATCTGGCCTGGCAAAGCCTGGCGCTTGGGCCGGCACGGGCCACGGCGGGCGGGCTGGAAAGCCTGTGCCTCGTCCCGCCCGACCAAGCGAGGCCGCTGAACGCCGGCTATCTCCCAGCGGCACTGCAACCCACCGCGCTACTTGCCGCGGCGTCAGGCCGGGCGCTGCGCCGGCCGGGCGTGTGGGGCCGGATGCCGCCCGAGGGCCTGCCGGCGCTGCGGGCGTGGTTCGCGGCCGCGGTCCCGGGCGCGTTCGGGCCACACGAGGTGACCATCTGCCCCGGCACCCAGGCCGCCAACGCCGCCGCGTTCCGTGCCCTGGCCGCACCTGGTGACCCGGTTCTGGTGGAAAGCCCCACCTATGTCGGCGCACTGGCGGCGGCGCAGGCCGCCGGCCTCCGGGCGGTGCCGGTACCCACCGACGGGGACGGCGTACGGCCCGACCTGCTGGCGGAAGCGTTCCAGCGCACGGGGGCAAGGCTGTTCTACTGCCAGCCGACCCACGCCAACCCGACCGGGGCGGTGCTGGCAGCCGATCGCTGTGCGGACGTGCTCGCCGCCACCGCGAAGGCCGGGGCGTTCCTGATCGAGGACGACTGGGCACGCGACTTCACCCTGGACGGCGACCCGCCGCCGCCGCTCGCGCCCGGGGACGCTGACGGGCATGTCGTCTATGTTCGTTCGCTGACCAAGTGTGCAGCGCCCGGTTTGCGGGTCGGCGCGATCTGTGCGCGGGGTGCTGCGCTGCAACGGCTGCGGGCGGCGCGGCTCGTGGATGACTTCTTCGTACCGGGCATCCTGCAGGAAACGGCGCTCCAGCTCGTCACCGCGCCTAGCTGGCCCCGCTACCTACGGACGCTGCGGGCGGCGTTGCGGGTGCGGCGCGATGCCATGGCAGCTGCGTTGCATCGGCATCTCGGACCCGGTTGCCTGCCGCACCTGCCTGCGGGCGGGCTGCACCTGTGGGTCGCCTTGCCGGACGGCGTGTCCGACCGCGAGATCGAGCAGCAGGCGGCCGCGCGTGGCATCCTGGTCAGCGCCGGGCACCACTGGCACCCGGCCGAGCCTGCGGCGTCCTACCTGCGCCTCAGCTTCGCCGGGGTGCAGCCCGAATGGATCGACGGCTGCATCGCCGAGCTGGCCGTGATCGTGAATGGAGAGGCCCGGATGGCGGGGTGACCGTGCTGGCCTTATCGTAACCTCCGTGCCAAAACTGCCGATCTGAAAAGTGTGCGATTTCAATGCGCTATAATCTATGCAACGCCCCATAGCATTGATATAGAACTATAATCAGCTTTTCGTTACGGTATTGTTGATCCGCAAACGGTGAGATGCGGATCAAGGCGTCGGCTCCAAAGATTTCAGTACCTTGCACGTTCCACAACGGTGTCCCGACGTTTGACGAAGTGGGACAGCCAGGCCCGGCTATGGCTGGTCTAGGACCTGCCATACCTTGCAGTCCATGCTTGCGGCGGTGAAAGGGTTTGAGGATCAATGGAACGAAAAAGCTATGTAAACGCAGGATGGGTGAAGGCAATTATGGCGCCTGTAACTCAAAGGCAGGCCGGACGTCCAGTTCTTCGGCCACTGTCATGTCTTGCAAAGTAACAGAATTTAGAAGCGCTGTTACAGCCGCCCGCGCCATCTCTAGATTTCCGGTAAACAGATAAGCCGTTGTACCTGTCCGTCCGGTAGGAATGCCCAGGCCCTTGCGGTCCAGGATAGCCGAGACCTCCAGGGCAACGGTCGTGGCGCTGTCCACAAAGCCGAACGCGTCGCCAAACTCGGATCGGATCACGGGTTGCAAAAAGGTGAAGTGGGTGGAGGCAAGGATAAGCTGATCAACGCCGGCGAGGGCAAGTGGCTCAAGAGTACCGCGTAGAAGATCTCGCAAGGCAGGCGTATCGGTTTCCCCACGTTCAAGCATGGGGACCAGATCGTTGTGCCAGGTTTTTATGACGCGCACGCCCGCCGGTATCGCAAAGCAGGAGATGAGGTCGTCGAGAAGCTTACCATGGGCCGTGGCGCGCGTGGACAGGACGCCTATCACCTTTGACCGTGTAGCTTCGACAGCCAGGTTCACCGCTGGATGCGTGCCGACAATCGGCAGCGTGTGGCGCGCAACAAGATCGTCCAGTGCGACCGAGGTGATAGTCGAGGAGCCGAGAACCAGCAGCTTGATCCGCTGCCGCAGGAGAGTGGCGGCAGCTTGTTGGATAAGCTGTAGGATTTCCGCTTCGTTCCGCGCGCCGTACGGCGCATTCAGCGAATCACCGAAGTAGATGAAGTTCTCCTGCGGCATCTTTTGGCGGAGCGCGCAGAGAATGCTAAGCCCCCCGACCCCGCTGTCTAAGACACCGATCGGATAAGAAGCTTGTGGCGACGGACCCATGATGCACTCCTCTAAGCAGGCTTCCTTGGCTCCACGCACGGATGGTAACATCGGGCCGTTGTTGACGTAAGCTGGGTGGTTGTCATGGCGGGTCGGTCTCCTTTGGTTGCGACGGCTGAGCAGGAAGCTGAGTTGCGCGCGCTGTCGCGCTCGGACGTGCGGGGCGAGGCGGACCGGGCGCGCGCGGTCCTGCTGACCTTGCAGGGCTGGACCAGCGTTCAGTTGGCGGAGGCGTTTGGTGTGACGCCAGACGCGGTTCGGCACTGGCGGGGGTGGTTCACAGAACGCGGCGTGGACGCCTTGCGGTCCACGCTGGCGCCGGGTCCGTCGCCGGCCCGGGGCGAGCGGGCCCTGGCGGTTGCGAGCCTGTTGCTGCGCCAGCCCGTGGAGGACCGCGCCAACTGGACGCTGCCGCGCCTGCGGGCGGAGATCGAGCGGCAAACAGGTGCCACAATCTCGGCGGGGCGCTTGAGCGTGCTGCTGAAAAGGGGGGCTTCGGCTGGCGCCGGCCGCGGCACAGCCTGAGCGGGCGGCAGGACGCGCAGGCCGTGGACCGCATGGGCCTGCGGCTGGCGCTGCGCCAGGCCCAGGCCGACGCGGGCGACATCGCGCTGCTCTATGCCGGCGAGAGTGAGGCGCTGACGCATCCGTATCTGGCCCATGCCTGGGCGGAGAAGGGGACAGACCTGAGGGTTCAGGCACCGGGCCAGTCGCGCAAGGTGGCCATGATGGGGGCGCTGGACGCGGGCACGGGCGAACTGATCGTCAGCGCCTCGCCCACCAAGGTCAGCGCCGACTTCATCGCCCTCTTGCGCCGGCTGGACTGGCGGTATGGACCGCAGCCCGGCTGCGAGCGCCTGCCCGTGGTCTTCGTGCTGGACAACGGACCCGTCCACACCAGCAAAGCGTCCAGGGCGGCGCTGGCCGAGCGCCCCTGGATCACGGTGGAGTGGCTGCCCCGATACGCGCCGGAGCTGAACGACATCGAGCGGAGCTGGCGCGACCTCAAGCGGCACCACCTGGCCCACCATACGTTCAAGGACGCCGCCCATCTCACCTGCGCCATCCACGCCGCGGTCAAGCAGCTCAACGAAGAGCGCCAAATGCTGCATCCGTGCGACAAGCTGAATAAAGCTGCTTAGCCGCACGGGCCGTCGTGGGCAGGCACCGTGGAGACATGGCTACCATATAGGCTCAGCGACTGCGAAGCTCTGCAAGCTGGCCATCTGACACCGCAGCATGTTGCTCGGCAACCAGGGCCAGGGGTGTCCGCCAAACGAACCCTGACGGACAGCGGGCCGCTCGTTGCCTATGTTGCGTGCGGCTTCCTAAACATATTTCTCAAAGTAATATCGACGAATGCCCCCTCCAACAGTTTTATTGCTAGCATGCTCTACAATGGCCTCTTGTAGCAATTGGTAGCCCGCACCTTTATATAATCCGATTGCGGCTGGCTGTAGTTCAGAAGTGCTCAATTCGAGCCTGCGTACCTTCCGTCGCCGGCATTCTTCCTCCGCAAAGCCCAGCATTGATCGTGCAATCCCGGCGCGCCGTGCCGATGGGGTCACATACATACGTCGTAATTCTAGGGCATCGGAAGAGACAGGCTCAAGACCGAACATACCAACAACCTCCTCGCCCCTGACTGCAACCCAGAATCCTCCTCTCCGATCACTATAATACTCGTTGATCCTGTCCATCTCCTCCGCCAATGAACGAGAGATATAAACTTCAAAAGCACCGCGCATCTGCGGCGGAGACAATAGGCGGTTGATCGTGACGAACAGCTCGCGCACCGCTGTGGCGTCTTTCTTCTCAAAAGGACGAATGATCATTCCAGCATTCAATCCTGTTCTCTCCTGACGATGGGATAGTTGACCGGAATGGGCCGTCAAACGAGCCCGAATCCCAGGTGGGCAAGCCCAAGCTGTCCGCCAACCCTAGACGGCGAACGGGAAGGCGGACACAGTGATAGACGGACGGGCGAGCGGACAGGAACCCTGCTACCTACGAATTGCTAGATATTGGAACACTCCTGAGTTTGGGGCATCAGATTATGACTGTATCGGTTTTGCAAGACCATGAACTGAGTGCCGAATCGGCACGCATTTTCGACGAGATCCGCTCGACCCGTTCTGACGGGTATATTGGCAATTCCTGGCGCGCTCTCGCCCACGATCCGAACCTGCTTCGGCGGACGTGGGAAACCTACCGCGAGATCATGGCTCCGGGAGAGCTTGACCCGCTGACAAAGGAGTTGATCTACATTGCGGTCTCCATAGCCAACGGATGCAACTACTGCATCCAGTCCCATGCCACAGCCGCCCGGAACAAGGGCCTAACCCTGAAAGGCTTCATGGAGTTGGTGGCCGTGGTCGGGATGGCCAGCGAGTCGAACCGTATGACGACTGCTCTGCAAACCCCGCTTGATGACCGCTACAAGTCCGCCTTCGCCGATCCAACTCCCAAATAGGCGGTCCCGCTGGCGCCACTACCGTATCCGCGGACAACCACCCTGCGCCAGCGGCGTCCAGGCTTCAGCCGCTGGCGTGGTCGCGACGAGCTTGTAGTAGTCCCACGCGCCCTTGCTCTCCGCCGGCGTCTTGACCTGGAACAGGTATGCCGGAACCAGCGCCAGCCCATCCTCCCGGATGACGGTTTTGCCGAAGCAGTCGTCCTCGGCCGGCATGGCCTTCATCCGTGCGACCACGGCCGCCCCGTCCGCCTTGGCAGCCGGCACCCCCATGTCCTTCACCGCCCGCAGGAAGTGCAGCGTCCCGGCATAGTCCGCCGCCGTGGTCATGTTCGGGCACTTGTCCGGCATGGCTTTGCGAAGCTTCCCGGCGAACGCCCGGGTGCCGTCGTTCATATCCCAGTAGAAGCTCTCGGTCAGGAACAGCCCCTGCGCCACTTGCAGTCCCATCCCATGGACGTCGTTGATGAGCGTCAGCAACGCAGCGACCTGCATTTGCCCAGCCAAGCCGAACTCCGCCGCCTGTTTGACTGCGTTGACCGTGTCAGCGCCGGCGTTCGCAAGGCCGAGCACCTTGGCACCCGATGCCTGCGCCGACAGCAGGAGTGACGAGAAGTCCGTCGTCCCCGGGAAGGGGTAGACCGAAGCACCGAGCACTGTGCCGCCTGACGCAGTGACGATCGCAGTCGTGTCGCGCTGCAGTTGCCGGCCGAACACGTAGTCGGCCGAGATGAAATACCAGCTCGTCCCGCCTGCTCGCACTATGGCACCGCCGCTGGATTTGGCGAGCATCGAGGTGTCGTACGACCAGTGGATGGTGTTGGGCGTGCATTGCACCCCGGTCAGGTCCACCGCAGCCGATCCGGTGTTGACGTAAACCTTGTTGCCGGCTCGCATGATGGTGTTCACGGCGAGCGCCACCGAACTGGTGGGCACGTCGATGATCATGTCCACCCCTTCCCGGTCGATCCACTGCCGGGCCAAGGCAGCACCCAGGTCCGGCTTATTTTGGTGGTCGCCGATCAGCACCTCGACTGGAAAGCCAAGGTCGCCCGCATCCTGCACCGCCTGGCGGACCGCGGCCACCGACAGCATGCCACTGGTGTTCTGGTAGGGTCCGGACTGGTCGTTCAGGACGCCGACGCGGATCGTACGGGCTTGCGCCCGGCTTCGCCGGGGGACGGACACGGCGAACACGGCGGCGGAGCCGAGTAGGGTGCGGCGTGTGACCTGCATGGCGCTCTCACTTTGGGTTATTGGGGCGTTGGAGGACGCCTGGCCTGCCAGGGACGTGCCTCCTCAAACTGCGCTGCCAGCATCAGCAGGGTCGCTTCGCCGCCCAACCGTGCGATGATCTGGATACCCAACGGCAACCCCTCTGAGGTCCAATGCAGGGGCACGCTGGCGGCCGGCAGCCCCGCGAGGTTCGCAGGCACGGTAAACGCGAAAGAGTCGATGACCCGGCGCAGGACCTCCTCGGCCCCATGCGCGCGTGCGTCGAAGAACCCGAGGCTGGACGGCTTGGCAGGCGTCGTCGGCGTAAGCCACACATCAAACCCTTCCAGGAACTCGCCCAGCTTCCGCGTTGCCACCTGGAACTGCATGAGATCAGCGAGATAGTCGGCCGCCATGCGACGCGAACCGCGCTCAATGAGGTACTGGTTAAACGGCTCCAGCTCTGCAGCCAGCGCCGCGACCGGCACGCCCCGCTGCCGGGCCAGCGCGGTTACGGCGCGGGTGACGGTCATCGGCCAGAACGTTTCCAACGCTGCCCGCAGGGCTTCCCCCGCCATTGCCGGCGCAGCCTCGACCACCTCGTGCCCCAGTGCTTCGCACAACAGCGCCGCGTGCCGCGCCGCGGTTTCGCACTCTGGATCGACCTCCACCGCATAGGGCGGCGTGAGCGACAAAACGATCCGCAGCCGCTTGCCCCGGTCTTGCATCGCATCCGCGAAGGACCCGCCTGGCGCCGGCGCCGCGTAGGGATCGCCCGGCATGGCCCCATGCGTCGCGTCCAGCATCGCCGCGCTGTCCCGCACCGACCGGGTCACGACGTGCTCGGACGTGATGCCTCCGATCGACTCGCCAAGGTCTGGTCCCAGCGTGATGCGTCCCCGGGACGGCTTGAGGCCGAACAGGCCGCAGCACGACGCCGGGATGCGGATGGACCCGGCCCCATCGTTCGCATGTGCGACCGCCACATACCCTGCGGCAACCGCGGCGGCCGACCCGCCGCTCGACCCACCCGCGCTTCGTCCCGGCGCCCACGGGTTGTGCGTCGGCCCGAACAGCTCAGGCTCCGTCGTGCCCATGGAGACCATCTCAGGCACGTTCGTCTTGCCGAGCGGGATCAGCCCTGCCCGCCGATAGCGGCGCATCAGTTCGCTGTCATGGTCCACGACCGTGTCGCGCAGGATGCGAGAACTCGCGGTCGTCGCCGTGCCCCGCATGTGACACAGGAAATCCTTTACCAGGAATGGGACACCCCGGAATGCCCCGCCCGTGTCCACCTCCCGGGCCATGACCCGTGCCTGGTCGAACAGCCGCATCGTGACGGCGTTGATTCTGGAGTCTTGGCCTTCGATCCGAGCTATGGCGGCGTCCACAAGTTCGGCTGGGGAAACCTCCCCTTTGGCGACGAGGGCCGCCTGGCCGAGCGCGTCGAGGTCGAGCGGGTCGCCAGACATGAACTTAGCGATCCACTTGCGCTGCGAGCGCCTCGATCTCCAGCCTCCATGCCGGGCGGCCGAGCGCCTGCACCACCATCAACGATGATGCCGGGAAGGGCGGGCGCAGCACGCGGTCGCGGACCGCGCGGATGGCGGGCAGGTCGTCCTTGTCGCAGACGAAGTAGGTGAGCCTGACCAGGTCGGAAGGCGACATGCCGGCGGCAGACAGTACCCGGCCCAGGTTCTCGAAGATCAGCTCCGTCTGCCGTCCTGCATCGTCCGGCACGACGCCGTCCCGGTCCGCACCGACCTGGCCTGAAATGTGCAGCACCCGCGCGCCGGGCGGCACCTCGATCGCGTGGCTATAGCTGCCGAAAGGTTCAGCGATCTCCGGGCAATCCACGTACTTAAGCATGCGTGCTATCCGTCCTGGGAAGTGCGTGCGAAGATCTCGGCGTGTTGGAGGTACTCGGCAAAACGGTCGCGGAACCGCGTCGCGGGGGCCGACAAGGCAAGTGCGAATGGAGACTCGCCACCGTCCAGCGCGACCGCGAGGCAGCAGACGCCAGCCGCGAACTCCTCGTCGTCAACCGCGTGGCCCTGCTTGCGTATCCTGGCCAGCTCAGCATCCAGCGCGTCAGGCTGCGTGATCGACCGCGGCGTCCGTGCCACAAGCGGGTGGCGGGCCAGGTAGTCACGGCGTCGGCTGACTGGCGCAAGGGCGAGCAGGAGCTTCCCGGCTGCGCGCGAATGGGCGAACTCGTATTGCCCGTGCGGCACCTCCGCCGCCTGGATGGCGTTGCTTCCTGGCATGACGGCGAGGGTGACGATCTCTCCTTGCCACCAGCCAACGGCGTAGCAAGTCTCGCCTGTCGCGTTGGCCAACTCGCGGACGAGCGGGCGCATGTAGTCGGGGGCCGAAAACTGGTAACGGAACGCCTCGGCCAGGATGCCGACCCGCAGCCCAAGTTGATACCTGCGGCCCTCGTCGCGGGTCAGCATGCCGAGCGCGACCAGAGTATGAAGTAAGTGATAGACTGTCTGCCGCTCGATGCCGAGCGTAGCGCCGATCTCCTTGACGGACAGGCCGCGCTCGCTGCGCGCTACCGCCAACATGATATTCACGCCGCGCGCAACCGAGTTGATGCGCTGCCGAGGCTCGGCATCGGAAGAAGCATGCGCCGTCATACCGACTCTGCCTCAAGCAGGCGTGCCGGCACCAGCGATTTCGCGGCCCGGACGATCGCCGCAGCGTCCGGCAACAGTGCCCGTTGCAGCAGCGGCGCCGCCGGCACGCGGATGTCGGGGCTTGCCACCCGACGGATACAGATTGCTCCATGACCATGCTGCTCGTGTAGGCGCGCCGCGATCTCGGCGCCGAATCCGCCGGTCAGGTTTGCGTCATGGGCTATCACAGCCCGGCCCTGGCAACCCATCACCACGGCCGACAAGGCCGCATCGTCGAGCGGTGACAGCCACCGCAAATCCAGCACGGCCGCCTCGATCCCGTCCTGCCCTAGCTGCCGGCTCGCCTCAAGGAGCTGCGGCATGACTGCGCCCCAGCCCACGAGTGCGACGTCCCGGCCAGGGACGCGCAGGGCGGCGCCGCCGATCGGACCCGGCGTTGCTGCAAGCGTGACCGATGCCTTTGTTTGATACAGGGCACGGGATTCGATGATGATGCACGGATCGGGATCGGCAACTGCTGCACGCAGCATGTCGTATGCGTCCTGCGGTGTCGTCGGTAGCCCGACGCGTAGGCCGGGGATATGGGCAAGCAGGGCCTCAAGGCTTTGCGAGTGCTGCGCACAGGAACCCGGTGTTGCCCCCTGCTGAGTGCGGACGACCAACGGGACCGAGCAGCGACCCCGCGTCAGGTATCGGACGTTGGCGGCCTGGTTGATGAGCTGGTCGAGCGCCACAAGCAGGAAGTCGGCCCACATGATCTCGACAACGGGGCGCTGGCCGCACATAGCCGCACCGACCGCGGACCCCAGGATGGCGCTCTCGGCAATCGGCATGTCGAACACGCGGTCAGTCCCGAACTCGCGCTGAAGCGAGCGGGTCGCGGCGAAGATGCCGCCGGCCTTTCCAACGTCCTCGCCATAGACCAGGACTTCCGGCCGGGTCGCGAGTTCAGTCCGCAGCGCCTCGTTGACGGCTTGGATCAGGCTGAGCTCCCGAACTTCGGCAATTGGGCCGACAGGGACCGAGTGGGGGGAAGCAGAAGGCGACGATACGACGTGTTCTGCCGCGCTTGAGGCCGTCGGATGAGGGGCGGCGCTGACCCGCTTGGCCCATGCCGCAATCTCGTCCACGGCAGCTGATCGGATGCAGGCAAGCGCGTCCGCTGTGGCGAAGCCAGCGGAGATGAGCTTCGCGCCGAGCGTCTCCAGCGGGTCCCGGCGCACCGCATCTGCTCGGTCCTCCTTGGAGCGGTAGTGTTCGATGTCCCGGTTGTAGTGCCCGGACAGGCGCGGCACCCGGCATTCGAGAAACACCGGCCCGGCCCCTCTCCGCAGGTCTGCTGCAGCCTGGGCGACCGTATCGCGCACGGCCAGGGGGTCGGTGCCGTCGATTGTGAGGCCTTGGATGCCGTATCCGGCTGCGCGCCGGGCAAGCCTGTCGAGGGGCACCATCTCCGACACGGGGGTCATCTCGGACCAGCCGTTGTTCTCGCAGATGAACAGCACGGGAAGGCGGCGGGCGGCGGCGAGCACCAGCCCTTCGTGCAACGCTCCCTGGCTCGTGGCGCCATCCCCGAACGAGACGACCACCACCCGGTCGCTTCCTTGGGCAACGGCTGCCATCGCCGCACCGCACGCGATTGGAATGCCAGCACCGACAATGGAGTTCTCACCTAGAAATCGGTGGTGCGGCGCCATCATCAACGCGGAGCCGGCGCGCCCTCCGTTCACCCCGTCGGCCCGATGGCACAGTTCGGCCAGCAATTCGTAGGGTTCGATGCCGCTCTGCAAAGCCCAGCCATGGCCCCGGTAGGTGGCAACGATCTGATCGTCCGGCCGCAGCGCGGCGAGTGTGCCGACCGGCACCGCCTCCTGGCCAATGCAGGTGTGAACCGAACCTGCGATGCTTGGGTCGGTTCCGGTGCTCAGCGCGAGGGCGAGTTCCTCGAAGCTACGGACACGCGCAATCTGCTCGTAGGCGCAAACCAGGAAATCCCGCTCTGTAGCTACTACCACGTCTAGGTCTCTCTCGCTTGCGTTCCGATGCAAGAAGAGGAGCACAGACAATCTATGTCAACATATTTATGACATCATCATAATATGATGATTTAGCTAGTGAAGGCGCTAAGGCATCGGTCTTGCTGAAGCCGGTATGTTAAGTTTGCAATGGGTGGACGTGGGACCGGCGCAACTCGCTCGCACTTGCGGATCTTGGCAGCTATCCGGCTATGGCTGAGACGCTGCCAGCATCACATCCGCAACCCGCGGTGCTGCCCTTGGCGTTCGCGCTCGGCCTCGCGCTGGGCCAGGCTGGCGCCGGCCCGTTCGCCCTGCTTCATGATCGCGGTGAGCTGGGCCACCCGGTCCAGCGCCGGCCGTTGCTCGGGCGCGACGGACGCTGACATGACTGCCCCGGCCCGGCCCTCGGCCCGCAACATGGCGCGCACCCCCTCTGCCCCGAACCGCCGCTCCACCGCCACCCCGAACCGTTCCAACTCGGCCGCAACCGGCGTGTCCGCCTGCACCGCCCGCCATGCCTGGCCGCGCACCTGCTCGTCCCCCGCTGCGGCCACGGCACCTAGCGCCGCCTCGGCCGCGGGTGATAGGCGCGGGATGCCGGCCGCATCCGCTGCGCGCTGTGCTTCCTCGCTCCCGCGGTAGGCCCGCTCCGCCCACCCTTCCGCCGTGCCGATGCGGGTCAGGCTGCCCGGCAGCGCGCCCGCGGCCCGTGCCGCATTGGCACGCTCCTGCTCGGCCGCTCTCGATGCGAGCCACCCCGCCTTGCCCCGCAACTCGCCCAACTGCTCCGGCTCGCGCGCCAGCCGGGCGGCGGCGCTGGTCCAGCCCTCGCGCTTGACCAGCTCGTCCAGCGCCGCCCGCGCGCCGTTCGGGTCCTTGTAGGCCCCTTGCAGGTAGCTCCACCGCGCCTCCCGCTCGCGCTGCACCGCCTTGTCCGCCGCCACCGCCGCCGCGGCCTCGCCAGGGCTGGTGCCCCGCCCCAAGCTATCCCGACCCTGCCCGGACGGGTCCACGTAGGGCGGGATCAGCCAGTCACCGGCAGGCTGGCCGGCACGGATGCCGGCGCGTGTCGGCTGCTGGGCAGCCTCCGCCGCACCCTGCGTCCTCTGCCCCTCCCCGGCCCGCTGCCGCAGCTCCGGCGCAAGCTCGTCCAGGGTGGCCCACGCCACCGATGCCGCGCGCACCTCGCCCCGCGCCATCTGCCGCGCAAGCTGCTGGGCGTCGCGCGCCGTCTCGGTCGCTACGAACACCTGCGCGCTCTCCCTCTGCCGGGTCAGCGCCACGTAGCTCGCCGCCGCCCGCCAGTGGTGCGTGTGCAGCAGGTAGGTGTGGTCCAGCGTCTTGCCCTGCCCCTTGTAGATCGTCCCGGCGTAGCCGTGCCGGAAGCCGTCGAACTCCGCCGCCCGCCAGGTGACGACCCGCCCCTCCTTGCCGGCCGGCGCGTCCAGCCGCACCCACACCTGCCCCGTCGCCGCGTCCAGCCCGGTGATGGTGCCGGCGCTGCCGTTGTGGATGCCGAGCTTCTTAGCCGTGTCGGTGAACTGCACCCGGTCGCCCGCCGCGAACGCCGCCTCGCCGTGCTTAGTCGTCAGCGTCATGTCGGGGCTGCCCAGCTCGCCCCGGTCCCGCCGGACCCCGCGCAGCTCCGTATTGA
>JAABUN010001798.1_pt1 | contig 43430 bp, 32 predicted proteins | sample 5559311 | NCBI WGS metagenome assembly JAABUN01 (sample SAMN10711877, study PRJNA513370) | rock metagenome | isolation source: Antarctica rocks | place: Antarctica: Victoria Land, Siegfried Peak sud
CACCTGGGCCGCACTCGGATGCGGGACCAGCTTGACTGGGACGATCTGCCGCCGTTGCCCTTCCATCGCCGGAACCAGCAGTGGCGCTATGCCTGGCTCGCCTGAAACTGTCGGGGAGAGAAGGGGTGGGGGTGGGGTCAGTCAGCGGCGACGGCGGCCGACACGCTGGTGAAGTCCGGCAGGAACTCGGTGCCGTGGGCGTCGATCAGGTCGTCGACAAGATGCCAGATCTGGTCGAGGTCCAGCTCGGCTGCGGTATGGGGATCGAGCATGGCGGCGTGATAGACGCTGTCCCGGTTGCCGGTCATGATCGCTTCGACGGTCAGGGCCTGGACGTTCACATTGGTCTGCATCATGGCGGCGAGATGGGCCGGCAGCTCCCCAATCGCCGTCGGCTGGACACCATTGCGGTCGACGAGACACGGTACCTCAACGCTGGCGCCCTGCGGCAGATTCGAGATCAGCCCGTCGTTGGGCACGTTGCCGTAGATCACCCGTGGCTCGCCCGTCTCCATGCTGTGGATGATCCCGGCGGCGTATTCGTTGCTGCGCGCGGTGCTTAGCTCGAACTTCCCGGCCTGCAGGTCGGACCGCAGGACCTGCCACTTCTCGATCTGGCTCTCGCACCGGCGCGGGTACTCGTCGAGTGGAATGTTGAACTGCTCGATCAGGTCCGGCCGGTCCCGCTTGATGAACCAGGGGACGTACTCGCTGAAGTGCTCGCTGGACTCGGTCACGAAGTAGCCCGTGCGGCGAAGCACCTCGTACCGAACCTTGTTATGGGCCGGCATCGTGCCATCGGCCGCTATCTGCTGGAGGTCGGGATAGAGGTCGCGGCCCCGGTGGCGGAAGTGGAGATAGAACGCCATATGGTTGATACCGGCCGCCTGGTAGTCGATCTCGGCAACCGGTATCCCCAGATCCCTGGCCAGCTCACCGGCCGTCCCCTGCACGCTGTGGCACAGTCCCACGGTCTTGATCGCGGTCAGCTCGCTCAGCGCCCAGCAGTTGATCGCCATCGGGTTGACGTACTGAAGCAGCGGCGCGTCCGGGCAGAGCTCCTCCATGTCCCGGGCGATATCCACCAGGACGGGAACGGTCCGGAGACCACGCATGATCCCACCGATCCCGAGGGTGTCGGCGATCGTCTGGCGGAGCCCGTACTTCTTCGGGATCTCGAAGTCCGTCACGGTCGCGGGGCGGTAGCCACCGACCTGAATCATCGTCAGGACGTAGTTGGCACCATTCAGGGCCTCGCGCCGGTCGAGTGTCGCCGTGACACGGGTCGGCGCTTCAAGCTTCTCGACGGCCTTGCGAACGACAGCCTCCGTGATGTCGAGCCGTTCCTGGTTGATGTCGTGGAGCGCGATCTCACAATCGCGAAGCTCTTCGAAACTGAGGATGTCGCCAAGCAGATTAAGGGCGAAGACGGTGCTGCCTGCGCCTATGAACGTGACCTTCATGCTTCCAGCTCCGGTGGTGGCCGTGGCCCATGCCAGTGGTGGCCGACTGCTTGGAAGTGTCGCAAAGAACGCCCGATGTTGACACCACGTCGTCGTGGCACTGACCGAGCGGCGATGGTTCGAACTGACGAATGAGACGATGGAGACGAAACCGGGGGCCAAAGCCGCCGGGTTCAGGGCGAGAATCGCTACAGCGGGTTGCTATGGAAGCGCTTGGGTAGCGGCGACGACCTCTCCTCCAGCCCCTCTCCGGCGCACCTGCTCACTCACCCGCTGAAGCGGCTTCGGCTCACAGGTGCCCGGAGAGGGGAGCAGGCCCTTTCACCGTGAGCGGGCAGATACCTGGAGACCGCTTTGGGGTAACCCTTGTCCCTGCTCGTTCTCGATGCAAACGCGCTGAATAGGCTCCAGAATCTCGCCAGATCATCCCTGAGCTGGATGCCTTTAGCCCCCGGTCCGAAGGTGAACCGATGAGGACCCGGAACCTAGTCAGCCACGTCGGCAGATTCAACGACCTCAGCCACGACTTCGGGATCGAGGGGAACCACGGCGACGATGGCCTTCCGGGCGATCAGCCAGACTTCGGTCGGCGGAACGACGACGTTCGGGGTGATCGTCAGTCCCTCGATCGGGGTCAGCGAGTCCACGACGGCGACATTGACCATCGCCTCAGTAACGGTGACGCCGTACTTGGCGGCGTAGCGGGCCAGCCCGGTGGCCAGGGTCATGTCCAGCGTATCGGTTCGTCGGTCAACCGGGCCGAACATCATGTAGCTCTCGTTCATGGGGCATGCTCCTCGTGGGGTCGCGGTGATCAGTGTTGACGCCAGACGCCGCCGGCGCTCCGACGACCGGGCGAACGCGCCATGCGATCGCCCCGAAGGATCAACATGAACGCCCGGACCAGTTCTCCTGGCCGGGCGTTCGTTATGTCAGATCCCACTCAATCATACGTGGTGGGCGCAAACTGCCTCATCCCGAGGTTGCCGTGGGCCTACTTGTTGCTGCCCATCGTCAACCCCTGGATGAAGAAGCGTTGCAGGAAGACGAACAGAACCACCGTCGGGATCACGGCGATCAGTGTCCCGGCGAACAGCACGTTCCACTCCCGCTGGTACTGGCCAATGAGTTGAGAGAGCCCGGTGGTGACTGGCTTGAGATCGTCGGACCGGACGAGAACGAGCGCCCACAGATAGTCATTGAAGATCCAGGTGAATTCGAGTGTCGCCAACGCCGCCAGGCTCGGGAGCGATAGCGGCAGCACGTGCTGGCGCCAGAGCCGGAAGTCGCTGGCGCCGTCGATCTTGGCGGCATCGAAGATCTCGGTCGGGATCGTCCTGATGAAGTTCCGCAGGACGAACGTGCAGAAGCCGAGCTGGAAGGCCGTGTGGAAGATGATCAGCACCCAGTAGGTGTCGTAGAGGTTGAGGACGTTGGACAGCCGGAAGACCGGCAGCATAAGGATCTGGAACGGCAACAGTGTGCCGCCGACGAACGTGAAATAGATGATGAGGTTGCCACGGAACTTGTATCGGGCCAGCGCGAACCCGGCCATCGAAGACAGCGTCAGCGTAAAGAGCAGGACCGGCAGGGTGATGATGAACGAGTTGAGCATGTATCGACTCAACCCACCCCGGTTCCAGGCCTCGCTGAAGTTGCTCCAGTGGAGCCCGTTTGGCAGGGCCCACGGCCCGTCCGCGACGATGCTGTCGAGGTCGCGGAACGCGGTGTTGACCGTCATCAGGATCGGCACGAGCCAGATCAGGGTGAACGGGATGACGAAGACGTAGAACAGGAGGCTGAGCGGGTGGAACCGCCGCTTCCTGCGCGGTTTGTAGGGCGGGAGCGTGCCGCCCCCGGAGAGTTCAATCGTCGAGACCGCCATCCGGGTGATCCTTTCCGAGCGCCTGTCGCGCCCCGTGCGGGTGCGACGACTACGCGTCAGCTTCCTGTTCCTGCTTCACCATGCGGTACAGGTAAAGGAAGATGAAACCCATCGAGATCATCATGAGAACGACGGCGATAGCGGCACCGTAGCCCATGTTGTAGTTGTAGAACGCCTGCCGATACATCCACGTCGCCAGCACCTGGGACTGGTTGGCCGGGCCGCCAGCCGTCATGACCTGAATCAGGTCGAAGGCGCGCAGGGCGTCGATGATCGAGATCACGATGACGATCACGGTAACCGGCGAGAGGGCCGGCAGGATGATGTCCTTGAAGACCCGGAAGGCGCCCGCGCCGTCGGTCTTGGCGGCATCGACCAGCGTCGTGTCGACGTTCTTCAAGCCGGCGAGATACAGGATCATGACGTAGCCGATCTGGCGCCAGAGGGCGGCGCCAATGATTGACCAGGTCGCAAGGTCCGGGTCGCCGATCCAGGCAATCCGCTGACCGGAGTAGCCAAGGATCTCCAGCGTCGAATTGACCAGGCCGGCCTGAGGGAAGTACATCCACGTCCAGACAGCGCCGATCACGACGGCCGACAGCACCATCGGCGAGAAGAACCCGGCCTTGATCCAGCGCACCCCCGGCAGATCGTTGTTGAGCAGCATTGCGAGGCCGAGCCCGGCGATCGGCGGCACGATCAGGAAGGCGCCCAGCCAGCGGACGTTGTTCCAGAACGAGGTGACGAAGACTTCGTCGTCCATCAGGCGGCGGTAGTTGTCGAGCCCGATGAAGCTGGCATCGCTGAGCCCGTCGGCGTTGGTCAGGCTCATCCAGAACGTATAGAACAGCGGACCGATCACCCACATGCTGTACAGCAGCAGCGGGATGGCGAGGAATGCCATCGGCGCGCGCCAGGTCGAGGCACCCTGCCCCCGGCGACCGGCCCGGGCACCGGCGACGGTCGGGATCGACCCGGCGATGACATCCTCGGTGCCGGAGGGAGCGAGTGGCGGCACACCGGGAATGTTGCTGGACGTGGCCATAAGGAGGTCCGCCTCCTGCCGCCAGCGAACGTTTGGCGGCCGTTGGGTATTGGTCCAGAAAGGACCCTGACCACGATCAGGCGACGCCGGGTCCGGAGACCACAGGCGCCGCCCGGTCGGGCGGGTCGTCAGTTGTCGTCAGACGAGTCGGTGCCGCCTGCCTAGGTCGTCTCGAAGATCCGCTTGCGATCCTCGTCCAGCGTCTCCAGCAGGGAGTCGATGTCGGTCGGCTCGAGCATGAAGCCCTGGAAGGCGGCCATGCCCTGGGTCGCCATCTCCTCGATCGTGTCGCGATCGTAGAACTGGGCCAGGTAATCGGACTCCTGGAGCAGCTTGACCGACTTCTGGATCACCGGGTTGTAGGACTCGATCGGCACCTGGCTGTTGACTGAGATCGCGTTGGCAGCCAATGCGTTCGGACCGGCGATATCTGGCTCCGAGATGAACTGGAGGAACGCCTTGGCCGTGTCGACGTTTTCGGCCCCAGCCGCGATGAAGTAGCCGTCAGTCGGTGCATCCTCACCGACCAGAACGCCTTCGGAGATCATCGGGAAGCGGAAGAAGTCGAGGTCGTCCTGGTCCTCTTCCGGGTAGGAGTCGAGCAGGAAGTTGCCCATCAGGTACATGCCGGCGTCGCCCTGGACCATGAAGTTGAGGGCGTCCTGCCAAAGGTACGACTCCGGGTTGTCGATGTAGGCGTTCTTGCCGAGGAGTTCGTTCCAGCGGTTGAAGACTTCCTTGACCTCGGGCGAGGTGTAGGACTGCTTGCCGTCCATGAGCTCGATGTGGAACTCCGGGCCGTTGATCCGCATGTTGAGGTAGTCGAACCAGGCGGCCGTCGTCCACGGCTGTGACGAACCGAGGGTGAAGGGCTTGATGTCGACGGCCAGCAGCTTGTCGCTGGCGGTGAGCAGCTCGTCCCACGTCGTCGGAGCGGCCTCGATGCCGGCCTGCTCGAACAGGCTCTTGCGATACCAGATCTCCCAGCTGTAGTACGTGGACGGGACGAAGTAATACTCGCTGTCCGCACCCTTGGAGACCGCCTTGATGCCTTCGGGGAAGTTCGTTTCCCAGCCGGCGGATGTCCAGAGGTCAGTGACAGGCTCCACCAGTCCGAGGTCGACGAAGTAGCGCATCCGGTTGCCGGCGAACCAGGTCAACACATCCGGCGTGTTGTCAGAGGCCAGGAAGGTCCGAATCTGAACCTTGAAGTCCTCATGATTGGTGGTATCGACCGTGACATCCACGCCAGTACTCGACTGGAACGCCTCGACCATGTCGGCGAGGCGCTGACGCGGGGCCTCGTCACTGGCGTTCGACGCGATCGTCAGGGAACCACCCTGCGCGCTGGCGCTATTGAGGAAGCCACGGGGACCAGCCGCCAGCAGGGCCGCGATCGCCGGGGCACCGAGCCCGAGCATGGTCGCGCGCTTGAAGACCTGACGTCGGTCGAGCCGACCGGCCATGACGTCGGTGACAAGGTTGTCAGCCTGCGGGACGAGCAGGCCGAGATCACGGGGACGGCTGAGATCGCCGGGACGGGAAGGAAGGTACGCCATTGCACTCTCTCCAGGATTATGAAACCGTCACTGTTCCATCGATCCGGCAACGCTCGTGTCGCCGGGTCCCTGCCCACGCAGGACGTCAGGACGGTCACGAATGACTGGCACGACATCGGTCCAGCAGCGTGCAGCCTGAACGTCGTTCGACTGGCAAAAACTGTGCGGAGCATTGCAGCGCTCAGGGCCACTCGCAATAGACTGAACTGAACGTTTGAGATGGCCGAACGTTCGGCCATCCCTCACCACTGTTGCACTTCGTCGCCGTGATCGGACCAGGAGCCGAGCATCTTCCGTACCGGATCGGGCCGTTAGCCTCGTCGTTCCGCGTCCCGATGCCGATTGGCCCCGCCAAACCCACCGCATCGGGGTGTCCGGCGACCGCCACCAAACCGATTTCCGCTCTGCGCAAATGCTCTGTCGTTCGGCATGGACGTCGACTGGCTCCCGACTCTGGACGCCGACTTGCCCGATCAGGATCGCGGTGGCCGCTGTGCTGCGATACCCTGAAGTGATCAGGGATCGCGGCACTGGAGCATCGGGGACAGAGAGAGCGACGAGGAATCAGACCAATGACCGGACAGGATCACGGAGACGGCATGGCATCAGACACGGAGACCGTGTCCGAGCGTGACCAACCACGGGCCAGCGTTCGATACGGCACGCCGATCGCCGACCAGCTCAGGGACAACCGCTTCGACCTGCTCGTGATCGGCGCCGGGATCAACGGGGCCGGGATCGCGCGGGACGCCGCCATGCGCGGTCTCCGCGTCCTGCTGCTCGACAAGGGCGACATCGCCTCCGGGACGACATCGTGGTCCAGCCGGCTGATCCACGGCGGGCTGCGCTACCTTGAGTACGGCGAGGTTGGCCTGGTGCGCGAGTCACTCCACGAGCGCGAGACGCTGCTTCATATGGCCGCCCATCTGGTCCGTCCGCTTCCCCTGTTGATCCCCATCTATGAGAGCGACCGGCGTGGCAAGGGGCTCGTCCGGCTTGGCATGATCGGTTACGACGTCCTCAGCACCGGCAAATCACTCGACCGCCACCGGATGCTCTCGGCCAAGGCCGCGATCGGCCGGGCGCCGGGGCTGGCGCGGGAAGGACTGACCGGTGCTGCTCTTTACTACGACGGCCAGGTCGAGTACGCCGAGCGGCTGGCGGTCGAGAACGCCGTCGACGCGGTCGATCACGGTGCCACGGTGCTGACCTACTGCAAGGTCGACGAACTCCTCATGGAAGGCCGGACCGTGACCGGCGCCATCTTCACCGACCTGCTTGGCGACGGTCAGCACCGGGTCTCCGCCGCGATCACCGTCAACGTGACCGGCCCATGGGTCGATGCCACGCTCGGCCGCGAGACGACACCGGAGACACCGAATGCCGTCGGGACGACCGGGCCGATCGATGACGACATATCGGCGGACGTGTCGCCCAGGCTCGACACGTCACCAGTGGTTCGTCCGGACGACGTGGGGAACATCACGGTGGCGAGTGCCGCGCCCGGAGACGCGACGGCGTCAGCTGATCAGCCCTCGAATGACGGTCACACTGCCGTGGCCAATCCGACCGCGGAACCGACGCCGAATGTCCACGCCGCGGCGGACTCCGGCACGGTCGCCGACACCGAACCCGACAAGGAGTCGGTCGCCGCGGCCGGGGGGCGATTCCTGAGTGGTTTCCTCGCGCAGTTCCGCTCCGGAGGGCTGGGCAAGGGCCGGCTGATCGGCGGGACCAAGGGCAGCCACATCATTGTCGCGCCCTTCGACGGCGCCCCGCAGGACGCCCTCTACGTCGAGGCACACAGCGACGGCCGGCCGTTCTTCATCATTCCCTGGAACGACCTGTTCCTGATCGGAACGACCGATGTCCGGTACGAGGGCGACCTCGACCGGGTCGTCGCCTCGGACGAGGAGATCGCCTACCTGATCGCGGAGACCAACCGCGTCCTGCCGTCGGCGGCGCTGACGACCGACCGAGTCCTCTACACCTACAGCGGGGTGCGGCCCCTCCCCTATCAGGTCGACGGGACGGAGGGCGGCGTCACCCGCCGCCACCTCGTCCTCGACCACGCCCCTGACGCGAACGGGCTGATCTCGATCGTCGGCGGCAAGCTGACGACGTTCCGGGAGTTGGCCGAGCAGACCGTCGACATGGTCTACGCCAAGCTCGACCGGCCAACCGCGACCTGCCGGACGACGAAGGCGCCGCTGCCCGGAAGCCAGCTCGAAGGCGCCGCCATCAGCCGGGACGACCTGCCGGGCTTCGCGGTCAGCTTCGCTCGCCTCTTTCCGGACCTGTCCGACGACACCATCGACCACCTGATCCGGACCTACGGCACCCAGGCCATCGCCATCGCGGCGCTCGCCGAGGCGGAGCCCAACCTCTCCGACGTGATCGACGATACGACCGGCGCGATCGCGGCCGAGATCGTCTATGCCGTTCAGCGGGAGGGCGCCCAGCGCCTCACCGACATCCTCCTCCGCAGGACGATGCTCGGGTATGGCCCAAGGAGCGGGGTCGGCGTCGACGAACGCGCCGCCACCATCGCAGGGGAGGCGCTCGGCTGGGACGCCGACCGCCAGGCCGCCGAGATCGCTGACTACCGCGACTTCATCAGCCGCTATCGGCCGCGTACCCTTGAGTTGGCCAGCCCGGTCGAGGTGCTCCAGACATAGGGCCGGTTCGCGTCCTGCTTCAAGCGGTCCAGACCGATCATTCGACGCACCGTGCTGCTCGGTCGTTCGAGCATCGTTGATCCGGGACATAGGTACGACCGCTCCGGTTCTGACCCGCTTGTTCGTGGAACATTCCAGGACACCCGTGGAACATTCCGGGACACCCATGGATTTGGGCAAATCAACTCAAGATTGGGTAGGAGACCGTCCTAAACCACTCATCCTCACATCTCACCCTTGCGGGTATAACCGGAAGGGTGTACAACGCGTCGAGACGTGCAGCGAAAATCACAAGAGATCGACCGGGGACCGCCGTGCCCCACGGCTTGGGCCAGCCCTTCCCGATCGATTGCCGCACGCGACAGCGACCGGCCCTGTGGTGCCGGCGTGATGCTCGTTGATAGAGCCCATGGAGGTTGTGACTGTGACAGATCGCCGTATCGAGCAACTGTTTGCCGAGGCCACCGCCAACAACTGGAACCGGCGTCAGGTCATGAAGCGCGCCGCCGCGCTCGGGATCTCCGTCCCGGCCTTCGTCGCCGCGATGATGCAGGCCGGCCCGGCCTTCGCCCAGGACGCGACCCCGGCCGGAACGCCCGCCGCTGCCCTCACGTTCGACACGAGCAACCCGCTCGGCGTCGACCCGTCCGCCCCGTTGAACCCGTATATCTTTAACGGCGGTCTCGGAATCGCCTATGCCGAGAACGTAAACTCGATCTACCAGCAGGTCTATCCTGAGTCAGCAGCGACCTTCAACTTCGAGAACGGTCAGGGCCTCGGCCCAGCGCTTCAGCCACGCTTCGTCGGTGGCAACCCGCCGGACGTCATCGATAACTCCGGCGCGAACAACCTCGACCAGACCGGGCTCGCCGACCAGGGCCAACTGGCCGACCTTGGGGACCTCATGGAGGCCATGTCCTTTGACAACCCGGGCACGAGTTTCAAGGACACCCTGATCCCGAATTCAATGAACTCGGGCGTCTTCGATGGCAAGCAGCAGATCCTCTATCTGACCTACACCGTCACCGGGCTGTGGACCAGCGGCAAGTTGATGCGGGACAACGGCTATACCTATCCCAAGACCTGGGAAGAGTTCATGGCGATCTGCGCGGACATCAAGGCCAACCTGCCCGGTGTCGCGCCCTTCGTCACGACCGGCGTGCACACGCAGTACATGCGTGGCTTCGTCTTCGACCAGCTCGTCTACAAGAACGGCGGCCTCCCGGCCATGGGAGCCATCGACAATCTCGAAGACAACGCCTGGAACGCCGAACCGGTCAAGGCAGCCGCGAGTGCCATCCTCGACCTGGCCAAGAATGGCTACATCCTTCCGGGGTTCGAGGGTCTGGATCACACGCAGTCCCAGACGGAGTGGTTCAACGGCAAGGGTGTCTTCCTGCCGTGCGGCTCCTGGCTGGAGAACGAGTCCGGCGTCTCGTCACTGGGCAGCGTCGAGGCGGTCGATGCCTTCGAGTTGACCGTCTCGCCGATTCCGTCTCTAACGACCAGCGACGCGCTGCCGTTCGAAGCTATCTTCGCCACTGCCGGAGAGAACTTCCTTGTTCCCGAGAAGGCCGCCAACAAGCAGGGCGGCAAGGAATGGATCCGGATCCTGCTTAGCCAGACCGGCGCCTCCTACTTCTCGCAGGCGACTCGCACGCTGTCCGTCGTCAATGGCGCGGCCGAGGGTCTCGACGCTGGGCCGGGTCTGGCGTCCCAGCAGGCAACGATCGCGGCGGCCGGGGTGAACACGCTCTCATCCTATTACGGCGGCTGGTACGTCGATCTGAACAAGGCGACGAAGGACGCCATGTTCCAGCTGATGACCCAGGCCATCTCGGTCGACGAGTTCTGCCAGACCTGCCAGGAAGCCGCGGACGCGATCAAGTCCGACGACGGCGTTACCAAGCACACGCGCCCGGATTACCCAGCCCAGTAGTCTCCGTTGCGACCATAGCGCCGGCGGACGTCTTCGGACGTCCGTCGGTTTCGCGCATCCAGGCCCCCAGACAAGTTCCCCAGTGGCAGGCGAGGCTCACCATGCACCATCAGCGGTACCGTCTCGTAATTCCGTTCATGCTTCCGGCTCTCATTCTGTACTCCGTATTCGTGATCTATCCTTATGCGCAGTCCATCTATTCATCTTTCACCGGCTGGCGGGGCTTCTCCCCGGAAAAGCCATGGGTCGGCCTGAATAACTATGAGCAGCTCGTCCATGACAGCAATTTCCTGAATGCCCTCGGCAACAATCTCTTCTTCCTGATTGTGATCCCGATCATTACGATCTCTCTGTCTCTTCTGTTCGCTACCCTTTTCACACAGGGCGCCAGAGGCGTTCCCGGCTCAGCGTTCTACCGGATCGTCTTCTTCTTCCCGCAGGTCCTCTCGATCGTCATCATCGGTGTGCTCTTCAAGAACGTGTTCAAGTCGACCGACGATGGTCTGCTCAACGGAGCACTGACATCGGTCGGTCTCGATAGCCTGACGAGTTCCTGGCTAGGGAGTACGTCGGCGGCGATCTGGTGTATCGCGGCCGTCGTCATCTGGCAGTCGGTAGGTTTCTACATGGTCCTCTTTGTCGCTGGCATTCAGGGCATCCCAGCTTCGTTCTACGAAGCTGCGACCCTCGACGGAGCCAACCGCTGGACGGCGTTCCGGACCATTACCCTGCCCTTGATCTGGGAGAACGTCCGAGTGGGCGTGGTCTACATCGCCATCGTGGCGCTGGACATGTTCGCTCTGGTCCAGGTCATGACAGCCGGGGGTCCCAATCGTTCGACCGAGACGGTCGCCATCTACATGTACGACCGCGCGTTCACCGCCAGTCGCTGGGGACTCGCCACCTCGATCGGTGTCGTCCTCCTGATCCTGACGCTCATCCTCTCGGTCGTGACCCTCCGATCCACTCAACGAGAGACGTACGAGTACTAGGCCGAGGGCATCGTCCGATCGCCCTTCCGAACCAGCCTGCCAACATCAGGAGTGTGATCGATGGCTCTCGGACCCGCTGACATCATCACCACTTCGTCTCCAAACGAGACGGGGCGTACGGACGCAACGGCGCGATCGTCACGGCGTCGCCTCAGCCGCGGTGACTGGACGTTCATGGGGATATCCCAGATCTTCCTCATCATCTGGGCTCTGGCAGTCATGCTGCCATTGCTGTGGATGGTCGTTTCCGCTTTCAAGAGCGACCCAGAGATCCTGTCCTCCCCGTGGTCGATCCCTCACGCCCTGCAGTGGGACAATTTCCGGCGTGCCTGGACCACCGCTCACATTGGACGCTATCTCTGGAACACCGTCGTGGTGGTGACCGGAGGAGTAGTTGGCACGCTGCTGGTCTCCTCGATGGCGGCCTATGCTCTGTCACGGTTCACGTTCCCCGGTAACCGCGCGATCTACTACCTGTTCGTTTCGGGACTCATGTTCCCCGTGTTCCTCGCGTTGGTCCCGCTGTACTTCGTCGTCCAGGACCTCCACCTGCTCGGGACGAAATTCGGCCTGATCATCGTCTACATCGCCTATTCACTGCCGTTCTCGATTTTCTTCATGCACGGCTTCTTCAAGAACCTCCCGACCGATCTGGCCGAGTCGGCGGTACTCGACGGAGCTGGGCCCTACCGCGTCTTCTTCCAGATCATGCTCCCGCTCGCTCGCCCCGGCCTGATCGCGATGGCGATCTTCAACTTCCTCGGCCAGTGGAACCAATACCTCCTGCCGCTTGTTCTGAACCCGGAGCAAAAGAACTACGTCATCGCGCAAGGGTTGCAGGCGCTCAACCTCAATCAGGGTTACAAGAGCGACTGGTCAGCCCTGTTCGCCGGGCTGACGATTACGATGATCCCGATGCTCGTGGTCTACATCGTCTTCCAGCGCCGCCTCGAAGGCGGCCTGACCGCTGGTGCCATCAAGGGGTAGAACGGCTTGGGAAGCAGACCGCGACGGTCGGTTCTGGCCGTCACGGCGCTCTGGATGTAGGGTCTTGGACTTGTCCTGAGCCGCCGCCGAAGCGGCCTTCGCCGCCAGGCGACATGGTGGTCAAGGCTCAACTGTCTCCGACTGACCACAACGCGATTCGTCAAAGGTGTACCACCTCCGAACAGGGCTGAACCCGGAACGCCAGGGATTGCGCTGCGGGGCGATGGCGCCTGCGGGTGCTGGTCAGGGCAAGCCGCCGCCCCTACGCATGACTCGGTCGAATCACCCGCCGCTTCGTCGTTGCCATAGACACGCGCCGCCGGTTCTCGATAATGGGGCCGGCATCGTCATCTCGTGCGGCTGAGCGAAGAAGAGGACCCGTGGAGCAGAGCAGCAGCACCGCAGGACGGCTCACAGGCAAGACCGCCCTCGTCACCGGCAGCACTCGGGGTCTCGGCCGGACGGCCGCGGAGTGGCTAGCACGGGAGGGCTGCGACATCATCGTCCATGGTCGGGAGCAGTCCGATGTCGACTGGGCCGTCGACGAGATCGGCGCCATCGGCGTGCGGGCGCAGGGCGTGACGGCCGACCTGTCGACCGTCGCGGAGGCGCACCGGCTGGCGGAAGCCACACTGGCGCTCGTCTCACAACTCGACATCCTCGTCAACAACGCCGGGATGAGCATTCGGGGCAGCTTCTGGGACGTCTCGGACGCGGACTGGGAGTACCAGACCAACGTCAACTACCGCTCGCCGTTCATCCTCGCCCAACACGCCGCCCGGCACATGGTCGAGCGGGGCATCCGGGGCCGGATCGTCAACACCTCGACGATTGGCGCCCACCTCTGCCATACCAACGCCCTGGTCTACGACTCGGCCAAGGGCGCCGTCGAGACCATGACACGGAACATGGCGTTCGAGCTCGGGCCGCACGGTGTCACCGTCAACTGCGTCGTCCCCGGCGGCATTCCGGACCGACCGACCAACGGGCCACCCGCGACCTGGGGGGAGGGGTTCAAACGGTTCGTGCCGCTCGGCCGAGCCGGCACCTCGGACGACACCGCCAACGCCGTCCGGTTCTTCTGCCTGCCGGAATCGGAGTGGATTACCGGCCAGTGCCTGATGGTAGACGGCGGCCATTCGACCCGCCTCTGGGAATCGTGATTAGGCACGGGTCGGCAACCATGACCACCAACCGGCCCGTTGGCGCTGAAGACACCCGGGCGATCTGGGACGCCAAGGCGGCCTTCTGGGATGAGCGGATGGGTGACGGCAGCGACTTTTACCGGACCGCCGTCGGTCCAGCCGCCGAATCGCTGCTGAGACTCGAGCCAGGAGAGCGGGTCCTGGACATCGGCTGTGGCAACGGCGTCTTCTCCCGCCGGCTGGCCGAACTCGACGCCAACGTCACGGCGACAGACTTCAGTCCGGTCTTCCTTGATCTTGCCCGGAAGCGTTCGGAAGGCACGGTGAACGCCAACCGGATCAGATAGGCGCTCCTCGACGCCGCGGACCCGGCCCAACCGCGCGATCTGGCAGCCGATCCCTTCGACGCGGTCGTGACGACGATGGTGCTTCAGGACATCCCCAACATTGCGTCACTGGTTTCGGCGACGCCCTCGCTGCTTCGTCCTGGCGGACGGTTAGTCGCCGTAATCCCACACCCCTGCTTCAACACCGTCGACGCCGTCCGCGTCACGGAGACCCGGGAGATCGACGGGCAGATGCAGACCGACGTCGGCATCCGGATCACGCGCTACCTGACGCCGATCGCGAGCCTCGGCGTTGGAATGCGGGGCGAGCCGCAGCCGCATCATTACTTCGAGCGGACGATCTCCGCCTGCCTCGCTCCGTGACTGGTGGCTTGGCTGGTCCTCGCCGGGCTAGAGGAGTTGCCGGCGCGAGGACCATCGCGGTCCGACAGCCTCACGCCTGAGTCCGATCTTCCGGTCATCCTGACCTTCCGCTTCCGCCGGGCGACGGCCTGACCGACAATCACCTCAACAGGACGACCCAAACCGCACCCCACCCGAAGGAGCCGACCATGACCGCCTCTCCCGTTGCAAACGCCGCCGAAGCTGTCGCGCAGGATGCGGTGCCGGCCGCTGTTCCAGAGGTCTACCGCCGCCTCGGGATTCGCCCGATCATCAACGCCTCCGCGACCCTGACCCGTCTTGGTGGCAGCGTCATGCCGGAAGTCGCCGTCAAAGCCATGGCCGAGGCGTCGCAGCACTTCGTCCCGCTCGATGAACTCCAGCTCCGGGTTGGCGAGCGAATCGCGGAACTCACCGGAAACGAGGCCTGTTATGTCTCTTCAGGCGCCGCCGCCGGGATTGCGATGTCGGTCGCTTCGTGTATTGCCGGGACGGACCTGAACCTGATCGCCGCATTTCCCTATCTGGACGGTGTCATGAAGAATGAGGTCATCATCCCGTTCAGCCAGCGCAACGGCTACGACTACGCCGCCCGGCAGACCGGGGCGCGCGTGGTCGAGGTTGGCGGGACGGTCGACGAGCTTCGCGCGGCGATCAGCGATCGGACCGCGTGCATCCTCTGGTTCGCCGGCGACCACTTCGCGAGCGGCGCCCTCCCGATCGAAGATGTCATCGCGATCGGCCATGACCGCGGCGTCCCGGTAATCGTCGACGCCGCCGCACAGGTCCCGCTGGTCGCCAACCTGTCGCGATTCACCGTTGAGCTTGGCGCCGACCTGGTGATCTTCAGCGGTGGCAAAGGGCTGCGGGGTCCCCAGAGCAGCGGACTGGTCCTCGGTCGGGCGGACCTCGTCGCCGGCTGCCGCCTGAACGGCAGTCCCAACCACAGCCTCGGCCGACCAATGAAGGTGGGCAAGGAGGAGATGGTCGGCCTGCTAGCCGCCGTGGAGTACGCGCTGGCGCAAGATGAACCCTCGCTGCTGGCTGGCTACGAGGCGACGGTCCAGGGCTGGATCGCCGGGCTGTCAGGGATTGGCGGCGTCACGGCTGAGCGGCTCTACCCGAGCGAGGCCGGCCAGCCGCACGGCCGGACCCTGGTCACGTTTGCCGACGATGCTCCGATGACACGCGATGCCGTTGTCGCCGACCTGTGGGCCGGTGAGCCCCGGATCGCCGTCGCCCCGATCGGCGCCGACGGCATCGCGCTCAACCCGCAGACGATCCAGCCGGACGAGGAGGAGATCGTCCTGGATCGACTTCGGCAGATCCTCACGAAGGCGGTCTAGCAGGAGCGCTCTGGCAACAGCTACTCCGGGATGTGCTGCCGGGCCGGGAGGTCGCCGAGCAGGGTTCGGGTGGTACCCTGCCAGCGCGTCCGACACCGGCACGAGCAACGACACCGGTGGTCGGAGATGCTTCGATCCAGACAGAGGGACCTCCCCGACCGATGGCCAACACTCCGAAGCCGCGTCGCGATATCACCCGTGAATCCCTGACCTTTCCGCCGCACGGCCGGACAAGCCGGGGCAGCAAGGGGATCTTCGTCATCTTCTTCGCCATCATGATCGCGATCGTCGTGTTCGCCCTCTACGTCACCTTCAACACCGACAGCCGGGAGGAGACGATCAACGTCTTCAATACCGAGACGGCCGAGATCTACAACACGGCGGCGGCCAACTCGACGAGCACTGCCGCCGCCGCAACGGAGGCCGCGGCAACCATGGTCGCTACCGACCCCGCCGTCATCGGCACCGCTCCCGCCGCGGCCACCCAGTAGCCCAGGCCGGACACGATGATCCGGGTAGCGAGCCGTCAGCTGCGTTGCGTGACAGGAGTACCCCGTGCTGAACCTGATCGATTGCCTCACTCCGTCCGATCAGCGACCCAGGCGGGGTGCGATCGTCGCCCTCCTGTTCGCCACGATGCTCATCGGTGGACCAACGCCGACCGTGGCTCAGGAGGCCACACCGGCAGTCGCTCCTGCCCTGGTTGACGCCTGCGCCACAGTCCTTGCGTCAACGACCATGGCAGCATCGACCGCAGCTTCCGACAGCGGCGCCACTGCTCCGGCTTTCAACGAGATTCCGTTCGACGTGCTGGCGATCGACACACTGGCGTCGCACGACGTGGCCGTGGTCGCACTGCTGACCGTCGGGCTGGCGGGCATCGAGCAACTGGAACTTCGGCAATTGGTCGAGGCGAGCCGCGCCGAGTATCGGACCGAGTCGATGCTCTTGGCGGACGCACGCTCCGCCCGGTTCCCCGAAGCGCCGGTGGTTCCGGCTGAGTACCAGACCGCCCTTCTGGACCAGGCCCTCGCGGCGGCGGGAGTTCCGGCCGGCTCCGGTCAGGCGCCGTTGATCGACCCACTGCATGGGGCGGAGTTCCTCTGCACCATCGGGATGACCGTCCCGTTCGACCTGGCGGTGATCGACCTGCTATCGTCCGAGTCCCAGAATGGCATGGCGATCGGGGTCCTCACCACCGAGCGAGCCGAGGACCCTGCGCTCCTCGCCCAGGGCCAGGGAGTCGTCGATCGTGAGACGACCCTCATTGGTCAACTCGCGATCTGGCGGGATGCCTGGTTTGGACCCGGCGCCCCGCTGGTCGTCGTACCGACGGAAGGTGGTCACGAGCACGCCGCACCATCGGCGTAGATCGGTCAGCCCGGGCGCACGTTCCCGTGGGCACACAATTGCGTCATGGCCTGCACACATCTGTGGACCAGAATGCGAGACGTGGTTACGCTTGACCCGTCGATCTGACAAACAGATGAGCACGCGACTGTCCCTTCTGTCATGTCCGGCCCGTTGTTCCCGAGCGGAGCGACCGGTGCATGCAACACGAAAGACGATCAATGACCGATCCAACGACTGAGACGACTTTGCCCAAATCATCGTTCCGGGAGCGCATCGCTGAGGCAAAGCAGGCGATCAGCAGCGTTACCGAGGGTCGGGGCTGGCGCTTGCCCGACAAGGGTGTCGCCAAAAAGACCGCGATTGCGGTCTGGATGGTCGGACCTATGGTCACTCTGCCCATCGCGCTCGGCATCGCCGTCCACCGGCGCTACGTCGACCCGAAGGCCGTTGCGGTCCTCGCCAGCACATACGTCCTGACGGGACTTGGCATCACCGCCGGCTACCATCGGCTGCTGACGCACAAGTCCTACAAGACCTCACCGATCCTCGAGGCGGTGGTCCTTCTTGCGGGAGCAACGGCGGGACAGGGACCGCCAAGCCACTGGGCCGGCACCCATACGACCCACCACACGCACACCGACAAGCCCGGCGACCCGCATTCCCCGCATGTCGACTTCGATGAGACCTTCAAGGGAACCGCTTTGGGGCTCTGGCACGCCCAGGCCGGGTGGCTCTACGAGGAGCCATCCGACGTCACCACGAAGCACGTCGAGCGGATCCGGGCCAACAGCGCTACCGTGCGCTGGATCGATGACCATTATCTGCCGATACTTGGCGCTGGCCTGCTGGCGCCGGGACTCGTCGCGGGCTGGCAGGGCGTTGTCTGGGGCGGCGTCGTTCGGATGCTGCTCGTGAACCACGCGACGTTCGCCGTCAACTCGATCTGCCATATGTACGGTCAGCGGCGGTTCGAGACCGACGACGAGAGCCGAAACAACACGCTGATCGCCATTCTGACCAACGGCGAGGGCAATCACAACAACCACCACGCCTTCCCCCGGATGGCGTACCACGGCATCGGCTGGCGAGAGTACGATCTGACCGCGATCGTCCTGCGGACAGCCGAGCGCTTCGGGCTCATCACGGACGTCGTCAAGCAGACCCCGCAGCAGGTCGAGGAGCGGATCGCGCGCCTCCGACTGGCTGCGGAGCGCCGGGCAGCGGTCGATATCAGTCCGGCCGAGCCAATGCGCGCCGCGGCCGACTGACGCGAATGACTATGGCACTCTTCAAGCGAAGTGACTGATCTCCGGGCACCTACGGAGCCGAAGCCGCTTCAGCGGGTGAGCCGAGCGGGTAAGCCGGAGAGGGGCTGGGGGAGGCGTCTGCTCCGCCATGCAGGCGCTTCACATGCAACCCGCTGTAGCCTCGTCTCGGATTTGCTACAGTGAAGGACGGCCGGGCCACACGAGTCCGGCCGTCCTTCTACGTTCGCATCTCATGATCTTCAGCTCGAGCTACTCGCCCAGCGACCGGATATGCAGCAGGTTGGTCGTGCCGGACCGCTCGACCATGGGCAGGCTCCCGACGAGCAGAGCGTAGTCCGACGCCTCACCCAGCCCGTGCTCGATCACGGCGCGCGCGGCGACGTCGAACATCTGGTTGGCCTCCTGCTCGAGCGGTAGGACCAGCGTTCGGACCCCCCAGACCAGATTCAGCCGGGTGGCGATGCTCTCCTGACTACAGACGGCGACGATCGGCTGATTGGTCCGGTACTTCGCCATCCGGCGGGCGGCGGCCCCGCCATAGGTGAAGACAAGGATCAGCTTGGCTTCCGGCGAGGAATCGGCAAGCGACGCCCCGGCCCGGGCGATCGCGTCGGCGAAGTTCAGCGCCTCGTCCGGGTGTCGTGGCAGCGGCAACTGGGACGATTCACTCCGGATCGGCCCGTCCCGCTCGATCTCCTTGATGATCTTGTCCATCGTCTGGACCGCTTCCATCGGGTATCGGCCCGTCGCGGATTCGGCCGACAGCATCACCGCATCGGTTCCGTCCCAGACGGCGTTGGCAATGTCGCTGGTCTCGGCGCGGGTCGCGACCGGCTGGGTAATCATCGACTCCAGCATCTGCGTCGCGGTGATGACTGGGATGCCGATCCGGTTCGCCACCGAGATGATGCGCTTCTGCGCTCTGGGAACGCGCTCCGGAGGTAGTTGCACACCGAGATCGCCCCGCGCAACCATCAGCCCATCAGCGGCGAGGGCAATCTCCTCGACGTTGTTGAGGGCATCCTCGCGCTCGATCTTGGCGATCAGACCCGGGACGGCGCCATGCTGGGCCGCCGTCTCGCGGGCCAGCCGGATGTCGCTGCCATCGTTGACGAATGACAGACCGAGGAAATCCACGCCGTGCTGGACCGCGAAGGCTATGTCGGCCCGGTCCTGGTCAGTGACCGCCCCACCCCGGATCGGCGCGCCCGGCAACGTCACACCCTGGCGACCATTGAGCATTCCGCCCCGGCTGACGATGCAGTGGGCGTGGTCCGCGTGGACCTCCTCGACCAGCAGCTCGATCAAACCGTCCGAGATCAGCAGCCGGCTCCCCGGCTCGACGACGCCGAGGAGGTTCGGATACCCGATTCCGATCTCCTCGGCGGTCGTATCGACCTGCCGGGGCACGATCCGGACGGTCGCGCCGCGGGCCATGCCGACTGGCTCGCCATTCGCGACAGCGCCGGTGCGGATCTTGAGGCCCTGCAGGTCGAACAGGATCGGCACCCGGCGCCCGAGTTCCGCCGCCGCCGCTCGAACATCGGTGATCTGTTGGGCCCAGGACGCCTCGGTCCCGTGGGAGGCATTGATCCGGACGACATCCGCACCAGCTTCGAGCAACTGTCGGAGCCGATCCTGCCCACTCACTGATGGCCCAAGGGTCGTGACGATCTTGACGCGACGATCTGGATAAGCCCACACGTGTGCATTGCTCCCTGATTGTTGGACCCCACGCCGCTCAGCGAGACCCGGATCTGCCACCAGGCCCGCCGGGCCAAAGCGTTGACGGGTCACAGCAATTACGCGGCAACTGTCGAATGAACACGATCGCGACTGTCGCTGGATCACCCGCGCATGGTACCGCGCCGCATCCCGGGAGAGAGCAACGAACGAGTTGGAGCGGTATTCATTGACGTTGCCCGACGGCGGAGCGAACCTCTCCCCCGGCCCCTTTCCGGTGCACCGGCTCGCTCAGCCGCTCAAGCGTCTTCGGTTTCGCAGGTGCGCGGAGAGGGGAGCAGCGCCGTCAGTTGCGTACAGGCAACGCACTTGCAAGCTGCTGCAATGGGAACGGGTCGCCTGTCCAGTCAGGCGTCCCGTCCACAAGCAGGGGCGACTCCAGGTCACTCGCCTGGAGTCGCCCCTGGCGTAGCGTCAGGCGTCGCTCTGCCGGATTCGACCGGCGAGACGATCGGGGCAGGGACGGCGCTGCGGGATCTGACTTGCCCAGTGAAGGCCAGCCAGATCCCGCCGCGGGTCATTGAATCGTTACCGCGTCCGGATCATTCGTACCGCAGTGCCTCTGCGGGCCGGATGCTCGCCGCCTGTCGGCTCGGGAGCCACGTCATCAGGAGAGCAAACCCGAAGGTGATTGCGAGGACCACGACCACCAGTAGCCAGGGGATCGCGATCGAGGTCGCCCCGGTCCCGCCGGTGAAGGCGGGATCCTGGAACAGCTGCCAGGCGGTGATCAGCGCCAGGACCGTCCCTGAGATGACCCCGAGGCCGACGACGAAGGCCGTCTCGATCATGAAACTGAGCGAGACCATCGACCTGGCATACCCGATCGCCCGCAGCACGCCGATCTGCTGGCGCCGTTCGATCACGGACCGGAAGGCGATCACGCCGACCGCCGCGATTCCGACGATCAGGCCGAGCCCCATGAACCCCTGGATCAGACTGAGGAAGCCGGTGAACGTTCCCTGGCTCTCCTCGAGGATGTCGTCGTAGGACTCGGCGACGGCCCCATTGATGAGGAGCGCGGAACCGATCTCACGAGCCCGTGCCGTCGCCTGCTCCGGGTCGGCAAGCTGGACGACGTAGGTGATCTCATCCGGAGTGGGAGCGAACTGAACCCCGGTCTCTTCTCCGACGAAGACCCCAAACAGCGTACTGATGTCCTGACTTAGAACCCCGATGACGTTGATCACGTGGTCATTGCCAGTCGACGGATCGATGACGTTGACCTGAATGGGCTGGAACCCCTGAAGGTTTGGTCCGATGCCCTGGAGCAGGAACGCGTCGTCGCCACCGAACCCGCCTCCGTTCGCCTGCAGGGTCGTGGAATCGACCACGGCGACATCGGGCTGCGTCTCCAGCGCCGCGATGATGGCCGCGTCATCGGCATACCCGGCGGCTCGGGCCGAGAACTCCAGTTCCGCGCTGTCCAGGTAGCCGTTGCTCCAGGCACTGACCGGCACCGTTCGGATATCGGTGGGAAGCGTGGTACCCGGCTCCGGGGCGCTGAGCTGCTGCGCCCCGGCCTGGTAGCTGATCGTGCTGATCATCCCGACACCGGTGATGTCCGACGTGTCCGCCCTGGCGGTGTCGAGCGCGGCGACCAGGTTCTCGTCCGGCAGCTGGTTGGCTTGCTGGACCACGACCTGGACGTCCCAGCCGGCGCCGGCCTTGTCACTGATGAAGATCCGGCTGAAGTTCTCGCTGATCGTGGCAAAGGCGACGAGGGAGAAGACGATCAGGCTGAACATGGCGATCGTCAGGCCGGTCCGGCTCGGGCTGGCGCCGGGATACGCCACGGCCAGCCGGACCGCCGGCAGCCGCGAACCGAACACCGACCCGATCCTGCTGAAGGCGCGGAGCAGGATGTTCATGTTCTGGGTGATCAGCATCGTGGTGGCGGCGACTGAAAAGACACCGATCAGGAAGAACATCTCGAAGTCGCCCCCAGCGACGACATCGCCGAAGATGGCCTTCGCCTGCTTCGCCGGCAGGAACCAGAGGGCGAGCAGGTAGAGCCCGATCACGGAGTAGACGAGCCGGGCGTTGGCGCCGAAGTACCGGGCAAGGCTCCCGACTCCGAAGGGAATGAGACTCATGCCGAAGTAGAACAGGAACGTCCGGGCGCTCTCGCCGGTGTACCCCGCGAAGACCATCAGCCCACCGAGCGCGATGATCAGGGCACTGGTCACGAGCGTTCGGCGCTTCCGCTTGACCTCGACAACGTCCGGGAGGTCCCGGATGGCGGCGACGACATTGAGCTGGCTGGCCCGGACCGAAGCGACCACGATTGCGAGGAACGTCATGATCGCGCCGAGGCAGTAGCCAACGATGATGCTGCGCCAGGAGACGTAGGCGGTCACGTCGAAGAAGTCGCCAACCGCCTCCTGGAGCAGATTGGCCAGCAGATAGATCACCCCTGCTCCAGCCGCCGCACCGACGACGCCGGAGAGGAGCGCGTACCCGGAGCCCTCGGCAATGAACTGCTGGATCAGATGCGAGCGTTGCTGCCCGACGGCGCGGGCCATGCCCATCTCGGCGCGACGCTCGGCGGCCAGCATCGAGAAGATCAGGATGATAAGGAGCACGCCGACCGCGATCGAGAACAGGCCGAGGACCAGGAACAGTCCGGTCAGTCCCGACGAGATCGACTTGGACTGGTTTGCCAGGTCCTGCTTGGTCTTCTGGACGACGACCTGCTGGCCAACGAGGGCCGGAGTAAGGGCCGCCACGACGTCATCAGTTCGGGGAATACCGCTGTCCACCCCACCTCTGTTGGAGATCGCGATGAACGACAGGACGCCCTCGTTCCCGGTCAGCGCCTGGAGCCGGTCAAGCGGCATCGCCAACCCGAAATCGTTCGTGTCGTCGAGGACGCCAGACAGCGGACTATTGACGCCGATCGCGGAGACCATCAACTGAACCGGCTGGTTGCCGTAGTAGATCGTGAGCGGGTCACCGACCTCGGCCTGAATTTCGTCGGCCATGCCCTCGCTGATCACCACACTCCCCTCCGGGAGCGCGGCAATGTCGACCGTCCCGCCACTCACGGACTGGAGTCCACCGAACTGGTCGGCACGGTTCGGGTCGAAGCCCACGATCAGGCTCTGCGGCGTCGAGAGCTGGTTCTGGTTATTGATCGTTGGGACCGGTATGAGCAACCCCGGAATGACACCATCGATGTCAGCGTTCCCAGCGGCCGCCTGATCCACCAGGCCCAGGACACTGTCGGGCATGGTCGCCGAGAGGCTGTTGTTGGCCTGGTCCGTCTCGCCACTCGCCGGGAGAATCAGTTCGTCGGCCTCACCCAGCACGCCGTAGACGGTGCGGGTAAGGGAGCGGTCGATCGTGTCGCCCATCCCGAGGGCGGCGGTCGAGATCAGGGTAGAGAGCATCAGGCCGACCACGATCAGCGTCGTCTGGGCCTTGCGCCGGGGAATGTTGCGCATCCCCATCTTGAAGATGACAGGATGACGCAAGACGACGAACGCAGTGTAGGACAGACAGAGCAGCAGGATGACGATGAACGTCACCATGATGCTGTTCATCGAGATTCCGAAGATTTCACTCATGGCAGACCGATCCTTCCGGGTGGCCGGGCACAACTCCACGACAGCGAGCACGCACGGTTATGAATGCATGGGTTGGGTGGATCGCGGGAAGGATCAGCCCTGGCCGTAGAGCTCACGGGTGAGCTGGGCGGTCCGGCTCGGCATCTGGACGCTGTCTTCGGTACCGTGTGTCACACCGAGCCCGTCCAGGCCGAACTCGCCGGAGGGACGCTCCTCGCCGACGATCTCCCCGTCCCGCATCCGGACGATCCGGTCGCAGCCCGCGCCGACACCGGGGTCGTGGGTGACCAGCACCAGGGTCAACCCCTGCGTCCGGTTCAGTTCCCGCATCAGGGTGAGAATCTCCGTGGCATTGGTCGAGTCGAGTGCCCCGGTCGGCTCGTCGCCCCAGACGATCGCCGGGTTGTTGACGAGCGCCCGGGCAATCGTGACGCGCTGGCGCTGGCCGCCAGAGAGCTCGGCCGGGCGGTGGGTCGCCCACTGCTCCAGTCCAACCGTCCGCAGCGCCTCCCGTGAGCGGTCGCGGGCCTCCCGGGACTTGACGCCGCTGACGAGCAGCGGCAGCTCGACGTTCTCGATCGCGCTCAGGACCGGCAACAGGTTGTAGACCTGGAAGATGAAGCCCATTCGCCGGGCGCGGGATTCGGTCCGCTGTTTGTCCGACAGGGTGGCGAGGTCGACGCCCTCCAGCCAGACCTGCCCTTCAGTGACGTCGTCCAGTCCGGACAGGCAGTTCAGCAGGGTCGTCTTGCCGCAGCCGGATGGCCCCATCACCGCGACCATCTCGCCCTTCGTCACACTGAAGTCGACGCCCTTGAGCGCCTGAAGGGTCGAGGTCCCTGTCCGGTATTCCTTCACGACGCCACTCGCCCGAATCATCTTTTGCTCGGCCGACTCGCTCATCTGCGCACTCCTGGAGTCATTCATATGCCCGTTCCGCTCGATCACCATCTGGTTCTGCACGTGATCCCCCTGCTGTGTGTCATCTGAGCCACTCGTCGGACCCATTGGCCGACGATATCCTCGGGACCAGTCCATCGGCGTCCGCACATCTGTATCTCGACTGACGCTTTGTGTCGGACTTGTAATCCGGGCTACCGGCAGCGCCGTGGCGCTGGACCCCGGCTCGAAACAGGAGAATCCCTGACGTTACGTCAGGGTCAAGCCCCCGGGTACAGTCCGTACGATACGGATCGTCTGCGACCAGGTGATCGCGAAACCGTGCTGAAGTTGTTACGATCCCGACATGAAGACATTCTTACGCTGGTCGCAGTCGTGCAGAGTAGTCGGTAGACCGGTCAGATCGTGACCTCTCGACTTCTCCGATATTGTGCTTCGGCGCGTGCGCTGCTGGACAACGAACAATCGCTCCCCTCGCCTGTGGCAACGTTGTCTCACCGGGACCGCCACCGGATGGTCATTTCACGAGCTTACAAGGAATGCCCACGACTGAAACCCGTCAGATTACGTATTGTGTCTACGTGTTTTGAGGGTGGGTGCCGTGCGGGCAGATCCGGCGGTTGGTGGGCTATCCCTGTTGTTGACCGTATCCTGATATCCGGCGATATCGAGCCGACATGCTCAACGAGGCCCTAGCCCGGCGGTCTGGAGAAAATCCCGTGGAAACGATCCAGGACGTCTGGACCTACATCGCCGACAACCCCGACCGGTTCCGGGAGGCGATCACCACGCACGTCCAGCTCTCGGGCACGGCCCTGCTGCTGGCCCTGCTGATCTTCCTGCCGATTGGCGTCCTGGTGAACAAGACCCGGTTCGTCGGGCAGGGGGTGCTGGGGGTCGTCTCGGCTGCCAGGGTGATCCCGAGCCTGGCGATCATCTTCCTTGGGTACTCGATCGTAGGGACAGGGTATCAGACGGCCTTGCTGGCTCTGGTCGTGCTGGCGGGCCCGCCGCTGGTCATCAACACCGACGCCGGCCTTCGAAGCGTGCCGGCGTCGGTCCGCGAGAATGCGGCCGGTGTGGGCATGACGCCTGTTCAGACGTTCTTCCGGGTGGAAGTCCCGCTGGCCCTGCCTGTCATCATCGGCGGCGTCCGGTCGGCCGCGATTGAAGTGATCGCCTCGGCCGCCGTCGCGGCGTTCATCGGCGTCCGCACCCTCGGCCTGTTCCTCACCAGCGGGCTCGCCACCGGGAACAACATCCAGTTATTGGCCGGCTCGGTCCTGATCGCGATCCTCGCCCTTACCACGGAGCTTGTCCTCGCTGGCGTGCAGCGAGGTGTCTCGCCTCCCGCAGCGGCCCAATAGGGTTTGATCCAACCGCTGGCTCGCCGCTCCAGGTCGATCCAGAATGCGAGGGACGTTCAGAAGCATGTGTCGGGGAACTGATCTTGCATAAGAGACTCGGCCTGAGATGGTGCGCCATCTCTCTGCCCGGAGTTGCTCCGGTCGGGATCCGGTGTGGATCGCCAGCGCCCAGACGGACGAAAGGACTGCGCCGCATGACGGACATTCATATTCTCTCTCGCCGCACGATGCTCAAGGGAGCCGCTGCCGTTCCCGCTGTTGGACTTGGAATTGCCGCGATGAGCCGCTCGGCCGCTGCCAAGGACGATCCTGTCAAGATCGGCTCGAAGGACTTTCCGGAGCAGTTCATCCTGAGCAACATGTTCGGGCAGGTGCTTGAGAACGCGGACATCCCCGTCAATCTCGACAACCTCAATCTCGGCGGGACGAACATTGCCCACACGGCCCTGATTGAAGGCGACATCGACCTCTACGCCGAGTACACCGGCACCTCGTACACCAACGAGAGCATCTTCGCGCAGACCTACCCGATGGAGGGAGGCACACCAGCCGCCACTCCGGTCGCCGCCGGAACGCCCGACGCGAATGCCTCCGCCTTCACCTCGGCCGACCTCGCCGTCTACGATTACATCGTGACCGCCTACGCCGAACTTGGGCTGGTCGCGCTCGATCAGTCACCGTTCAACAACAATCAGGCGATTGCCGTAACCCGCGCTTTCTCCGAGGAGAACAGCATTACAACCCTCTCGCAGCTCGCTGAATGGGGAGCGGACAACGACATCACGATCTCGGCACCGGTAGACTTCGAGGATCGCCCCGACGGCCTCGTGGGTCTCCGGAGTGTTTACGGTGGGGGGTTCGAGAACGCCACCGTCACTGGCGTCGATCCGGGATTGAAGTACGATGCCCTTCAGGCGGGCGACGCCAACGTCGTCCTCGCCTTCGGCACTGATGCGGAGATCCTACAGTTCGACCTTATCGTCCTGCAGGACGACCTCGGCCTGTTCCCGCCGGCCCATGTCGTGCCAATCGTCCGCCAGGACGTAATTGACGCTTATCCGAACATTCCTGACCTGATCAACCCGGTTATGGCGTTGCTGACCGCCGAGGCGATGATTCGCCTCAACGCGGCCGTCGTTACGGACGGCGGCGAGCCGGCCGACGTGGCGCGGCAGTTCCTGATCGACTCCGATATCATCACCGGATAGATCTTCGCAAGGCTTCCCGAGGACAGGGGGCGGCGATTCTCGCCGTCCCCTGTTGTTTTCGGCGCAGGCTACCTCACGGCAGGACGTGTCCGGAGGACCCCATGACGCCAACACGAGACCGGACCAACTCCGTCAATGGTGACGGCGTCAACACGAATGATCCTCGTTCCGGTGCCAGGATCACCTACGACCAGGTCGCCAAGAGCTACACCAAGGGCGAGGCGGCCGCCGTCCGCGATGTCTCCCTGACGATCGAACCGGGCGAACTCGTCGTGGTCCTCGGGCCGTCGGGTTGCGGCAAGACGACCCTGCTCAAATTGACGAATCGGCTCTACGAGCCGACCTCGGGTCGTGTCCTGCTGGATGGCGAGGACGTCACGTCTTTGGCTGTTACTCAGCTTCGGCGTCGCATGGGCTATGTCATCCAGCAGACGGGTCTCTTCCCCCACCTCCGCATCGCCGACAACATCGCCGTCGTTCCGAGGCTGCTGGGCTGGGACAAGCGTCGGATCATCCGACGCGTCGACGAGCTGCTCGACCTCGTCGGCCTGCCACCGGAGACCTACCGCCGCCGCTACCCCGCCCAACTCTCCGGTGGCCAGCAGCAACGCGTCGGCCTTGCCAGGGCGTTGGCCGGCGAACCGCGGACGCTGCTGATGGACGAGCCGTTCGGTGCGCTCGACGCCATCACTCGCAACCGTCTCCAGGACGAGCTTCGCCGGATCCACCGCCAGTTCTCCCAGACGATCGTCTTCGTCACCCATGACATCGAGGAGGCGCTGCGGCTGGCCGACCGGATCATGGTCATGCGGGACGGCGGCGTGCTCCAGTACGACACCCCACTCAGGATCGTGACCCAGCCAGCCAACGCCTTCGTCGCCGAGCTCGTCGGGTCCGAGAATGTCATGCGCCGGCTGGAGCTTCAACCCCTGACGAGCGCGGTTCGACCATTGGACGGAAGCGTCTCGCCAGCCCGCGTTGACGAGCCCTCGATCCCTGCGTCGGCTCCGGCCCGGCTGGCCCTGAGCCTGTTGCTCGAGTCCGCCGGTGACCGGCTCATCGTCGTCAATGACGATGCCCATCCGGTCGGCTGGGTCGATCTCGATGCGATCCACGAGATCAGCCGTCCACCAGCCGCGGTGACCGAGGCCCTGATCGAGCAGGACCGGGTCGGAGCGGTTCGGTGAACGGCCTCTCGCTCGACTACCTGTTCGACAATCCCGGTTATGTGCTGGAGCTGACCTGGCAGCATCTCAGGTTGAGTCTGGAAGCCATCCTGCTCGGTCTTGCCATCGCGATTCCCTTAGGCATCGCGGGAGCGCGATTCTCGGCCCTCGGGCTGCCGATCCTGAGCGTGCTCGGCGCGATCTACACGATTCCCAGCATCGCCTTCCTGGGGTTCCTGATACCGACCCTGGGACTTGGCGAGGACAATGCACGCGTGGTCCTTGCAGCCTATTCGCTATCGTTCCTCGTCCGGAACATCATCACGGGTCTGCGGGGCGTGGACGCCAGCATCCTCGAAGCCGCCCGGGGAATGGGCCTCTCAGCCGCACAGGTCTTCACGCGGGTCACGTTCCCGCTGGCGCTGCCGGTGATCGTCGCTGGGTTGCGGACGGCCGTCGTCGTCACGATCAGCACCGCGACGGTGGCTGGCTGGATCGGCGCCGGTGGCCTCGGTCGCCTCCTCTTCGACGGCGTCCGCCTCCGCCGTCCGGGGGTGATCCTCGCCGGCGCGATCGCGATCACACTGCTCGCGATCGCGGTCGATCTGCTGATTCGCTGGCTGTCACGCTACCTGGCCGCGAATCGCGCGGCGCGGGCCGTCACCCAGTCATCCTGAGTTGCAAAACCACACCCTTCGGGATCAACGGTCTATCCTGTACCGGTATGACGATCCACAGCCCGGAGAGGACGGCCGTTCAGTCCTCACCCGGCTTGAGGGGGTCCGTGCCTGATGAGATTCTGGTCTACCCGACCAGCAGCGGGACGACGAACGAACCGGTTCCTGACCGGCACTTCGGAACCCACGGATGAGCTACCACCCATGCAGGTGATCCCGTCGGCCCTATCGTCCCTGAGAATTCATCGCTGGCCGAGCGCCGCCGTGCTGGCCCTGTTGCTCCTGGCACTGATCGCTCCACTGGCGCCAGCGGCAACCGTCTCGGCGGCGAACGACGTCAATCCGATCGTTAGCCAGGGCGACGAGACACCGGTCACCCAGGTTCCGGTCGACCCGACCCAAATGTTGACGCTGGCACAGCTTGGCTACGGCAACCAGACGATCCAGGCCAGCCGCTCGACGATCCCGATCGAACTGCCGCTCCGGCCCGGGCAGGCCCTGCTCACGAACAGCTCCTTCCTGATCCGGTACAACGTCTCGTCAGCCGTCGATCTCGCCACGTCCTCGATCACTGTCAGCGTCAACGGTGACACGCGGACGACGGCCCAGCTGGCCACACCGATCGACGGAGTCGCCGCGATCGCCGTCCCCCTGACGCCGACCGACCGCCTTCCGGACACCGCCAGTGTCCGGCTGAGCCTGCAGGTTGTGCTCAACCAGGCGGGAATCGCCTGTCCACCGGCGGTCAACCCACAGCGCTGGCTCACGATCCGGTCTGATTCATCCGCCATGCTCGGTCTGACCAATGCCGACCAGAGTGCCGGGCTGAGTGATCTTCCCGGCCTGTTCAGCCCGGTCACGCCGGACCCCATCAACCGGCCGGGAGCCCCGGTGGCCATGTCCGTGACGATCGTGATCGGTCAGGGCGCGGCGGCAGAGGAGTTTCAGGCGGCAGGCTACGTCGCCGTCGCGCTCGGGCGCTGGGCGGCTGAGCGCCACGTCGAGCCGGTGATCCTCTTCTCCGATCAGATCCCGGCGGACCAGCCCTCGATCGTCGTTGCGGCCGGGCTCCGTTTCTCGGGTAGCCTCGCCTGGGGCGATGTCACCTGGGATGGCGCCAACTACATCGCTCCGACCGGAATGGTCGCACCGAACCGCGGACTGCTCGCCCTGCAGCGAACCGCGATCCCCCGGCTGCTGATCTCCAGTGCGACACCGGCTGGCGTCCTCGATGCCGCCAGTGCACTGATCAACCCCGAGCGTTCGGCGGCGCTGACCGGCTCCTACACCATCCTGACCGGCCGGGCCGCCGCCGTCCCGGAGATGCGGACTCCGACCTGGGACAACGATTCGGCGTCCTTCGAGCAACTCGGTGGCGGGTCGTACCACCTCATTGGCACCGGCCCCCAGTCCGTCGCACTGACCTTCGACCGACCAGCGGGCTGGGTCGTCGAGAACGGGGCACGACTCTCGCTTCAGGTCGCGGTCACCGGCAACGTCTCGCCCGACGCGGCGCTCACATTGACCCTGAATGGGGTCGTCATCGGATCGATGCCGGTCGCGCCGGGAGGAAACGGTCTCCTCGTGACGGGGGCGATCGACACCAGCCAGACCGTTCGGACCGCGGACTTCCTGCTCCCGCCCGAGCTACTCAATGTGCCGCTCGTCGGGGAATCGCACCGGCAACTGAGGCTCGGCATCGCCGCCAACCTGGGCGCCGGGGCGACCTGCACGGGTGGCGCGGCTCCATCCGTTACGATCTTGGCAAGCTCCCGCTGGGTGCTGCCCCACGACACGGCGGCGACCCTCGATCTGGCCCGCTTCCCGACGCCGCTGGCCGGCGATCCGCAGGCGGACATCGAGCCTCTGATGGTTGTTCTGCCGGACTGGCCAACGACTGGCGAGCAGCAGGCCGCGCTCCGGGTCATTGCCGCGGTCGCCCGGTGGTCCGCCGGGGACCAACGCCTGCAGCCGGTCCTGATTCCGGTGGGCCGTCTCAACCCGGCGGACCGGGATACCGCCAACCTGGTCGTGGTTGGCACGACCATCCGGAACCCGGTCGCGGCCGAACTCGTTCAGGCCAGGTCGCTGACCTTCGGGCCGCCGTCCACGACATCGAGTACCTCGAACTACCCGCAGGTGACCGGTGATATCGCACTGCTCCCGTCGCCGTGGAAGTCCAACGGGACGGTCCTGGTCATTACCTCCGACTTCGACGCCGGCGTCCCCCTCGCCGGATCGACGTTCGCGGACTCGAATGAGCTGGATCTCATCAGCGGTGGCGTCGTCACCGTCGGCGGCTCGACCGGACCGCAGGTTCTCGCCAACGGCCAGAGGGTCTCGACTCAGCACTCCGGGCTGGTCGAGCGGTTCGGATGGGATCGGTGGTGGACGTTCCTGGGGATCGTCCTCGCCGTCGGTCTGTTGATCGTGCTGACTCCGATCCTCAGCAGGCAGGCCGGTCCGGCCGCGCATCACATCAGACGTGACCGCTCCATCGGTCCTCCGTCTTCCCATGCCTGACAGCGCTCTGGCTCACGAGCATGGATCATCACCAAGGGAACGGACGTGCAGTTCCGTAGCTGGTGGCCTTCGATCACTGCGATGACATAGACACTCGGCACGGTAACCTGAACTGAGTCGACTGTTCGGCGATTGCCAATCGGTATATGCTGTTCATGACGGTCCGCCCTTGATCAGGCGCTGCTGCTGGCCCGATCTCCTCAAGGGCCCGCGTGGAGTGACATCGACCGAGCGTCAGGCCGACTGACACCCGAACGTCGACTCGCCGCCGTGTTCCAGCCCGCCTCGTTGAGGGTGACCCGCCATGGCTAATCGCTCTCGCGCCGCGACCCGCCGTCCGGCTCGGCGCTCTGGACTCATTCCAACCCTCATCGCAGTAGCCGGCGTCCTCGCGACCGCCCTGGCTCTCTATCTGCTCGTGATCATGCCCGCGCTCGGAAGCGAACCAGCGGAGGCCGAGGTGGAGGGGACCCAGATCGCCGCCCCGCTGGATACCACTGGCGACTTCGAGTCGCCAACGGTGGCGATCCTGAGCGAGACTCCACCCGCGCCAGCCGCAATCCCGACCGGACCTGGCAGCTCGGCGACGGCCACTCCGCGTGTCGTCAATATCGGTCAAGTCGAGGTGATCTCGACCGCGACCGCGCCGCCGAACATCGCCGGACTGCCGAACCCCTCGGCCACGCCGACCTCCAGGGCTACGTCAACGACGCGGCCGACCACCGTGTCAGGCCGCACCCCAACTCCCCGACCAACTCCCACACGGGTCGGCTCAGGGATGGTCGTCACCGACCCACCGCAGGCGCCGCCGAATCAGTCCGTTCCCGGACTTCCAGTCAAACCGCAGCGTCCGCCCTCGGGGCAGATTGAGGCGACGGCAACGCGGACTGCAACAGCCGTGGTTCAGCGCTCCAACACCCCTACGACAGAACCGATCGAGGTTCTCCCGACGGTCGCTCCAACGGCCCGGCCGACAATCGGGTCAGGTCAGCTCGCGACGAGAGCCCCGGCGACCGCGGAGTCGACGGCCACGCCCAATGACCCGACGCCGACCACGCGACCCAGACCGACGAATGAACCCAGCCCTTCCGAAACAGCGACGCCCACCCGCGAGCCAACGGCTCGAGCGACCGCGACGAGGGAACCAGAGCCGACGGAGACCCGCGAACCGGCCCGAACGGCAACGGCGACTTCACCGGCGGTACCGACAGCCACACCGGTGCGTAGCCGACCGACCGCTCAGCCAACGGCGACCAGCATCCCCCAGGCCACCACAGCTCCACCCTCCCAGCCGACCACGCCGCCAACGGCCGAGCCCATCCGTCCTACCGCCGAGGTGCCCAGTCAACCGACCGTCGCCCCGCCCACCTCGCCGGCCCCTCAGGAACCAGAATCGACCCGTCCCCCGAGGGGATGATCCGTCGTGATCCAGAATCGGAAGCCGAGACCCTAATCGGTCTCCTTCCCAGAATGATTGGCATCGCAATGACCGAGCGGCGATTGCTTTGACATTGGTATGGAGGAGCCGAATCCAAACCCGCGGACAGATCCGCAGGGGCGACGACTCTTGCCGCCTGCCGAATCTGGTCCCAAAGCGTGGTTCACGGGAGTTGTCGGCGGCGGCTTCCCCTCTCCATCCGGCCCGGGCGAAGTCGCCAGCAGCTGACGGAGCCGGAGCGAGATGGGAAGGCGGCCCTGAGGTGGGGCTAACCGCTCGCCAACGACGAGACGGATGAGAACCGCTCTCAACGGATTGGCAGATGATTTGCCCGATGCGACTGGCGAGAATACTTCGCGACCCAGCGAATGTGCGATGCCCACCGCTCGGGCGCAGGTTCAGGTTACGTTGCACTGCGTCCTGCCATGAGGCCGCGGGGTACGTCTATTTCGTCTGAGTGTCGACGTCACCATCCGGACGCACTGCCGGTGGGGGTGGACCCCGCCGAACGCCCCCGGTCGGCTTGAGGTGCCGTGTCGGGTAACGGGGGTGAATGTCCCCGGCGATGTTGGCGGCCTCCGGCGGGGTTCCCTGCCGATCCCGGCGGTACAGGACCGTCACAACCAGCGCCAGCACCGCGAACGGGACCGAGAAGCAGAAGGTAATCAGAATCAGATCGAGCAGACTCACGCCGAAGACCGTCATCGCGTCACCCTGTTCCCATCGGCCGTCGACGCTCGCGCCATCTCAGTTCGACGTCACTCCCAAAGGTATCCCATAGGCTGTGAGACCGTGAACGGTCGACGAGCGACCGACGCACTGGATCATCGCTCCGGGCGTGTCCTCGGTGAGGGGGCCGCCGGTCTCGATTCGGGACCACGGGATCGATTCACGTTGTCACGACGGATGCGCTCGGTTCCCTCACCCGGCTGAGCCGGCTGGCGAAGCGGGTCCCCACTCGGGGACCGGGGCGCGGGGCGGTCGTTTCGGCGCGCGACGGGGTGATGGTCGATATGCTGCATCTCACGTCGCGCCAGATATCGCTCCGTCGATCTCGGTAACGCTGGCTGCCCATTGTCCCGCTCGACGCCGCGTCGATCTGTGCGGACCGCCCCTGGGTCAACGTCGGTCGGCCGCCGATCGAGTGGGCTGGGAGCGACGCGTCGGGCGGACCGCTGTTCGGATTCAGAATCAGCCCGGGTTCTGGGACGATGAGCGACACGGTTCTCTCGCACCGGTAGGCGCTCCCGGCTCCCAGCAACGGGCCGGACAGCGCCCAGCCGTGAGGCGACCAACTGGAGTTGCCGGCGCTGGATCGCACCGGTAGATTCCCGGTAGCGGTACCAGAGCACCCAGCCAACACAGGCGACCGCCCCAGAGAGCGTCAGGCCGACGACGACGGCGAAGGCGGCGGTATCGGCGGTATCAAGGAAGACCATCACGACGGTTGCCAGCAGGACCGCGATACCGGCGATGGTCAACAGGCGCCCCCCTACGAGCGCCGAGCGCACCGTCCGTCGCCGGTCACGAACGGTAACCCACGGCGTATCGTCGCTGGGAATGCGCAGACGGCGTGGGATGAGGTCGCGCAGAACCGTTCCCGCCACCATCATGACCGCCCCGAGTACGCCGCCCAGGACGATGAAATCCACCTTTCCGCCCCCCTAAGGTACCGTCTCACCGATTCCGGTACCCGCCATCCAGACGTTCTGATCGTTCGATTCGTCCGGCAAGTGTACTGATTAACGCATCAGCAGGCGATACACTTCTCCCTGGTCGTCTGCTCGCGATGAAGTCCGGACGGTTGTATCTCCGTGACAAGGCGGCACGCGTCGGCGTCGCCGCCCTGCAGGTCTGACGGGTATGCTGCGTCAAGGGCCATCCGTTTCACCGATGGCTGGGCGCCGCATGATGAGGACGCACCGAGCAAAACAGCGTTCCTGTCAGGCGGTCGAGCGAAATTTCGAGAGGACTCCGACCCCGTATGGCTGCCGAACGATCGATCTCCGACGACATCTTCCTCCTGGGCGACCTGCTCGGCGACGCCATCCGCGCCCAGGCTGGCGAGTCCGCCTATGAATTCGAGGAGATCATCCGAGGCCTTGCCAAATCGGCCCGGGGCGGCGACACCTCCGCCAGACAGGAGATGGAGGCGACCCTCCGTGACGCCAGCGGTGACGACCTCCGCGTGCTGATCCGCGCCTTCACGTCGTACTTCCAGCTCGTCAACCTCGCGGAGGACAACGAGCGCATCCGCCGCCTGCGCCGCCGCGACTTCGAGATTGACCCGACGCCCCGTCGCGGATCGCTTCGAGCCGTAATCGGCGCCCTCGCCATCGGCCGGGATGATCGGCCCGGTCTGACCGCGGTCGAGATGCAGGCGCTGCTCGACCGGGCCGAAGTCCGCCTGGTGCTGACTGCCCATCCAACCGAATCGCGACGCCGGACGATCATCGACAAGCTCGCCCGGATCTTCGCCCACCTCCGTGCGATCGACGAACGGACTCCAGTTCCGCAGGAGATGACTCGGACCCGGGAGCGGGTCGCCGCCACCGTCGCCGAACTCTGGAGTTCCGACGAGATCCGCGCCGTCTCCCCGAGCGTGCTGAATGAGGTCCGGGCTGGACTCGTCTACTTCGGCAGCACTCTCGTCAGCGTCGTCCCTCAGATCTACCGCGATCTCGAAGCGGCACTGGCCGAGTCCTACCCGGACGACTCGATCCCGGTGCCGGCGTTCATCGACTTCGGCTCCTGGATGGGAGGCGACCGCGATGGGAACCCCAATGTGACACCAACTGCCACCGTAGAGGCACTCTCGCTGATGCGTGATACCGCCCTCCGCTTCCTGGAGGACCGTCTGACCGAGCTGGCCGGCCGCCTCTCGGTCTCCGAGTGGATCGCCGGCCCGGCCCATCAGCTGGACAGTCATCTGAGCACCTATCGAAGCTGGTTTCCGGATATGGGCGCCGAACTGGAAGCGCTCAACCGGGGTGAACCCTACCGTCAATTGCTGACGTTGATGCGGGAGCGGCTCCGCTTCACCCGCGCTCAGGGGATCAGCCATCGGGACAGCCACGAGATCCTGCCCGGCGACCCCCGCGGCGACCGCATCCCCATTCCGACCAGCACCCATCTCGCCAACCCGTACGCCGCTCCAGCCGACCTGCTCGCTGACCTCGCCACGATCCGGGCCTCACTCCTCGCCCAGGGTGAGCGGATCGTGGCCGATGGCGACCTGCGCGACGTGATCCGGCAGGTCGAGGTCTTCGGCTTCCACTTCGCCACGCTGGATATCCGCGATCATTCCCGACGCCACGAGACGGCCCTGGCCGAGGTGTTCGCGTTGACAGGCGTTGAGAGCGCCTACCGTGAGCTGGACGAAGCGGCGCGATTCCGGCTGCTTGCCAGTGAGATCGGATCGGCCAGGCCCGTCGTTCCGCACGATCTCTCCGCCCTGTCGGACACCGCCCGGGAAGTGATCCAGACCTTCCGCGTGATTCGGTCGGCGCTGACCGGGCAGGACGCCGGTGCGATCCGGACGTACATCATCTCCAACACCGAGGAGCCCAGCGACATCCTCGAGGTGCTCCTGCTGATGAAGGAAACCGGCCTGGCGAAGCCCGGCGGCCATGAGGCTCAGCTCCGGATCGCACCGCTGTTCGAGGCGGGAGAGACGCTTCGGGCGGCGCCGGAGACGATGCAGACGCTGCTCGCGGAGCCGGCCTACCGAGCGGCCCTGGCCAGTGTCGGCAACACCCAGGAGATCATGGTCGGCTACTCCGATTCCAACAAGGACGTGGGCTACCTCGGCTCGACCTGGGGCCTGTACGTGGCTCAGGATCGCCTCGCCGCTGCAATCAAGGCGCACGGTGTCGACCTCGTCTTTTTCCATGGCCGCGGCGGCTCGATTGGCCGGGGCGGCGGGCCGACCAACGCCGCCATCCTGGCTCTTCCGCCGAACACGATCAGCGGCGGGATCAAGCTGACCGAGCAAGGCGAAGTCATCTCCGCCCGGTACTCGACCCCTGAGATCGCCCACCGCGAGCTGGAACTGACCAGCGGGGCGGTCCTGCTCCGGACGATCGGCCTTCCGGACGAGCCCGACCCCGAGCAGCTGGCCCGGTTCGGCGAGATCATGGACGTGATGTCGGCGGCCTCGTCAGCCGAATACCGCAACCTCGTCTACGGCGACGACGCGCTGCTCGACTTCTTCACCGCCGTCACGCCGATCAGCGAGATCACCCAGCTCCAATTGGGCTCCCGCCCGGCCCGACGGGTGAACACGGGCCGGATCGAGGACCTGCGGGCGATCCCGTGGGTCTTCGCCTGGACCCAGGCCCGGATACTCCTGCCCGGCTGGTACGGGCTCGGCAGCGGGCTCGCGGCGGCGCGAGACCGGTTTGGCATCGAGGTCCTTCAGGAGATGGATGCGGGCTGGCTGTTCTTCCGCAATACGCTCCGCAACGCCGAGATGGCGCTCGCCAAAGCGGACCGGACCATCGCTGCCCGATACGTTGCCGCGACCGAGCAGACGGGATCTCGGGACGCTGTCTGGCAACGGATTCAGACTGAATGGGACCGGACCGAAACCCTGATGCTCGACGTCACCCAGCAGGCTCGGCTGCTCGATCAGGACCTCGTCCTACAGCGGTCGGTCGAGCGCAGAAATCCCTATGTCGACCCACTCAGCTTCCTTCAGCTCGAGCTCCGCCGACGCCTTCGGGAAGACCAAACCAGCCTGAGCGAACAGGATGAGGCCTTGACCAAGGCGATGCTGTTAACGATCAACGGAATCGCCAGTGGCCTCAAGAATACCGGCTGATCGCCAATCGGCCGAGCGGTCCGGCCATGCCCGAACAAACACCGGCTGATCCAGTCGCCGCCCACGCTGCTTCCCGGGCAGTGCATCCGTGCAGTGGCCGGGTCGGAACATGCGCAAAGCTGGACACTTTCGCGGGTCGGATCACGTATCCTGTCCAGAGTTTGCGAGCCGTTCTCAGCAGCAGCTCGACCCGTCCAAGTGGTGAGCGTGGGAGATCCAGCCGCCTGTGCCACGCCCGAGGAGAGTCACGCTGAACGAGCAGGGAGAGCTAACGACTGCCGTGCACCTGGTGGTGATCTGCTCTGACTTCCATCGCGCATCCCTCCAGGTGCGTGAGCAACTGGCCCTCTCGGGCGAACGCCTGGACCTTGCGCTCCGTCGTTTGAGCTCCATGGCCAGCGAGGGTGTGATCCTTTCGACCTGCAACCGGGTCGAGGTCTACGCGATGGTACATGACGCCAGTCCAGAAGCTGCCGCCAATCAGGTGGCGGAGTTCCTCGCGTCCTCGACCGGGGTTTCATCGACCGATGTCGCGGATGCGACGGTCGCCCTGACTGGTACCGCGGCGGTCCGACACCTGTTCCGGGTCGCTGCGGGGCTGGAGTCAATGGTCCTGGGCGAGCCCCAGATCCTCGGGCAGATTCGGGACGCCTTCCAGTTTGCGCGAACCGCGGGGACGACCGGTCCAGTCCTGTCTCGCCTGTTCAACGAGGCGCTCCGGGTCGGCAAGCTTGCCCGAACCCAGACGGGCATTGCCCGGAACAAGACGTCGATCGCTCACGCCGCCGTCGCGCTCGCCGCTCGCGAGTTCGCCTCTGGCTGTCCAATCCTGGTCGCCCTGGACCGGATGGATCTTACCCACCTCCCGTGCCCGTCGCCCATTGCCCACAGCTACTCGCTTCGGGGCCGGACGGCGGTTGTCGTCGGCGCCGGACCGATGGGGACACTGGCTGCCAAACTCCTCCGCTCGGGAGAGATCGGGCGCCTGCAGATCCTCAACCGCACCCACTCGCGAGGCGAGGACCTTGCTGGCCGGACCGGCGGTGAAGCCTGGTCGATCGACCGCCTGCCTGAAGCACTTGGGCAGGCCGACCTTGTCGTCGTGGCGACCGGAGGCATCGAACCCAGTATCACGCTGACCACCCTGGCCGCCGTGAAGCGGACCAACCCGCGGCCAGTCGTGATGATCGATGTCGGCGTGCCTCGCTGCGTCCATCCCGAGGTCGGGGCGGATCCTCGCGTCCTGTTGCGCGACGTCGACGACCTCGCGCAGATCTCAGCGTCTTTCCGCTCGGGCCAGGCTTCGCAGGTGATCCACGTCGAGCACCTCGTCGCCGATGGCACCCGTTCGTTCCAGCACTGGCAGGACGCCCGCCGGGTGACCCCGACGATCACCGCTCTACGAATGAAGGCCGACGGCGTCCGGGAGGCCGAGCTGGCCAGGGCACTTGCCCGGTTGTCCCACCTCTCTGACCGGGATCAACAGGTCATCGCGGCGCTGGCGTCTGGCATAACCAGCAAGCTTCTCCACGCGCCAACCGCCGCCCTGACACGGTCCGACAATGATCGCCGCGTCGCCGACGCCGAGACCGTGGACCGCCTGTTCGGGCTCAACCCCGTTTCAACTACCGGCCCTGAAACGGCCAGAAATGCTCCAGTCGAGGTTCCGGCAACGGTTTGCCCAGTCGTCGCCAGGCCCACCCGACGAATGAGTCAGTAGCCCTGACCCAGTTGTGTCAACCCAGTCCGTCCCGGTTACGTCTCACGAGAGGTCGCTCCCGATGACTACGACGACGCCTTTCGGCACCGAGATTCGTGCACTGCCGTGTTCCGCCAAGGCGTTCGAACGGGCCCGTCAACTCATTCCCGGCGGAGTGAACAGTCCGGTCCGAGCATTCCATGGCGTTGGCGGAACCCCCGTCTTCTTCGACCGGGCAAGCGGTGCGCACTTCACCGATCTCGACGGCAACCAGTACCTTGATTATGTCCTCTCCTGGGGACCCATGATCCTCGGTCATGCTCATCCCGAAGTGACCGAGGCTGTCATCGAGGCGGCGCGCAACGGAACCAGCTTCGGCGCTCCGACATCCGGGGAGACAGCCCTGGCCGAACGGATCGTGGCGCTCGTTCCCGGTGTCGAGCAGGTTCGACTGGTCTCGTCCGGAACAGAGGCGACCATGAGTGCGCTGCGGCTGGCCCGGGCCGCAACCGGTCGAAACCGGATCATCAAGTTCGCCGGCTGCTACCACGGTCATGCTGACCTGCTGCTCGTGCAGGCCGGCAGCGGCGTCGCGACGTTCGGGCTCCCCGACAGCCCGGGAGTGCCACCGGGTGCGACCGCCGACACCCTCGTCGCGCCGTTCAACGACCTCGCGGCGGTCGAGGCATTGCTGACCAGCTATCCCGAACAAGTGGCCGCCATCATTGTCGAACCGATCGCCGGCAATATGGGCATGGTCCTGCCCGAGGACGGCTTCCTCGCCGGCCTTCGCCAGCTGACGAGCCAGCACGGGGCTCTGCTGATCTTCGACGAGGTTATGACCGGCTTCCGGGTCGCCCTGGGTGGTGCGAGCGCCTGGTCCGGTGTCACGGCGGACATCGTCACGCTCGGCAAGGTCGTTGGTGGCGGTTTCCCGCTGGCGGCCTACGCCGGACCGGAGTCCATCATGCGCCACGTCGCCCCCGTCGGCGCGATGTATCAGGGCGGGACCCTCTCCGGGAACCCGGTGGCGACGGCGGCTGGCCGGGCGACGCTCGACATCCTGACCCGGCCCGGCCTCTTCGACAGGATCGTCGCGCTGACCGAACGCCTGATCGACGGGATCGACGACGCCGCACGGGGAGCTGACGTGCCTATCCAGACCGCGAAAGCCGGCGCGATGGGTGGATTCTTCATGAATCCCGATCCGGTACGAAACTACGAGGATGCCCGTCGTAGTGACCTGGCCGCCTACGCACGGGTCTTCCACGGATTACTGAAGCGGGGCGTCTACGTTGCCCCGTCGCAGTTCGAGCTGGTGTTCCTCTCTGCGGCCCACACCGCGGACGATGTCGATGCCACTATCGCGGCGTTCTCGGCCTCCTTCGCGGAGCTTGCCCACGCCTGATCGCACGGTCCGGTCTGGTGCCAGGCGCTCCCTCCTGCCGTCACCGACGCCATGGATCGCGCCAGCGCACGCTCTGTGAACAGGTTGGTCTGCGTTGCGCGGGATCGGCACGGACCCGTATAGTCCACCGGTACTGAGGCTCTGACAGCGCACACACGTCCGACATGCGGGAGAACGTCCCTTGGCGCAGATCAAGCCCAGCGCGGCCGTGGCAGTGGGGACGGGCCAGCAGCGCACGAGTTCCAACAGGACGACCGGGACAACCAGTCGCGCGACGACCTCAAACCAGACGGAGGAAACTGGGCTCGGCGCCGCCCAGGCCGGAGATCACACCCAGGCGATCGAGTCGATCACGGTGGTGGTGCCCTGCTACAACGAGGAAGGCAACCTGCCGACGCTCCTTGAGCGGCTGACGGCGGTGCTCGATGCGAAGGGCCTCCCCTACGAGATCATCATCGTGGACGACGGGTCAACGGACGGAACCTGGGCGACGATCTCCAGACTCAACCGCCGTGACCAACGGGTTATCGGCCTCCGCCATCGCCGCAACTTCGGCAAGGCCGAGGCGCTGGCCAACGGATTCGCCGTCGCCCGGGGCGATGTCATCATCACGATGGACGGCGACCTCCAGGACGACCCGGACGAACTTCCCCACTTCCTGGCGAAGCTCGACGAAGGCTACGACCTGGTCTCCGGCTGGAAGCAGCGCCGTCAGGACCCACTCGGCAAGACGTTTCCGAGCAAGATCTTCAACTGGACTGTCCGGCGGGCCTCCGGTGTGCAGCTCCACGACTTCAACTGCGGCTTCAAGGCCTACCGCCGGGAAGCCGCCAAGAACCTTCGGCTTTACGGCGAGTTGCATCGGTTCACGCCGGTGCTCGCGTCAGCGGAGGGCTTCCGCGTCGGCGAGATCCCAGTGAAGCACCACCCGCGAACCTGGGGCCAGTCCAAATACGGCTGGTCCCGGCTGGTCAAGGGTTTCCTCGACCTGGGCACGGTGACGTTCCTGACCCGCTACCGCCAGCGGCCGATGCACCTGTTCGGGCTTCCGGGTCTTTTCGGGATTGCGATCGGCGTCCTGCTTGCGCTCTGGCTGTCGGCAGACAAGATCATCACGGACTCCTCGATCGGCAACCGGCCGGCCCTCCTGTTGGCGGTTTTGCTGATCGTGGTCGGCGCCCAGTTCTTCGGGCTCGGGCTGCTCGGTGAGTTCCTGACCCACGGCTCCAACGCTCCGAGATCTCAGCTGCACCATCAGGTTCGGGCCTCGATCGGGCTGGGGGCGAACGAAGTCGTTGTCACGAACCCGGCGGTCGATTCGCTGAACCCCATGACGACGGATCCGGTCGCCAGTCACCAGTAGAGGGCGAACCGCGATGCCGATCGGCACTGAACCCAGCGCGGAAGCAAGCAGTGGCCTGTCGGTGCCGCCAATCGTCCAGCGTCTGGCCGGACCGCTGCTCCGGTTTCGGCGAATCGCCGGAAGGGTCCCGGCACCGCTGATCTTCCTCGGCGCAATCCTGATCGCCCTGCTGGTCCTGTGGTCCCGGGGCTCGCTGGGGGAGGTGGCCGACACGATCCGGCGGGCCGACGCTCGCCAGATCATCGCGGCCGCGCTGCTGTTCCTCGCTGGGCTGGCGCTGCTCTGTACCCGCTGGCACATCCTCGTCATCCTGATCGTCGGCGCCTCGAACCTTCCCCGGGCGGCGGAGGCATTCCTGACATCAGTTGCCCTGAATTATGTCAGTCCGGTCAGCGTCGCGATCCCCGCACGGGCGGCCCTCACGAAACGGGCGCTCGGGTTGTCGCTCGGCCAGACCAGTACCGTCGCGGCGTGGGAACTGCTGGCCGACGTGATCGTGCTGGCGATCGGGGCGACGATCTGGTTGCTGGTTACGCCGACGAGCTGGTCAGTCCTTGGCTCGGTTCCGATATCGCTCCTGCTGGCGCTGCTTCTCGTGGTCGCGGTGGGGGTTCTGCTGGTCCTCGTCGTGGCGATCCGTAGTCGCGGTCTTCGGACCCGAATGGCACGCCTCGGTGGCGATATGCTAATGGCGCCCCGTCGGCGGCCCGGTGTGTTCGCGCTGACGATCGCGACGACCGTCCTCTACTGGACGATCCAGGCGACCGTCCTCTGGGTCCTCCTCGACGCCCTCGACGCCGAACATCACGTCCGCATGGTGCTTGGCATGGCAACGCTGCCCTGGCTGGTCGGCATGGCGAGCATGGTCCCCGGCGGTACCGGCGTGCGGGAGGCGATGATGGTCACTGTCGCCGGCGTCGAGGGCGCTGCCGCGACGCCGGCCCTGATCGCCGCCATCACCTACCGGATCTGCCTGTTCGCGGCGATCCCGGTGCTGTGGCTCATTCTCCGGCTCTGGTTGCGGCAGACCGGCCAGCAGTCGCCGCCTGGCGCTAAGAGCGGTTCTCACAGGGGTTGACAGGGTGGCAGAGACTGGTGGTATGCCCGCCGCGTACTCCCGCGATCTCCGTGAACGGCTGCTTCGCGCCCATGACGCCGG